>Ga0196901_1000521_pt1 | contig 19953 bp, 9 predicted proteins | sample CB_VirMetaG_FD_169099 | JGI IMG/M metagenome (GOLD analysis project Ga0196901, IMG submission 169099) | Freshwater to marine saline gradient viral communities from Chesapeake Bay - CB_1504_1 Viral MetaG (v3) (version 3) | ecosystem: Environmental > Aquatic > Marine > Coastal | place: USA... | reverse complement strand
GTTCAAATTCTCTCTAACAGAGGTCAAGAAGTTCTTTACATAATAATTTCCTGATTCGTCAAAGGTTCTGCGAGCAAATTCATCACCAATAAAGTTATATTGAGTGTTTTGAGTGAGAGATCTAAGATTTCCGTCTTGAACTTCTGCCAATTGGACGAAATTTTGATCATCATAATCATCCAGTGGTTTTGCAAACAGAGTTGCTGTGATTTTGAGACGATCGGCACCTGGTGCAGTGTAATTATTAAATCCTTTTGCATTATCGTTGAGTGATGGATCTGTTTCAGAAGAAACAATTTCTTCCAGAACGTTCAGACCAATTCTGACACTCGGATTATTAGAATATTGGCTTAGAAGGAGAATTTGACTGGGGACATCAACAAAATATCCTCTCAGAAAGAAAACACCTTCATTCAGAGTAAAACCAGATCCAACAATTGCAGAGTTTTGTGGAACCGTGCTTGCAAATCCACCACCTGCAGAGATAAATGTGGTTGCGTAAGTGATTGCACTCTCTGTCAGAAGGACCTCTCCATCAAAAAAGGTTGCAGTGGCAGCATCAGTGCTGCTAGAATTCTGATAATTCAAATAAAGAGTATAATTTCCTCTTTCTGACTCTTCATTTGTGATATAAGTGACTACTTTTGCAGTAACTCCAGACGTTGCACCCGTAATTGTCTGCCCAACAAGCTTGTCAAGGTAAAGAGAAACGGGAACACCAAGATATTCAGACTGAATCTGAATACCATTGAAACTTCTGGTGTAAAGTGTGCCTCCAGGAATGATTGCAGTTCCCTCTTTGAAGAGGTGATTGCCCACATCTTCGACCTGATTCTGGAGAATCGACTGTAGAGTCGTTAATTCTCGTGCCTGAACAGGATATCCTGGTTTAAACAGGACCTTGTAGTAGTTGCTCTGAGGAGTAAAATCGTCATAATATGGAGCAACGTTGAGATTAGTTTCCTGTGGCATGATTTTTTAGAACTGCAAGATGATTTTAACGTCTTCTTTCTGAGAGGCAGATCTGGTTACAGATGGCCTGTTATCAACATAAACGATGTTTCCAGAGTATTTTTCGACTTCTGGGTCAGCCAGTCCAGACACAAATGTCTGTCCCAGGTAGTATGTTCTGTTATTTATTACCGTTGAGACACCCTGGAAAGCGGTGCTGATTGACAAATTGATGCTTCCACCACGAACAGTCAAGTCACCACTGTTGGGAGTCGCTGTGAAACGATTTTCTCTGAAACCATAAACAGGACTTGTGTTCAAAGTGCCGTCAGAATTGAATCCACAGTTAGTTCTGTCCTGCCAATATTTCAAAACACCAGTTGTTTGGTCATAAGAAACAACTCTTCCAACCGCAGTTGACCCAACACCAACGGTTTGAGTGACATATGAGTCAGCAGTGAAGGTTGCTTCACTATATCCAGCACCTGCAAGGCGAACTGCGTAAGTTGCAGCTGCTTTATCGGTGTCCAAAATGCTTGATGATCCTTCTGCAAGAGGATTTTCGATCAATCCGACCCTTGCAAATTGATTTCCAGTGATGAAATCAGGATTTTCAGTGTCATTTTCAAATCTAGCGTAAGTCAGGACGTTAAATGCGCCCAATTCGCGGTAAATATCCCTTCCATGACCGCCATTTGGGGGAATAATGACGTTAAAAATGGGTGAAGTTGTCCCAGTTGGGACTCCACCTGCGACCAAATCGATTGTTCCAAAGGTATATCCTGTTCCACCGTCCGAAACTGTGACAGAATCGACTTTTGAGTCGTTATCAATCACAATTGTGCACTTTCCGCCTTGTCCATCGCCCAAAATTGGGACATTTCTGTAGGTTGAGTTCGCAGTTCCGAGTCCAACACCACGATTTCTGACCGTAACGATTTTCAATTGACCACTCGTACCAGCGTTTGTTCTAACGGCAGCGTTATCAGAGCTGGTATCCCAGTTACTTGGAGTTGGAATGTAATCTGTGGAGTCAAATTTGATCGCTTGAGATGGTTTGATAGTGTAAAGATACTTCCAAATGTAACCATCACCACTCGAACCAGCAGATCTGGGTTCCAAATCTGTAAAAGTTGGTTCATCCAAAGAAGGACCACCCTGATAATTGTTCTCAGGAGTGGCATTATTATAGAGACAGATATAAACTCTGAAATCAGAGTTCATCACATAAAAGTTTGAGTCATAGATGTCAAACGCACCAGAGGGTTCTGATGGATTTGAACGACTGATATCATTTCTCCACATGTCATATGTGGTTCCCGATGCCCAGGTAATCTTTCTCACAACCTGTGCAACATCGTTTGTATTGACTTTTTTCAAAGCCAACATTGTGTCATAATAATCGTTAGACTCGTTCAGATTATCCTTTGGTGCAGGAGGATCTGTATCCCAAGTTGACGAGTAATTCGTCGCATTGGGAAGACCAATGAATGTGTAATAAGAATTTGATGTTGACTGGACGCCAGCAACAAAATTCTTGGCATTCAAAATACGAAGTTGGTCAGTAATTATTGCTGCCATTGTGAGAAAGTTTTTCTTTATTTATTAGGGGATTTAGGCGGTCGTGTAACCGACGTACCTAAGTGGGTTATAACGAGTAATCAAACCAGAAGTAGAAATTCCACTGTAACCTTGGTCACCATAGAAATTGAACGACTGAGCCGAAGTTTCCATGGTAATTTTGCCCCAACTAAAGTCACCCATGTAAGGTGCAGTTGTGTAACCAATGCTTCCTGCGTTATCGACGTTAACAAAGACTCTTCTCAGAGTGGTTGTGAATCCAACGAGAGATCCTTCATGAATGATTTGATTGTTATCCTCAAAGGAAGAAACCTGATAAACAGCATCGAGAGCCGTTGTTGCGATTCCGATGTGACCACCCGCTGTGTTGCGTGTGGCAAATGTTCCCCCAACAGAAAGATTCGTGTTCGAGATAACAAAATAATCACCAGTTGAAATTCCACTGACTGTGACCGCAGTTCCAACGAAACTGGTGTCTCTCATCACGGAGTCTGAAGGAATGAAAGTGTCAAAGTAGATCTGACTGTCAGATCCAGAAGTTGTTGTTCCAACTCCGACAATGATACCAAAATCACCAGAGTAATTTGTAACAACGAGAGTTTCAGAGATTGTTCTTGGTGGTTCAACCAAAACTGCTGGGGCGACTGAGGAGTAACCAGTTCCAGGTGAAGTCACTGTGATGGAACCAACTGTTGAACCACTCAGAACCGCTGTTCCTGTTGCTCTTTGTGTTGTTCCAACACCAACAGGAGTTGAAACTGTGACAGCAGGAGCAACCGTGTAACCAAGACCAGCAGTTGTAACTGTAAACGCTGTAATTGTTCCAGCGGTGGAAACTGTTGCCGTCGCGGCTGCAGCAGTTAGAGTGTCCTGTGAGGTCAGAATAATCTTATTCTGATAAGAAGTCTCTGCCTGAGGAAGTTCATTGTATTGATCAAAGATTGGAGTTACATTATCAACATATGCAACAGTTGAACCAACGCCAACAGGTTGGAGAAGATATGCTGCACCAAAAATGTTTGGTTCATAATTTTCTCTGTCCTTAGCAACTGGTTTGCCATCGATAATTTTATCGACGGTTTGACGACACCAAGTAACTGGTCTGGTCAGTGTGTTGTCTTGAGTGATTCCACCACCAATGTAAGGATTAGTTTCTGCAACCGAGTTGGTAACAACTTCGATAACAGTTCTAGGATCTTGATCCAGAGTTTGATCCTGACCCCTCAGTGGGTCATTGTTAATTTTCAGAGTGTCTCCATCTTTGACATTGTTGATAATTTCTTTGACTGGAACATCGATTGGCATCGTTCCTCTGTAGAAGAGGATGTTGGAGGAATTACCAACCTGAGGTGCCTCAGAGAATGTGATGTGACTTCCACCTTCAAATGTGTAAGCAACAACTGGTTGTTGGAGAATATCGTTGATAAAGACCAACAGGTTGTAATCCAAATCGATTACTCCACCAAAGTCGGTTTCAATGGATGTTACAATTCCAGCAACGGAGAGTGGGAACTTCGTCGTGGTTCCGTCAAACAAAGTGTCAAGAGGATCCATAACTTGCAGTGAACCAATGGACCACCCATTAAACGTGTCGTCATAAACAGTTTCAACAGTCAACTGGAATTCTTCATAAGTCTTGGTGGTGTCGGTTGGAATTCCAACAGTTCCACCGATCGCAACTGTCAGAGTGTCAGCATCACCATAGTTGTAACCAGTCTGAACGATTTGGAAATCAATAATGCTTGAACCTTGACCAACAATGATGTCAACTTTTGCTTCTGTTCCCACACCAACGGGTGTTGTGGCAATTCCACTGTAAATCAATGGAACATTAGTGTATCCAAGTGGAGCATCGAAGACAACATCGGGAACGTTAGTTGTGGTGTAACCAGTTCCAGGGTTGGTGATTGCAACACTGACAATGTGACCACCACTGATTGCAGCAGTTCCAATGAACTCAAGATTTGGAACACCGTTACTGTAAGTCTGAACACCAACGTTGACGACGGTTTGAATTCCAGATCTGTAACCAGAACCAGTTCTCGCAATTGCAACTGACGAGATGGTTCCAGCAGTTGACACGACTGCTGTTCCCCCAGCAGCAACCAGAGGTTGGAAACCAAATCCTTGAGTTGAACCAACAGAAATAATTCTTCCCCTCAGTGGAATGTTACTCTTATTGGGGTCATAACCATCTTGAATTCCATTTCCTTGGAAAGTGATCGTGGTGATTCCACTTCCTTCTGCCAAGGTGTAAGCGTTAGTTACGGTCGAAGAGCTTGGTTGTTGGAAAACACCATTATGAAGAATAATCGCATTGTAAGTTGAGTAACCAACTGTGTTTGCATCACTTTCTTGAAGAGTGAATTCACTTCTGATTCCAGTGAAATCTCTGGAAATGTCATCAAACACATAGTTGTTTGAATAAGTTTCACTTGAAGAACCAACAGGAGCGGTTCTGGTGAAGACTCTTCCCTGGAAAGTTGAGTTTGTTGTAATTCCAGTCCAATCTCTGTAATTGGGATTACCTGTTGTTGTGCTCAGTGGTGTCTTACCTTGAGCAGGTCCAACAAAGTTAATTGTGCTGTCAGTAATGTTATATTGACCGACAAACTTCTGAATGGTTGCGCCAGCGATGTGTGGAACAGACAGTGAACCCATCTGACCTCTCAGAACCTGCAGGTCAGTGGGATTGTCGCCACCAAGACCAGTGATAATCATATATTCTTTATCAACAAGAATAATGTCATCTGCGTAGAACGAAGTGATTCCTGTTGTTTCAATTGTTGGTCCAAGAATCACATTGGCATTCAATGTTGTAGTGATGTCAGTCTCAGAAATTGGAGACTGAATCATGTTGTCAATGGCAACCAGACACTTGGTATTTTGATTCTCTGCTGTAATGCTGTGAGATTCACCAACACCAACAGCATTGATCAGAAGAACTTCTGGAGTTGCTTTCAGAGCGTTTTCAGCAGTTGATGCAAACTTGATTTCGTTTGCGGATGCCTTGACGACATAAAGATCCTGAGGAAGAAGAGTTGTTGATCCAATTCCAGGGACAGTTGCTGTTTCAATTCCAATTGGAGTCGTTTCATAACCATAGAAGACTTTTTCACCAGTCACAAAGAAGTGATTGTTGATTCGAATTGATTGTTTTGCAACATCGACGATTGAAGAATCGCTTCCATCGAATGATCTCTTGAAGATGTCAAGACCATCAGACTTCAGAGCAAAGTTACTTCTGAGGTCAATTCTGGTTCCAACATAACCTTCACGCAAGCTGTTGATTTGAACAAGACCATTATCATAAGACTCTGCTTCACCATTGTTGTTGAAGTGTTGAAGTCCAACAGAGAATGTCTTAACCGTTACCGCTGCGTTTGCGTTAGGAGTAAAGGTCAGATCAACACGAGTTCCAACTGTTTGAGCAACACCAACTGTTCCAACTCCAGAAACAGTTTGAACATTGCCAAACTCAATCAATTGCTCTTGGTTTGAGTCACGAAGGATGACACATTCCAACAATTCATATTCGGAATTGGTTGTATCAGAAGCCTGAACAATAAAGTAGTTTGCACCATAAGGATTATCAAAGGATGCAACTGTGATTGGAACAGGACTTGCGTCTGCTGCGATCGAAGTGTGAGTCGAAGAGAGAAGTGAAGTTTCGAGAGCGGTTGAACCAATTCCAGTTCCTGTCGCTGCGATAGCAACAACAGAAGAGTTGACGGTCATTGTCGTCAAACCAGAAGTCGGAGTGAATTCAACAATCAAATTGCCGCCACTGATTTGAGAATCAAAGGTTCCAAATCCAACGAACAGAGTGTCGGTGGTCGTAAGCATGTCACCATACTTCATTATCGAAACATCTGTCCCGTCATGAATGATGTTGAGTTCTTGACCAGTCGCCTCACCGTTCTGGTCTTGTGCCATCACGAGAACTTTTGCACTTCTGTAAGTGTTAGCAATCGAAACGATTGTGGTTGTGATTCCAGGAGATGCTTCCGTTGTCGCACTGGAAACCAAAACAGAGTTACCAAAGAAGTCATTCTTCTCAACAGTGCTGTTGTTAAAGATGTTGAATGAGAGGGTTGTAATGTCGTAACTGTTGAAAGCAAACTGTTCGGGATAGAAGTAAAGATCCCAACCAGTTGCCGTGTCAATTACATCAAAGGTTCCCAACTCATTGTTGATCTCCATCTTTGCATATTCTTGAATGTTGTTGTTTGTTCCCTCTTGGGCAACAACAACGACGGAGAACTGTCTTTCGTCAGTATCTGTTGTGTCTCTCACATATGTGAAGAATTTATTGTAAATCTCAGCGTTGGTGAAGGAATCAACAATAGCAAAGTTGGTTGTTCTTTCAGAACTGTTGAATTGGTCACTGATGTCATCAATTGGAAGAACTCTGTTTCCAACTGCTTCTGCATAATCTTTGACGATCTTGTTGTCAAAGACAATCTCAGTGGAAACAACCTGATTTCCGATGGTGACTGTTTCTTCGGTGACAAGATCCCAATCATATTCGCAGTTGAGACTTGCTTCACCAACAATGTCAACGATTCTCTCAACGTTCGAATCAAAAGTCTGAATGATTGCTCTAGAGACATCTTCTTTGGAGATAATGTCCAAATCAGCAAACTTAGCAAAACCTGCAGTGTGATCCAGAGCACTTACTGGATCATTCCAAGTTGCATAAGGAATTGTCGAATTGAGAGAATAAGAGAAGTTTTGATAATATTCGTTGTTTGGCAGTTTCTGAAGATTGTCATTCAAGAAACCAGAGTTTGTTTGCCAACCATTGTTAACAGTTGCGCCTGCACCTGTAACAATTTCAGATTCAAAGTCAACTTTGGTTTGAACAATTGACTGAGTGCCAGAAGAACGTCCAGTAATTCTGTCTCCAACAGAAAACTCATTTGGGGTCAGAATGACCAGTTGATTTGTTGTTGAATTCCATCTTTGAACAGTTCCAGAAAGTTCATTCTGATTGGTGACTCTTTCTCCAACAACGTAATTGTTTGTTTTGAGGGTGGAAGTGTAAGTCGCAAGATCCTGTGTGTTGATAATTCGACCATAAGAATTGTCGAGATCGAGGTTTCCAGGAATTTGACCTTCTTCGATCAAGTCAACAAGACTGTAATCAACATAAGGTTTGACAGAATCGAGTTTCTTATCAAAACCAACAACTTCAAAGAATGTGTAAGCGTAATCTGCAGAATTATAACCAATTCCTGTGCTTCCGACTCCAACACTCAGATTTTCAACAAGAACTTTAGAACCAACTGGGAAGTCAAACTGACTTGCTTCTGCAGTTGTGAAGTTTCTGTCAATGAATGCTCTTACAACCTTGGTTGTGGAATTATAGGAAACCGAAGCAATTCCAAGACCATTTGAGTTATTGACTGGAATGATTCTTGGGGAAACATTGTAAAGTCCAGTAGAGTTGTCGATGATTGTGACGTTCTTGTCTCCAAGATCATAAGCAAGATCCAAACCACTAACAACATTGTTTGTAATTCCATCAATAACAACAAGATTTGGTGCAACAAGGTAATCTCTTCCCTGAGAAGAAATTCCAATGGTGTCAAAGGATGAGAGAGATTCAACTTCCAGAACTTCTGGGAGATTTGAAACACATCTCAGAGTTGAGTCAGAGGGGTAATCAAATCCAATGTTGTTAAACTTAGTCTTAAGAATCCGACCAATGTTTGTGCTTTCTGGTCTCAGGATTGCACCAGATCCAGTTGCACTTGAAACAGATGTAATTCCAGGAAGAGTTCTGTATCCAACACCTGGTCCATCGATCTTCAATTTGGAAATCGCACCAGTTACATTTAGTGAATTAGTTTCAAATGTCAGATTAGAATTGCTGCTGTTATAAATTGTTGTGGAAGAAGTCTCTGGAATGTCATATTGGAATGTGGTTGTTCCAATTCCCGTGATTGTTTGAGTTCCATCAAATGGTGTAAGAACAACATTCAGTTGATTGTGATTTGAAACATCAACGTCGGTTGAACGTTGCTTCTTAACCTCGGTCAGAATGCTCTCATTGGCGAGATCGAATTGATAGAAAAGTTGATCTGGAATGGAATCAATGTATTCCAGTTGCAAACTGGCAGTGGCATCAATTCCAGGGTTTCCACTCTTAACCACTTGGAATGAAGTGGAATCTGAATTTTTAACAAAAAGATCTGTGTAAGCAGAATCACTGTAGAGATTCATGTCGAAGGCAGAATATCTGATTCCGTTAAAAGTAAATGAGAGTGAAGGATCAGACAGATCAAACTTCAGTGTGGTGTTCTTATTAACACTGACTGCTGGATTGATCTTTGACAAAGTTCCTGCCGAAGCACTTGTCAGGTTGACAAACTTAGGATCAAGTGCCGACAACTCAAACTTGTTAGCAACCAAACGAATCTTGTTCTCTTCGTAAGGAATCACATAATACATTCCCTCATTGGTCAATCCACCAGATGGAGTGGTTGCAGTGTGGATGACCTTATCGCCAAACTTGAATGGGTTATTTGAAATCTCAATAAAGTTCAGAGTGGTGTTAACGTTACCAGCAACAAAATCTTGAGGATCAAATACAATGCGGCGATTGTAATCGTTATACTTAACAGTGACAGTTGTAACTCCGACTGGTTTTACACTGACAAAAACCTTATCTCCTTTTGCAAGAGTGTGTGTGGATGCTGTGGAAACTGTAACGATGTTTCTTGAGACCTTTCCAGACAGAACACCACCCAGATTTGTTGTGAAACTGTGAGTATTACCAGTTCCAACTGAAGTAAAGTAAACAAGTCCAGTCGTTGTATTAACGCCGACAAAACCACCAGTGCTTCCAAGACCAACTTTATTTGTTCCAAAACCAACGAAGTTCTCATTGAAGGGAACAGCATAAAGAGGTGAGTATTGAGTCAGACTTGTGTAAGCAGTTCCTGCAGTTCCGTTCCAAATCTGAATTGAGTTTCCACCATTAGTCGCATAAAGAACTTTGTCGTTCAGTTTAAGATTGTGACCTGGGAAGTAAATTTGCTGTGGTTGAATGAAGATGTTAGTTCTTCCAACTCCAGGATCACCGAATGTAATTGTTGTTCCAACTCCAGTCCCCAGAGCAGTTCCGACTCCGACTGCTTCTGCTGGATCAAAATACAGTTCTCTGTTGATGGGGAAGGAATAATCAGTTTTGGTTGATCCAACGTTGACGGTAAACTTTCTGGGATCTTCATAAAGAACACCACCATTAGTGTAAGCAAGACCAGTGGTCCCCTCTTCTTGACGACGAACTCTCAGTCTTCCAGTTACTCTGTCAACATTGAGAACACGAACAACTTCTTGATCAATGGTCAACAGGTCATTTTCTCTAACTTGGTCAAATGCACCGGAGACATAAAAGAAAGTAACAATTCCAGTTGCACCAGCAGTTCCGACACCCAAGTTTAGGACGAAGTTGTCACTTCTAACTCCAACGTTATAACTTCCTTCAAACCCTTTGAAGAAGGTAGAAACACCACTGATGTTTACAACGTCATTATTCAGGAAATTGTGTGGAGCAGATGTCAGACCGATGAATCTGTTATTGGTGACAGTACTTCTTGTGAATTCGACATTTGTAAATGATGTTGATGCAAGACTAATTGTGTCAATGTTCTGCCCTTTGACTCGTGCAACTTTAACGTTGACGAGTTTACCATCAGTCCCTGCGTTGTTGAAATCAACCTTATCGCCAACCTTATAACCTGTACCACCAGTTACAATGCCAACACTTTCAATTGAACCACTGGATGTTGCTGTGATCTCAATCGATTGCTTGACGACTTTGGAAGAATCGAACAAATAATTATATTCACTTCTTGGACTGTTTGTGTGGTATGATGTCGTTTCTCTCAACCAACCTTGAGAAGCAACATCATAATCGGACTGATTAGAAATTGATTTGAAGTTGAAATCGTTTGGTACTGAACGATATGTGTTTCCAATCAAATAAGGGAATGCTGGTCTCTTATAATTTTCAAAAGGTCCTGTAGAATCAACGATATCATTGATTGTTGCAAAATAAGCATAAACCCCGTTTGGATAATCGGGTGTTATACAGAAACGTCCATTGTGCTCATCGAGGTCACCGTTTCCTGTGTAAATGTAATCCTCAACAAAGAATCCATTTGACCAAACGCTGACTGGTGGTTCATTTCCTGCATTGAGTCCAGAAATCGAACCCAACTCATATCCAGAGATCATTCTTCTGATTACACCAGAACCATCAGCATTGGAGAATCCATAAGGACCATAGATTGGATTTCCATCATATGCCCAACCAATGATTGGTGAGTGATAATTGCTGGCAATTTCATTACCAGATGAAGTTATTAGATCAGCAACACCATAAACGTTGTTATCAGCATTTGTTCCGCTGATCCCATAAACAGACTCCCTCAGAGGGCGGGGAGCATACATATGAGAGTATTGAAGATTCGAATTATTGATATTTTGTGTGATAAATCCATCATCGGATTTAATGGTCTCGAAACTCTCTGCAAAGCGGTTAACAGTCCAGTTTCTGATTTTAGCAAACGCTCTTGCAGATGATCCAGAAGGAGTAACTGTAATGGAAGTGTCAGAAATCGAGTAACCTGCACCACCCTTGATAACTTTAACTTCAACCAATTGACCATTGTTAATAATTGGAGTCAGAACTGCAAAACTTCCACTGCTTGTGTTAATGGTAAGTTTTGGTGGAGAATTATAACCATAACCTTTGTTGTTTACAACAACTTCAACAATTTGCCCATTGGTGATTACAGGAGTGACATTTGCTTGAGCACCAGTCACGAATGTGATCGTGGGTTGTCTGTCAAAGTTCAGAACTTCAGATGAACCATAACCAACACCAGTCGAAGAAACATCGAATGATGTGATTGAACCTCTAAAGATGGGTTGAACGACAGCATTGAAGTCTTGTCCAGTTCTGGTTGAAACTCCAGTTACACCATCGACTGTGACTGTGATTGGTTTATAATTAAACGAACCAGTTCCCTCTGTTTCAACGTTGACATAGAGGTTGTTGTCATAAAAATAATCAACAGCAGTTGAACCAACTCCAACTTCACTTACAGAGAACGAGTTGTTGTTGATTTTGTGAACATAATAATCTTTGGTTGAAGAAAGACCAAGAACACCATCTCCAGTTGGAGTGAACTTGATGATTTCCTTAGAACCAAAACCGTGATTCGGAATGTTAAATTGATTTAGAGCAGTGTTGATTCCAGAAGTTGTTGGAATGCTCTTTTGGTTGTTTGAGTAACCACTTCCTGCGTCGGAAACAATAATTTCAGAAATAACTCTCTTCAGTGATCCAGACTTGAGACTCTGAGTTCCAGAACCATAAGAGGTCAAAGAAACGGTGTTAATTCCTGAGTTTGAGTCGAGTGGCGTCTTATAGAGTTTAATTGTTGAAGCATCAACAACACCAACATAATATTGAGCACCAGTGCTCAGACCACCAACTGCAGTCAATGTGTTTGTCACATAAACGACACCTTCATTATCTCTGAACTTGTGGAAAGTTGAGAATCCGATTGTGTTGTTGGTGAGATTGATGTCAGTTGATCCAGAGTCAGCGATGAAAGAAACTGAATGCGAAACCGAAGTCATGTTGGCTCTTGCCACAGCACCAGTTCCATTTCCACCCAAAATTCTTATAACTGGTGTTTCTTGATAATCGAAACCAGGATCAATGATTTCAATCCTCTCCAATGAACCCATAACAGAACAAGTTCCTGTTGCACCAGTTCCAACTGTGTCCTCAATATGAAGATAAGGAGGATTGATTACATCATAGTCCTCTCCACCACTGTCAACGGAAATCGATTGGATTTCTCCATAACGAATGTTGTCTCTTGACTTATAGTTAATAATCTCAACACCATTGATCAACATTCCAATGTGACCAAAGTCAGTCACAGAAACAATGTTTTCATTCTCTGGAGTCTTAAACTCTCTATAAAGTGACTGAGGTCTTACGGTCTTTTCATTGAATTCATAAAGAGTAATCTTATTATTTTCGACACTCCCGTTTAGAAGAACGAGTTTGTCAGCATAAATGTCAGATCTACTTCTCGCAAGACTAATGGTGTTTGCATCAACTCTCTTAATGTAAAATGGACCAGCGTTCACGCTGGCAAACTTACTTTCAGTTTCTGTTACAACCTTGATTCCATCAGGAGTGGTTGTTGTGGTTTTGGTGACACCTGGTTGATAATAAACTGCTTGACCACTAAAGAAACCATGGTCAGTAATTGTAATTTCATAAGAATTATCAAAAGAACCACTAAAAGTTCTGCTTCTGGAATCTGGATCTGTTTCTTTGTTTACGTATCTTGGAATTGAATTTGAAGCAACCAACAGGTCACCACTAAATTTGGTGTAAGTGTTTTGAACGTTGGCATAAAAATCATTCAGTTGTGTGTAAGATGCAGATCTTCCTTTGAGGATCTGTTGTTCAACCATATAAGAAGAATTGACATTAATAACTCCAGTCAGTCTTGCGACAACAGACTTTGCTCCAGTTGTTCTGAGAACAGTTGCTCCGACTGTTTGTCCAGTGATTGTGTTGATCAGGTTCAGAGAATATCCAGGTTTAAACTCATGAACATCAAAGGTTTCGATGTTATACGAGTTGGTTGTTGAGTCAACAAGACTTACACTTGAAACGGTCCAACTTGTTTTGTTGTTGTGGAACCAGTTCTTTGCCAGTTCTGTTGAGGACTCATAACCAAGAGACTGAATCTCAGCAATGTCTCCTGTGAGGTAACCATAAGTGTTTCCGTTTGGTTTGAAATCCTTCAGAGAAGCAGCAACTCGAACTCTGATTTCATTCGACGTGTTAATCCCAATGTAAGCATAAGAATAATCATCAAAGCGAATATCGGTCTTTTCGTTAATTTGATAATCAACACCAGTGACATTTAGAAGTTGTGTTGATGACTTGCCGTTGTAAGACAGGTTAATGATGTTATCATCCAGGTCTGTTGTGACCAAATCACCTTTGACTGGAAAATCAACTGTGGAATCAACATCCAGAATGGTTGAACCTGCCGAGACGGTGTTTAGCAGTTTTGTTTTTGGGTTAACCTTGAACTCACCAAAGATCGTACCTTGAACATCGATGTCTCTGTCGAAACCAGCATCAATACTAACCTGATAATATTGACCTTGATCGTAATCAATTGGAATGACATTAGTGACAGAACCTCTTGCTCCAGTTGACTTCTGGAAGATTGTCAGATTCTGCAGTTGGAGTGGGTCACCCTGAATCGTTTCAACGACGTAATCTGAAGTGACTTTGTAATCAGCATTGGATGGGCGAAGAAGAAATTCACTTGGACGAATAACATCAACTGGAACACCATAAAGTGCCCCAAAGAGAATTTTGTAAGATTCCTCTGTTCCTTTAGAATTGTAGAAACTGTCAAGACCAAAGACAAAATTTCTCTGATCCAATCCAGAGAAAAGAGTTCTTTGAGTAAAACCAGGAGCAAATTGATACTTGAGTTTCTTGAAGAACTCCTGAAGGAAGAGAATGCTCAGGTTGGTAATTGTGGCACCAGCAGTGTGCTTATCTGCCTCTGTAGATTTAAATACCAGCTGGTCGGGGGTGTTAGACCCAACGTAATCTGTAACCCCGCTAAAACCCCTTGTACACCCCTCAAACGCCGAATCTGTCTTGCGGTCATAAAAGATGATCTCGTCATCAATTTGAATCAGACCGTTTGTTTCGGGGAAACCATAAGTAAAGTTACCAGAAACATCAGCGGTGATAGTCTGGTCTGTGTAAGAAATATTAGAAGCAAGAACTGTTGTGGTTGTGAGATTGAACAACTCATCAACCTTTACATATTGATCCAGATTTTGAATCAAATCATAAGTTGCCCCATCAACTTCCTGGGATAAGTAATATTGTTTTAAGAACTCTCCAAGCAGAGGAAAATCCTCCCTCACATAAGTGGGGAGTTGGTGCTCGATGATATCCTGAATCCTTACTCTATCGACTGCCATTTCCTACTTAAAGGTTCTAGTGTTATTATTTACCACGGTTTTTAGTAGGAACTACTGGAGGTTGTGGTTGTGGGACTGGTGGTTACTGTTGTCGTTGTTGTTACCGCTGCAGTGCCTGTTGAGGTGCTTTGTGTTGTCTCAACGACGATTGGACCTCTAACCAGACTTCCATTGGCATAACTGGAAGAAACAACATAATTACTTCCTGAAACATCATCTCCGGAGTCGATTCCATCGATGACCATGTTGACAGTTGTCTTTGTGGTGTCCAGTTGCAAATAAAGATCCTGCAGACCAATCACATCATTCGAATAAGGAGTTGCAGAAATCTCAATGACTGGTTGTCCTTTAGTAATAACCGTCGAAAGAATTTTGATTGGATTCAGTTTGATTTCACCTTTAACATAATCAATGGTTCCGATTCCTCTCTTAACGACGACTGGTTGAGTCGAAGAGTTCAATTTAAAGAGGAAGATTGATCCTGATTTTTGATCGGGGTTAGGCGTGTCACCAAAATAAACAGTCTCACTAATTCCACTGACTTTGAAACCAGAAGACTTGATGTTATAACCAATGATGGTTCCATTATATACAGAGGAGTGTCCGTGATTCTTAATGTGGAATCTGTTTCCATAACAAATCTCATACTCAGCAAATGTGTTCAACTGAGCAGCCATGTCTCTTCTCATTGAGATGTTGGTGATGTTTGAGGTCACCGCTTCATGACTGTTGTCAATTACATTCTGGAATTTGGAATACTTGAATCGTGCTCCAAATTGATTGAGTTGTGAAGAGTTAGCGTAATTGACAATGTTCTGATTGACGATTGCTTTTACCGCTGCAGAAGAAGAGGCAAGGTTGCTGTTGTAATAAACACGACTGTCCGACTCAAGATAAAGATACTTGAGGTCAACGATTTCCGTAACGATTCCAGCAACAGAATACTTTCTCAGTTGTGCTTGAAGATTCTGCTTAATCTCACTGGAGAGGTAAACACCATTGTAAGGTTTGATGCTGATGAAGACCTTACCATAAGCAGGTGGGTCAAGTTCTTCGCCACCAAAAGCAGAAACAGATGCTGCTTCGGGGTAAACCTGAGGAACGACTGCCTCATAATCGGCAGCAGTTACTGCTCTGTTTTGTGATGCGTAAATCTGTGGAGAGTATTTACGAATCGAATCCATACTTTCGATCGCAGCACCACCCTGTGATGAAGAGTTCGTCGCAAGCAGAGAGATTCCTCTGGTGACGACTGTACCATCATTATCAACCAGTCGCCCAGCGTAAGTAAACGCTGCGATTCCATTTGCCTCAGCACCGTTACATGTCAGGTAATTTGCCGTGACATAATTAGGTTCTTGGAGTTTGGCACCAAATACGTTGTCACCAAATAAGAGTTCGTAGCGCTCTCCAGGTGCCTCTTGAAGGTAATAGATTGTGCTTGTAGGTGTCACACCCACCAACGAGCTGAATTGCGAATAAGTGCGACTTACAGTGGATTGTTCTGACTCACGAACGATCACTTTAAGACGTGACGTATCGATTCCACTGTTTGTCAGATAATATCTTTGATTCGGATTACGGGAACTAACCGTCCAGTTCTGAGTAACGTAAGTTCCTTCATAGATGTTGACATTATTGAAGAACGCAACTCCTGTGGATTCAACAGGAACTGTGATGTCATCAATGATTGAAAAGACGTATGATGTGCCGTTGAACTGTTTGTTTGAAAGAGCAACGATTCCTGCCTTCAGCGTCAACGTAACCGCATCAGTGTCAGAAGCATCAACAGAGAAAGAGATATTAGCAACAGCAGACTTTCTGGACTTAGGAACGTACCCAATGTTCCTTGCCAGAGAGACAACGTTTTCCCTCAGAGTTGCACTGTCAAGAAACACCTCGTTCGATACCATGTTGGCATTGTACGAAGTGATATAAGTGTTATAAGCAAGTGCATCGATGATCGTTGAGAGATTGGATCCCTCAAAGTCATAGTCGGTAAAGTTTGAGTTCGCCTTTAAGTAATCCCTGAGGGACTGCTTAATTTGATCAAAGTTTACGTTGCTAAAATTAACTAACGGCATTTTACCTGTTGGGTTCTAAGGCAAAGGTGAGTTGTTGTACAGGAACATCGATACCAACAATATAGTATTCAACGGTTACGTTAAATTCATAATTATCGAAGTCCGCTTCAACTGTGACCTTGTTCAGTTCCACACGAGGTTCAAATTGGTTAATTGTGTATTCAATCTCCGACTGAATGGAATCAGCGGTGAGTTTATCAAAGTTCTCGAACAGAAGTGCTGAAACATTAGAACCAACACTTGGTTGAAATGGTTTCTCCCCAGGAACAGTCAGCACAAGATTCTTGAGAGCACGAGCAATCGCGTTCTCATTTCTCAGTGCAATCAGATCATCATTCATTGGATTGATCTGAAATGAAGCACTGATATCTTTAAAACCACTGCTGGTCCTTTGTGCAGGTTGAATTGGCACAGATGTACTTACAACAATTCAACCTTATTTATGGGGTTAAAATTCGGTTAGAGGAATGGGTTCTGTTCCATACTCCCAATCATCATAATCCTCATCATTACGGATCTTCTCATGAAGTTCCTTTTGAACCAAGAAGTCATGCTTCTTTGGTGTAAGTTTGTCATTTGCGATTTCACGAAGCATCTTCTGATGCATGTGATTTGCTTCGTTGTCTAAAAAGTCGTGCATAGTGCTTCCTGATTTACAATGAAATCAGAACTTTTTAAGGGGTTCCTATCCCTTTAATAATTTATGTCCTTATACAGATTAGTCTTTTCTTCTTCAGTCTGCCAGTAATAATCATCCGTGTCACCCAGTCGTCCCCAACGAACACCGTTCTCCACCTGATACTCAATGGTTGACACCTTGAAGTCAGGAACCAGTGGGAGGTCTGGTGTGATGGACAGATCATACAGTCTCATCCTGTTGTTCGGATAAAGAGCAAACTGACCATTTTCCAATTCAACACAGTTATGTGACTTATGTTCTTGTGGAACCTCACTGACATTATTATCAATCACATCTGGATTCGAATGATAATTATCAAGAGTAAACAGATACTGACCCTTGATGAAACCATGATCCCGAGAGTAAATCTCCGCATCCATTGAGGAGATGAATCCCTTATTCATACAGACAACACCATAATCCATACAGTTCCAGAACTGCAGATTGGGAAGATCCAAATCAGGATCAGGTGTCTTTGGTTCTCTTACAAACGCACTAATGGGCAACTTATCATACATTGCACCATACTGTGGCAAATAAGTCTCAAAATAAAAAGCACGTCCAGGAATCGACTTTGCCGAAACCCAGACGCCCTCTACAAACTCCCCATGACCATCCTGATGATCGAGAAGATATTCTTTACGAACGTAAATTCTTTCTGCGGGAAGATTGCAGATTAAATTCATCTACCTTGTCCTCTGTACTTCTTCTTTGCCTTGTTGCGCGATGTCGCTGCATATTTAGTGTTGCGACCACAACCCTGTCGTGTGTTCTTGGGGAGTGACTCCAGAACGTCAACTCCACCCTTACCCTTCTTAAACTTTGCCATTTAAACCTCAGATAACACGAGTCTTTTCGTGACCAACTCGAATGCGAGGGTCACACCAAATTTCATAACCTGCTTCAATCGCATCCAGACAGAACGAAACGTCCTCACCACACATATCCTGAACAGCACCAGATTCAAACACTTGCATCTTCGGAGCGAACCAAGGATAAGTCATCTTCTCATCCTCAAAGACACCCTTCTGAATCATGACCCAACCGAAACCAGTGTAATCAACAGTAAAAGGTTTCTTACGCTTCGTAATGCCATCAACCATCTCATGATTCATGACACCACCATTACTGCGGAAGTCATCCTCCTCCAACCAGTGTGCAACAGAGGTGGTACGTCCATCCTCAGTTGAATACCAACCAGCACTAATGGGACGCATGTTCTCCTGAATGATTTCACCTTCTTCATCCAGTGCCTCAGCAGGAAACGCAACATCACACAGTTGCCAGAACTTTTCAGTGTTGAAGATGATGTCACTGTCAATCCACAGTTGCCAATCATATTGCAACTTACCATCCCAAGGAATCTGATTCGGTCCACGCAGAACATTTGCACCCAGACACTTACAACGGGCAAAGTTCACCATGGAACTGTAGTCCTGAGAGATCTGAATGCTCATCTGATTCTGAACCAGATCGAAACACAACTGAACGAAGTTCTTTAGAAACGCATATGAACACCCGCGCCCTGGAAGACAGAAGACAATTGCCTTTCCCTTCATTCGTGCTTTAATTGCATCATAATCCCATTCGGGACCATCCTGCTTTGTGTTAGGCTTTGATGCCTTTACAGTAAACCCTTTGGCCATGAAATTAAATTCACTCCACTTCAGTTTTAATTATAACGTCTTATTTAGTGCCCCTCAAGGGCATGGCGCTGTGCTAACAGAAAGGCACAATGCAACTCCTTAAAGGTCGCAAGAACCACCTTCATTTCATACTCATGAATCAACGCATCAATCTCACGATCATTCAGACCTCGTGTTAACTCATGCGCGATCAGTTTTGCTTGCTCCTCAGTCATTTCCCTACGGGCGCTATTTTTTCGGTTTTTTCCCTCGCGGAATTTTCAAAGGACTCTAAGTTATTAGAGGTCCCTTCGAGAACACTTAGAGTCACTCCTCCAAAGATCATACAGATCATGAAGAAAACAACAGGTGTAAACAATCCAAAAGTTTTTAAAATTATTCTTGCAAATGCTCTGACGAACACAAGAAGAAATCCAACTTTCAGAACTCTCCCCTCACTCCAATAAGGAGGTGTCTGGGAGTAACTCTGCAGTCTGGAAGGAGATGAAGAAACTTTCTCATTCTTTTCGCTTCGCTTCGTCTCCGACCCTGAAGAGAGTTTCTCAGAAGTTGTGCTTGACAACTTCTCTTTCATTGCCTCAGCAGCACTCTGTTCCATCATTTGTTTTCCGATAACCTTAGAGTAACACCCTTCGGGTGTGCTTCGCAACTCTTTGTGTGCCACTTTCATAAAAGGTAACAGAGGGTCGAAATACCTGGGGGAATATTTTTAACCAGCCGGACATAGATTTGCCTTTTGGTACACTGGAAAATATTTCTCTCGTCTGGGGACCTTTGTAGGTTAGCTGTTTCGACTTTTCTATATACCCCCCCTTCGCCTTTATCGCCTTATACCTTAATACCTTATACCCGCTACGCCCGCCGACGCGCTACATCATAATACCATAATAACTGTCGATTCGATACATTGTCAAGTACTGTCATAAGTGTACAGAATTGCCCCTAAGTC
>Ga0196901_1000514_pt1 | contig 20097 bp, 28 predicted proteins | sample CB_VirMetaG_FD_169099 | JGI IMG/M metagenome (GOLD analysis project Ga0196901, IMG submission 169099) | Freshwater to marine saline gradient viral communities from Chesapeake Bay - CB_1504_1 Viral MetaG (v3) (version 3) | ecosystem: Environmental > Aquatic > Marine > Coastal | place: USA... | reverse complement strand
GGGATGGGAACACCCTTGACTAGATAGGCACCAGCGACTTGGACATCCACTGTGATCTGGGATGCTGTTGTGTTACAGAGGTTGAGACCAATGACGACAGCCTCTTGACCTGCAGCTACTGTGTGGATTGTTGCTGGGGATGTACCAACAGACAGTGAAGTGTATTTGTTGAAAGCCATTTGAGGTTATCCTAAAGCAATAGAGTAAATGATTGCTGCATTTAGAGAGATGGCTGCTGAACTTGCTGAAGCAGCAGCACTAGCAGCAGCGTTTGTCTCTGACGTAGCAGCATTTGTTTCTGAGGTAGCTGCACTTGATGCAGAATTTGAAGCAGCAGTTTCACTTGCAGAAGCGTTAGACTCACTGGTAGCTGCACTAGATGCAGAAGCAGAAGCGTTAGTCTCTGAGGTAGCTGCGTTTGTTGCTGATGTTGCAGCGTTAGTCTCACTAGTTGATGCTGCAGAAGCAGAGGCAGCAGAGGCAGATGCAGAGGCGGCTGCGTTAGTCTCACTGTTAGCTGCGTTAGTTTCACTTGTAGCAGAGTTTGTTTCACTAAGAGATGCAGCAGTTGCAGATGCAGAGGACTTCTCAGACCAGTGAAATGCAGAGTATGTCCCTGCTTCTACTTGAACATCTTCTGCTTCAGTAGCATACCGTTCAGCTAGATCTGCACTAATCTCAGCAGCAGTAAGGGACGAAGCAACAGAGTCTACATAATCCTTAGTTACAGCATCAGTAGCAGTTGTAGGGTTAGCAAGACCAGTGATCTTGTTTGCACCCATTGCAATGTTACCAGACATGGTACCACCAGTCAATGGCAGTTTAGTAGCAAGGTTGGAAGCAATGGTTGTGCTGAAGTTAGGATCATCACCTAAAGCAGCAGCAAGTTCATTCAAGGTATCAAGTGTACCAGGTGCTGAAGCAATGAGACTACTGATAGAAGTGTCTACGTAGTTCTTAGTTGCTGCATCTTGAGATAAGCTAGGCTCTGTCAGGTTAGTAATAGTACCTGCAGTTACAGCATCCATGTTCAGGTTGCCATTGATGACAACATTGTTGAATGTAGAAGAACCACTAGAGGCTGTCACGTTACCAGTAAGGTTACCAGTGACATTACCTACTACGTTACCTGTAACACTACCTGTGAGGGGGCCTACAAGGCTTGTACCAGTAATGGTAGTACCAGACACAGGAGCACGAGTAGTAGCACCAATAGTCGTGCCATCAACTGTACCACCGTTAATGTCTACACTAGCAAAGGTAGAAGACCCAGTAGATGTTACGTTACCAGTAAGGTTCCCTACTACGTTGCCTGTGACGTTACCAGTTACATTGCCTGTTAGGTTGCCAGTTACAGGACCAACAAAGGATGCTGCTGTTGATGTAGTGAAGGTAGATACAGTAGGGCTAGTAGATCCAATTGCAGTACCATCAATAGAACCAGCATTGATATCAACACTTGGGAGAGTAGATAGACCAGTAACACTGAGTGTACCACCTACTACTGCATTACCTGTAGTCGTAACTGCATCAGTATATGTGTGGGACCAGTAATTGCTAGAATCACCAAGACTTCTTAGGCTATCTGCATCAGGAATAAGGTTAGACGAAACGTCCGCATTAACTGTTACTGTATCAGTACTAGCATTACCAATGACTGTGTTGCCATTGACTGTAAGGTTACCAGTAATGGTAGCATTCTCGTGAATCTGAATAGTGTCAACGTAACCAACACCGTTGATGTACACATCCTTAAACTCAGCACCTACAGCACCAAGATCAACATCATTATCAGTGATAGGGACGATAGCCCCATCCTTGAAGCGTACCTGTTCTACAGGGACACCACTAACCTCAGTGAAGAAGCTGATGCAGTTATTGATTGTATCAACGACTACTTTGTTATTGGCATCCACATCTGCGATGAGAGGTACGTAAGCACCCTCTGTGCTACTACCATCGTGCTTGTGACCACCAATAAAAGCAAATGCATCACGAATAGCATTGTATTCTGCGTTAACTGGTGCCGCTTTAATCACAGCGTTAGCAATGATGTCCGCTACTGATTGTCTGGTATATCCAGCCATGTTGACTTATCTCCTGTCACCGACACCGTATGTAATAACAATGCCTTGAATACTGTGTGCTGCGTCTGAACTATATGAAACGTACTTTAGTGAGATCGCTTTACCTGAACCTGAGATGGTAACTCTCTGGACTGGGGATGGGTTACCATCAAAGATGGCAGTACTATCATAGAATGATTCGTTATAATAAGCTGCAGCACCTACAGTATCCATATTATAGTTTGTTGGGTTTAAGCTATCAAAGTCTTCGTAGTCATACACTGCAGATAATACAATACTATTGTCACCCTCTGCTCTCATATAAGTACTTACTGAGTAGAAGATCTTACGAATCTCTGGGTCTTCCATATGGATATATGGTGTTTGATAAAGACTAAAGATCTGGGTGCCGTTAAAGGTATTGCCAGACTCCTGTCTGTGTACCTTACCAGCGGAATCCCCATGAATAACATATTCAAACTGACCAATGTAACCACTATCTGCACAAGTAGCCTCAATGCCTAAGAGTTGACTATACTCAAGCGACAAACCACCCTGTGTTGGTCTAAAGCCTCCTATAAGACCTTGAGAGTCAGCTGCCTTGAAGAAGTATCTAAACTGGGACTTCTGTCTTACTAGGACTGCATTCAGGCCATCAAGGTCAATATCAAAAACAATGTCAGTAAAGATTGATTGGATGTCCTTGGAGAGGGTCTCAAGGTTAACGTCACCAATCTTGTCTGTACCAGCTACAGGTCTCAAACCATCTTGTGATAAGAAGAGTAGGTCACCACCAATCTCAATAACACTATCAGAGGCAAGGCACCCAAGGTCATTAGTTACTTGCTTAAGTTGTACGTCAGCAACACTTGTACCTGTAAGCTTCTTGATATTACTTGTACCAAAGATGTAAAGCTCATCACGGAATGCCTTAATCTGTACAATAGGGAACCCTACATTAATGACACCTGCACCACTTGCTGGGCTGTAGTTGTACTCGTCATAGGGTGCACTAAAGTACAAGTTAGTAGGTTCAGTAGTATCACCAGCAAGGAACATGTGGTTATGGAAGATCTCAGAGAACCTTGGTGCACCTGGTGCGTTAGCATGTGTAATCTGTGTGTATGTTGTACCATCATATACTGCAGCAGGGTTTACCCCGTCAGTCATAATGAACTCAGAGTATCCCCAGTTGTAACGAGAGAACCTAACCTTTGTTACACCAACCATTGTAGGAGTACCTACAGATGGGACTGCTACCCAAGCCTGTGTTGTGTTGTCCCAGTAGTGTAAGTAGTTATACCCAGTTTCTGGTTTTCTGCAAGCAAAGATACCGTCGTGTAGACCATCTACTACAGCAACACCAAGTACTTCATCTATACCAGGAACAGTGCCATAATCGTTACTATAACCACTGATACGTCTATAACCACCAGTGACAGCTGGTTCATAATTGATAAGAGAGATAGCACTACCAGGGGAGTTCTCACCCTGAGACAACACATCACGAGAAGTGTTTAGACCACCTTGGCAGTAGGCTTTGAATGAACCAAGACTATCAGCCATACTAGCCTCTACCTCTAATCACAGTAGACCTCAGGTACAACTCATCATCAGTTGTGAGCCTACGCATTGTCTTAATGCCTTGCTCAAAGTTATTCTGGTGGACGGAGGCACTCTGTTCATTGGATCTAAAGCGCATCATGATCATCATAGCACCATCAAGGATGACATGCTTAAACCGTTCAGGGATTGCACACTCATCATTATAGACAAGCATATCAGAAGGGAAAGACCAATACACGTAATCAACTTCATAAGAGTTGTCAGGCACGGGTGTAACACCAAACTTTTCTTCTAGTGTCTGGTAAGCGGATGTAGGTGCAGAAAGACCAGAGCCTGTATCATTATCGTCAGTAACTCTGTAGTTCTGTGTATAATCTTCAAATGTAAGAGTGCCAAGTTTCCTAGGCGTGTTACCAATACCAGAGGTCTTCTTTAAGTAAAAGGAATCCCAGTCTACAGTAGAGGTATCCGTTGGGAAGCTATATGTACGAGTTCCCGCAGAGAGTGTCTGTGTGTATGTTTTCTTAAGGAAGTGCCACTCACGGCCATCCTGAAGGATAAGACGAATGCTGCTATTAACAGAATCCTTAGCAAGTGCTTGTACGTTACGTACAGTATCAAAGCCGTCACCAGCAATATCTAGTGGTACTTCATTGAGCCTTCTCAGCAACTCGTTTGTTAGAGATACGTAGGTGACCATCTTGAAGCCCTTATAAACAGAGAAGGGGTACCCTCAGAAAGGATACCCCAGAGTTACAATTAAGCGAGGTTGTACTTAGCTGTTACGATTGCTTCTGGACGCAGGATCTTGCGACCATAGAGGTGCATACCACGTACAATGTCAGCAAACGAGTCTGGATCACGGTAAGTTTCTGTCTTGTTGATCTGCTCAGCAGTTGCAACAGCAGAGTCATGACCAGCAACGATAACACCGAAGTTGTCTTCCTGAGAAGCTACACCAGTTGTACCAGCACCAGTACCGATTGCAGGAGTGTTGTTCGAAACATATACACGGAAGCCGTGGAAGTTGTTAAGGACAAGACCGTTACGCAAAGCACCAGAATCACCGAAGTCAGCATTCAGGAGACGGGAATCTTCGTCACGCAGAACTTCCATCATGATTGGGTCAATCACAATCCAACGACCCATAGAGTCAACCTGCTTCTGGTCGAGCAAACGGGACATACGGGAGATCAGCATTGCTGGGGAAACGTATGCAGTTGGGAGTGCAGTTGCACCTGGCAAACGAGCAGCAACAGGGATCGACGGAGCAGTTACGCCAGTGTGATCTGTAGTGATGTTGCCGAATGCTTTTGCGTCAAGCTTGTTAACTGCAAGCAGTTCGTCAGCACCAGCAGTAGCATCTGCTTTGTCGCCAGAAGCCGTGTCGTTAGCAATGTCAGCAGCTGTGTGGAGAGCCGACTGCTTGTAACCAGACAGGTAACCAAGAACGTCTTGGTCATACTGGTCAGCAAGACGATATGCTGCACGGTTGGTAGCAAGGTCCATGAAGTTGATGTGGCTGTGTGCTTCTTCGATGTCATCCATTTTGAATGCGAAGTAGTTAGCCTTGTCAACGATCAACGAGAAGTCTGTGTCGTTCAAGTCTTGTGGAGCAATAGTTGTGCCACGAGCATATGCCGATACAGAGATTTCTGGTTCTTTGATGATACGTACAGTATCACCTTGGTTAGCGATTTCACCGAAATAATCGGAGTTAGTAATGTCACCAACAATAGTAGACTTACGGAATGCAAGCTGTACTTTTTTGGAATAGATTACTGGGGAAAATTTGCCGTTTGGCAGGTTTGTATAACCAGCTGCGGATGCAAAAGCCATGATGTGTCCTCCTAGGATGTTAGGCTTATTTCTAAGTAAGCTCTATCATCAGCATAAGAGGCTCAACTTTCAAGGGTGCGCTGGGCTAGTTTAACGCTAGGATCAGTAGCATAAACAAGTGCAACGGGCCTCTAATCATCCAGGTAGTTCTTAACCAAATGTTAGGCTTTAGAGTAATTTTAAAGATAGTTTAGTGTCTCATAAGTTAAGGTAGCTATATATACGTAGGGCTTAACTTATCTACCGACACCCCCTAGTTATACTTACAGTTTAAGGGGTGTCAATGCTTTTATTTAACTATATGTATATATTAACGAGCTCCGCCCGATTCATCATAGTTAAAGCTACCATCAGACATTGCTTTCATAATGGCTTTCTCATTCTTCTCATATTCAGCAAAAGACATCTTTCTGACTTGAGACTCAGAGAAGGTTGTAGGCTTTTCATCGTTAGATGGTTTAGAGCTACGACGATTAACAACAGCAGATGCAGCAGACAGTTCAGCCTTAGAGCGAGACTTCTTATCAAGACCAGCATAAGCTTTATACATGCTAAGTGCATCAATCAGGCTGCGGTGATCATTCTTATTGTCATAAATGGCAGTTTGTACAAGAGTAGACTGCTCATTGGCCCAATCATGGAAGTCATCACTAGCCTGTAGATCATCAAAGTCAGGATGTGCAGCTTTAATCTTATTGAGTACAGATTGTGTTTCTGCTTTCTCACTAATCTCATCAAGCTGTGCTAAACGTGCTTCTGCTCTACTAAACTTCTCATTGGCCTTTTTATCAGCAATGGTTTCTACAATAGCAGCAAAGTCTGGGTACTTAGCAGCCCAAGCTTCAATGTCTTCATCTGACTTGGGAGGGCGAATAGGCTCAGCACTACCACCACTCTCTAGTTTAGCTTTTAGTTCTTTAAGCTGAGCAGACTGTTCATTCAAGTGTTTACGAAGGTCACTGTAACGCTTTTTATACGTACTCTCTTCAGCAGATAGCTGCTCTTCTGGTTGCTCTTCAGACGATACTTCTTGGTCATTTGTAGCTTCTTTGGCTACTTGTTCCTCTGTATCATCCTCCTCACCATTCATGAGTTTGTTTAGCTCTGCTTCATCCTCTTCAATACGCCGACGATTGGCTCTATTTGATTGTGGATTAACGAAACCTGCTGTACGTACAGGTTGTACTTGATTTACTTCAGTCATTTGTATTTCCTATTATATGGGGCCAGCCTATGCTGGGTAGCCTTATTATTATAGTTATTGTTGTGTCTTACTTTTTAGGTCTAGCGATTAGTCCGCCAGTGGCTCTACCACTCGTAGATACTTTACCATCTGACTTGTAGGCTGATGATTTAGTAGTTCCACTTCCAGATGAGACGGGGGACTTGTCAACGTAGCTTGATGAAGAACCACTGGAACTAGAACCACTGGAACTACTAGAGCTAGGAGTGCTGGGTCTAGCAACAGGTCTTGACGAGGATGTTGGGGCTGTAGAGCCTGTAGCTACCTTGACACCGTAGCTATCTCCACCATCCTTAGAGTCACTCTTATAGGATACACCACCAGTTGTAGATTTAGTGCCAGAAGCTTTTGTATCACTTACAGCCTTCTGTACTGCCGCTGATTGAGTGGTATCCATTGAGCCCATTGTAGCTTCTTCTCTTGCAGCATCAAACTTCTTTAAGTAATAGTCAGCTGCCATGCCAGAACCCATACCACCCTTAGCAGCTTCATCTGCAACCTTTTTGTAAGATGCTGCTAGTTCTGTATTACCAGCTGCCAGTGCTTCTTCAGCCAGTTTACCAGCAACACTGCCCAGCGCCATGTGACGCCCTTGTCCCATTGCTTTAGCTGTACCTGCACCAATCAAGCCACCCACACCAGGCATGACCATAGAGGCCAATAGTGTAGCACCCCTGCTAAGCTGTTTAGTCATACTCATTTCTTTGCTAAGCTCTTCTGGTGTCATAGCATAGTAGTTCTTGCTAGCCTTAGCTTGGCTATCTGTGGCTCTAGCACCAGAAGGCTGCATATCCCGATTAGAGTTGTCAGAGCGTGGTGTACTTGCAGAAGCAGTAGCTGCTGGAGCACTGCCTTGAAGATAATAACCAGATGGTACTGGATCAATTGGTTTACCATCTACTGTACGGATCATGATTGTTTGACCAGAAGCATTTGTATAAGCTACAAGTTCAATGTCAGATGTGTCGTCACTAGCTTCAAAAGGATCTCCATAAGAGAAGCCCATTTGGTAATCAGCAGGATTAAAACCGCTGACAGTACCACCATCAGCATACCCCATAGAACCACCAAGCAACTTAGTAACATTGGCTTCAATATCTTCAGGTGAAACCATACCACCATCAGCATAGTTCATGCCACGAGCACGAAGCTTATTCTGCAAGTCAGGGCTGTTCTTAACTACATTTAGAACCCTATCAAGAAGCATGTCAGTGTCATCTGAGATGTTCATACCAACATCAGTACTAGGAGCACCCTCTTTGATAACCTGTGCTAAACCACCTTCAGCCATGCCTACTTCACCTTGAGAAAGTACTTGGTCAAGCTTATCCATATCCTCTGGGGATAGACCTGCCATAGCCTCTTCTACACCCTCTGGTACAGCCATGTCATCCATGCTAGACATACCAGATTGCGCTGGGCTACCACCAATACGGCCTTCTGCACCCATGTCTTCAAGTTCACCCTTTGCATTAGCACGGAGTTCTTCAAAGAACTTAACACCATAGTAGCGAAGTACATCAGCAGGTACAACATACTCACCTTCAGAAAGGTTTGTTGGAATATCATCCCTTACATCAGAGGCATTAGAACCTAGAGGGACGTCATTGCCTGATACAGGATCAACAGCCATTCCATCTGTAGCCAAGCCACCTTCTTCATATAGTTCATCCATTTACTCTATCCCTTAGCTTCTGAAGTCTGTGTAACATGGATGCGGCACCCTGTGCTCTATACACCTCATGAAGGTCTTTACTTTGCTCTAACTTCCTGTGGGTATCTTCTAGTTCAACTTCTAGCATTTCACAGAAGCTATCCCACAGGGGTTTATCGTTAACTAATTTCTTTAATTGGCTCATTGCTGTACATTACCACTAAAACCAGGAGTACCAGGAGCAGCGGCACCACCAATGCCAATCTGACCACCACCCCCTCCGCTCATGTCAGCGGTACCCTGTGGCCCCATCCCTTCTGGACCTGCCACACCTTGCTCAGGAGCAGGGGCCATAGGCTGAGCCTCCTGTTTGAAGCCCTTAAGGATCTCTGCTTGGATAGCGGCATCAGCAATGCTGTTAGTAACCTTATCTGGGTCAAGATCCATGCTAACTGCAATCTCACGTACAATGTAATCCATCTTAGCAAAGGGAGCCAGTGTTGGGTTCTGTACAACTTGAAGGAACTGCATAAGACGCTGGGAACGTACTTCATTAGCCATCAAGGATTCTGTACCAGAGGCTTTGACTTCCAAGTCACCCTTAATCTCAGGATCATAGTCAAACTGCATGTTGAAGTTAAAGAAAGCTTTACCAAGAGGGCCAATCAAGTAATCGTCTACGTTCTTGATGACTGTACGGATGGAACCGTTAGCTGCACCCATAAGCATAGAGATACCAGAAGCTGTACGACCAACACCAGATACACCTGTCTGACCATGTGCAAAGGATGGGAAGCCTGTAGACTCATCAGCCAATACACGAGCCTTGTCAAACAATTGCATGTTCTGTGCTGCTACGTTAGGGAATTGTGTACCAAAGATAGCCTGACCAGGAGCACCACCCTGACGACGGAATACTTTTCCTGGGTATACTGTGAGGTCTTGGCCTGGGACAAGGTTAGTCTCATCAACTTCAATCAACAGGTTACCAGAAAGTACAGCATTGTCAACCGCCATGCGCATGAAGCCGTTCATGAGTGTTTGAGTATCATCCATGTTCTCAGCAATACCAATACCAAAGAATGAGTATGGGTTGATCTCGTAAGGTACAGCATAGTAAGGAATAACCATAGGCTTGAACGGGTTCATAACCAAACGGATTACTTTGCCATTACATACCCAGATGTTAACCTGAAGTTGATCAGCATTCTTAAGGTCTGTTGGGATCTTGATGTCATGGTCTTTCAGTACTTCACTATCTACATAACCCCAGAACTCTAGGATTTCATAGCGCTCAGACTTGCTATTATTCTCAGACTCTTCCATCTCCTGTTCCCACCACTTCTTAAGGTAGGACTCACCAAGATCCATAGCTGCATCAATAGCAGTACCACGGAAGAATGGACGATTCTTTAGAGCACGAAGTTGTGAACGGGACATCTTGTGACGCTCAATGACATACTCTGCTTCATCCATGTTAGATGCATCTGGATCAGGGTAGAAGTTCCACACAGAGACATGGCTTGTGGATGGTACTGTCTTGATGATTGGATCATAGTCACCCTCATCCGTCCATCTAGCATACTCTTTGTTGATAGCAAATGGACCCTTCATGACACCTGTACCAAACAGAGCGCACTCAAAGCTAGTCAATCTGAGCTGCTTGTTAGCGCCAGACTCTTCCAGTTGATCATAGATCTTCTTCTGCATCTTCTTAGCTGCAACCTGAGCAGGATGAACTGTTACACTAGTAGGCAGCGTTCCTGGGCCGTCAATGATCTTTTCTTGCACAGGTGCTAGACGTTTAGCAAAGGCAGCACCAACACGTTCACGAAGTGTTTGGGTAGTCTCACCTGGGAGCAGTTTGTTCTCACCAGACAAGAGGGGGCCAAACGTATCACGCATAGTAGCAGTGCCTGGCTCAGAAGCTGGGTCCATATCAAAGTGTACAGACTCTGCTACGCCATCAGGGAGTGTTGTTGGATCAACTGTAATTGGGAACTTACTATTACCAAACAGTACGTCTACAATCTGGCCATAAGCTGCCAAGGTCTTTGTCTTGGTGACCTTTACAAATACACGGGAGCGTTCTGAGTCAGTGAAACGTACATTAGGGCCATACTGACCACGGTAGTTTCTGTAAGACTGCATCCAACGGGTTTCATCCGAAGTACGAGCATCTTCAGCTTTCTTGTACTTTGCTTCAATGAAACTAATAATAGAACCAGCTTTAGGGTCTGTGGTATCACCCTCTTTAATATCTTCGAGAGCAGACGAGTTAGTAGATTCAATATTCTCTTCGTAAGTAGGATCAAAATCTAGAGGGTCCATAAGTTAGTCCTTGTTAGTAGCCCATAGTGGGGTCAGCAGACTGAAAGCCAGATCGCTGTGTGTTTGGATTGTAGTCCCACAAACTACTGCGGGGTCTTGTCATGATACCGTATCTCAGTGCGTCATAAAGGTGATCCTCAGACTTAGTATCAACATCCTCAGGATTGTTCTTATCTAGTGGGATGCTAGGAATCTGCGCAATAGTATTAGTACAGGACGAAAAGAAAACTAGTTCAGGCTCTTTGGTAAACTCATCTACCTTTAACCTTCTGTGTATTTCGTTCTTACCAGCAATACGAGAACCCTTAGATCTATCAGAGGGCCTCCATCTACACCCTTTGTGGATCATCTGTTCAGCAAGGGAAGGTCCAGTATCCCCTCTTTTATGCCAGAGAGAGGAGTCAAGCACACCATAACGGATACTACCATCTTCAGACTCTAGTTGCAAGATGATATCTGCTAGATCTGTAGCCGTTACTTTACTGCAGTATAACTCACGATAAACTATGAGTTGCTCAGATGGAGATACAGCAAACCATAGAACACCCGTATAACTACCGTAGCCATAGTCTGCTGCTCTAAATCGTGCCCAACCCTTAGGTATATCAAAAGGCTCTACCACATGTATGCTACGGTTAAACTCAGGGAACGCTGCACCCTCGTTGATATCCCAATTACCTTCAAGCAACTGCTTTCGTTGGTGCTCAGGAAGAGACAATAGCATAGCTTCGTAGTCACCACTATCACTCAAGTATGGATTATCAAACAAACTAGCGGGGATAAACCTACGTTTAAATAGGGGTATACCCTCTTTGCTGTGACCTTTGGGGTAAGCTAGTGTCTCACCAGTCTCAATATCAGTAGCCCAGAATGACTTTCCTGGTGTAGCAGGGTCAATGAACATCTTCTTAACCCAAGCGTGTCCAGGACCACCAGGGTTTGTAGTAGCTCTCATGTACTTACCTAGCGTAGGTGAAGCTGTACGCAAACGAGATCGCATATAGTTCCAAGCTGTAGGAGTAGCCCACTGTGTAAGTTCGTCAAAAGCAATATAGTTAAATGCTTGGCCTTGATAGCGCATAAGGTCAGAATCTCTGTCTAGATAAGACATCCAGATCTTGCCACCTCGTGGGGTAGTCCACTGGGACTTACGCTCTGACCACTTAATACCAGGAATAGCTTTAGGATATAGTTCTTGGCTTTTCTGGATAAGCTCACGTAGTTCTTCTGTAGTATGTCGTACTAGTAGGCCAGAGAAGTCAGACTGACCCAGATCACGTAGAGGGTCTGCTAGAGTAGCATAAGACTTACCACCACCCGCTGCACCACCATACAAGACCTCACGCTCACTAGAAGACAGATACATAGTCTGTGGACCAGGGTTAGCAGCAAAGACAACGTTCTGTGCTTGCTCTACATCATACTCTGGAGGTAAGACTTGAGCTGGTACTTTCTTAGGTTCAACCTTCTTCGGTTCTTCCTTTAGTGATGGTGAAGGCACCGACTCTTTCTTTTTCGAGCTGTTCGTATTGCGCAATCGTTTCTTCGAGCCACTTGGCAAGCTTGCGTTTAATTGCAATAATTGACCTACGTTTTCTTTCGACATCTATGCGCTTCTTTAGTCCCATGTGTGATATTGGTCTACCCGACTGAGTAGTTAACCAAGCTGCAACTTCTCTTAAACTATACTGCTTAACGTGCTTCTTAGCTTGTTCTAAAAGCTCTAACTCTTTGGGAACAGGGTTTAGCCATCTATCATCTTCTGGATCAACTACATACCCAAAAGGGATATACCTGATGTTTAATCGTGGGATTCTTTCCCATCTCTTATTCTGAAAGTCAGGCTTGGGCAACATCCAGTAGCCCAAGTCTATACGTCCGTTATTAGTCTTCGTCATCCGCAGATCTATCCTTTGGTGGTAGGATAAATAGACCGCCAGCAGCTTCAACTTGAATACGTTCAGTCTTAACTACACCAGCACGATCTAGTACCTGTCCAGCAGCAGCCATACGTTCCTTTGCACCCAGTTGGGTAGGGTCTACAAGGATATTACCAAAGGCAGCAGCAGCACGAGGGCCAAGCTGTACAATGTACTTCCTTGTAGCATCAAAGATCTCTTCTTCTAGAGCAATTACAATACCACGAGTTGGTGTAGCATCACTATAGCCAGCTAACTGCTTAGCTAGAACAAAGTCACCCTGAGCCTCATCAAAGAGTACCTCAAGAAACTTCTGTTGTTTATCTGTTAAAGTTTTTGTCATAGGCTATCCTCTTGATATCGTTTCTATTGATTCCAATATCAGCTAGTTCTCTTTCATCCATACGAAGCAATTCTCTATATGCTTGAGAACAGCGCATCTGAAGGATAATACGATCTGCTTGTGTTTGCTTAGCTTTGATGATTGCAGCCAAGATACGTTTGAATAGGTTAGTCATGTGAAGGTACTCCTGTGTTAATCACAAACACAGTTATACATTATATCACCTTACATGAGTAATGTTAATATTGCAACCCTGTTATTACCCTACAGGGATAAATGTCTCTACTACTGTACATAAAGCATCAATGTTAGGATGAGCATTACCTGAAGCTGTGATGTACATGATGTCACCTGGTTCAAACACAATGTAAGCATTACCATCCCACTGGTAAGTACCACCAGAAGCAAAGTTCTTACCTTGGATGATCTGGAATGTTTGGTTATAACGAGTTCTATACCAAGTTACAGCAATGTTGGTAACACCATCTGCGTTAGCAATATACAAGAGATTCATACTAGCTGAAGCATTAGCTGGGCAAGTATACAAAGCGTACTGCTGGTTTTCTACCTCACAGGACACGTTGTATGTAATAGCCCTATGAGGTTTAGTTGGTGCTACCATAACCATTGTGCTTAACGCCCTGTCTGTCTATCTTTTGCAGCGTTATAAGCTACGATACCACCAGCATTCTTCTTGCGCCACTGCATGTATGTTGGGAAGGAGCTTGGTGTAGGCGAAGTAAAGTTACGATCTGTAGCAGCAGGACGTGTAGCACGAGCAGGAGCTGTACGACCCTTAGGTGCAGCATCAGAAGTAGCACGTGGAGCATTGCTAGAACCAGAAGAGAGGTTGTTAACTGCTGTCATACCAATGTGCTGTGGACGAGCAGTAGGACGTGGGGATGACTTTGGTGCAGCTGTAGGCCGAGCCTGTGGACGAGTTGTGCTAGAAGTAGGTGTCCTTACTTCCATTTTAGGCTCAGCTGTTTCTGCCTTAGGCTTGGCGTTTGCATCTGCCCAACGACGATCTACTGTTGTTGCATCAGATACACGTGGAGCACTATCAGGACGACCCTTCATAGGTGGGGCCTTCTTAGCTGGACGAGCCGTAGGACGTGAGGATGATGTAGGAGCAGAACTCTTGTCACTTGCCATGTCAGTGCTGTACGACTTACCTTCAAAAGTAAATGTCTTACCTGGGCCTTTTTCTTTACGGGCGGCTGCGAAAGCCTTGCCAAACTTAGATGTTGCCATTGTTTAATGCTCTCTTTGTTACTTTGATTTCTTTGAGGCTTCTATGGCCCTACCCTGTTTCAGAGCTTCAGCCTTAGTAGGGTATACCTTACCAGTAGTACCCCACTTAAACCCACCCTTTACTTTACGTACTGGCATGTCACCACTTCTCCTTGTCAGCCCAATAAGCTGCACTCATCTTGCCTTTGGAGATATTCTTACCGTGTCTCGCTTTGAATGAAGCACGTTTCTTCTTCATGGCTTCAGACTCACCCGCCTTAGGCTTACCTGCAGTAGAAGCACCCTGCTCACCAAAGCGGATAGTCTTGATGGTGTCACCCTCTTTAGCAACAACCACGTGAGACTTCTTAGGATGGTCTGGAGTACGCTTAGGCTTGTTGAAACCATCTACACCAGCACGAGTAAGCCTAGGGTCTTTAGCCATGCTAGTCTTCCTCACCACAACTATCTTCACCTTCCCAAGCCTGGCAAGTACGAAGGTTATGACAGATAAACCCAAAGCGACTACAGAATCCTCTACCACCACCATCAGCATCAAAAGAGTTAAACGGAATAGCTTCCATTGCTTTCAATGTAGAAGGCTTATCATCAAAGTACTCACAGTTAGCACAGAGTTGTCTACGAGCCTGATCTACTTCAACATTAAATACAGATGCCATAGTCTTCCAGTAAGGAGCATTAGCTTTAGGATCAGCACTAGCTTCCTTCGGACCTAGATGCCAGTCTTTCATGAGCCATTCACCAATGGACTTGTTCTCAGCTGTAGTAGGGATATCCAAGTCTTCTACTAGACCCATAATACTAAGAGGCTTCATCAACATTATTTCTTTCCTGCCTTACTATTGCGGGGGATACTACGGTTCTTAGCTGGTGTCTGTACCCGAAGGTTAGACTTGCTATTGTTACGGGGGTTACCGTCCTTGTGATCAACATCCTTGTTATCACCCTTGGTGACTACCCCACCCTTCTCCATAGCATAACGAGCTTTCTTACGAGAACGGTTATCCGCCATACGCTTAGGAGACTTGTCGTACTTACCCTCACCACTCAGTGTGTAATCACGCTTAGCTTTAGGTTTCTTCTGTGGGGTTGTCGGCATAAGATCTCTTTCTGTCAGGATCTAGTACATCTCTACGATGTAGATGACCCTCTAAGTACATAGCTCTCTCTACATGATCTAGAGTGTAAGTTACACCAGTTTGATCACGGATTGCTTCCCTAACATAGAAAACATCTGATCTAGGAATATGGATGTTACGTAGACTTCTGGAGTCTCCACCAGCAAGTGCATTATAAAATGTAGTCAACACATCATCAGATGGATCTAGTTGTACTTTCTTTTGCATGTTTGTCAATGCCTATATATTTTATTATTGGAGTAAGCTAAGACAACACAGATTATGAAGGGTCGCAAACTCAGGGTTTGGATACTATAGCTATCACAGATTGTTACAGATTGTAATGTATACATACTATGAGGATGTTAGTTTAACTATGTAGTCTAAGCTTGTAAGCATTTGGACCAAGATAGTTTGAACTAGAATGGGTATGGTATCTATAGTTTAACTATATAGTCTATACTACTTTAGTTATTTACTATTATAGTTACTATTATCTTAGTTAAACTCTATTGTTAAACTACTTATGTTTATACTTCTTTATGTTTAAACACTTTAGTCTTAACTTATAGTTTAACTAAGCCCCCTTTATCCCCCAAGTTATAGCAAAAGGGAGCACATGAGTCAACAGCTAATGTACTACTTGTAACAAAAAGTGATCAACTGTAACAATTCGTGATCAGGATACCCACAAAGTGTAACATAACCTGGGCCAAACGTGAACCTAGTTCAACCTATAGCTCAATAATGTTACTTCTTATTACATTACAAAAGTGGAATATGTTGTTAATCTGTATGCACGTCATGGTTGTGCCTAATGAAAAACCCCGTGTGTTGCAGTGTACATATATAACGTACGTATACCCCCCCCATGGCCCATGCACCCCCCTAGCTTGTCTCACCGTATAGCGTAAACCCTAGGTGCAATCATGGTAAGTTACTGTTATTGCTAGTCTTTTATAGTCATATATCATGGGGAATTCGGTTATATCTGTGTTTTCTAGGGGGTTCTGACCGGGTGTGTGAAGAATTGGAGAGCCAAGCATATCTAAACACACACCCCCCTTTAGGCTTTACACACACACACCCCCCTAGAAAAACACGCTTAACATTCTGTGCATATATAGCTCGCATGTGATCTATATACGGCAAGACAATTAGAGTGGGGCTTTGGGATTAATTTGAAGAAAGTTAAAATAGGGGGTTGCAATCTGGTTCGACTTGAAGGAAGTTAGTTATATCGAAAGCGACAAGGCAAGCCACGAAGCACAAGGTTCAGACCTAGCTAGGCAAGCTCAAATCCTTAGACAGTTACGGTGCAAGGCCCTGACAATACGATACGGAAAAAAGACTGTTGACAATACGATACGAGTGAAGCAAGGTTTAAGACAAGAGCGAGACACTAAGCCACCTAGGGGTGACACAACCTAGGCCAATAGTTTACTGAGCACGACATGCGGCGATGCATAGGGTGCGGCGATGTAGAGATTGCGAGCTTTTTGAAATTGATGGCCCGATAAGACGCCTAGGGGGAACCCGATGATGGTCTGTAGTGAAGGGGTGAGATGTGTGAGATCCACACTAGAAAACTTATCCCTTACTATCTCTTGATAGGTGCAACATGGTGTTGCGTCTTTCTTAGGGTAGTAGGGAGACTGACAAGATGTATACTCGTGACGTTCAAGCCATTATGGCTATCTGTGAAGCCAAGCAATCGGTAAAGCCTGTTGTGGTTTTTACCTTGGCGACAATTCAAGCGGGGCTTTCCACATGCCTTGCACAAGTCCAAGACACTAACAAGTTTGGCGCTGCTAGTCGCTTCATGTGGGGCAAGAAGGGTGACGGCTTCGACTATGTCACGACACATGATGCCTTCTTGTGGGGCAAGGTTAACCACATCAAAGACACCCTAGGCACGGACAGTGTCGAGGCTTGTGTGGCGGCGATCCTGTTGTTCATCGATATCCCGAACCTAGGCATGGTGAAAGCGGCTTTCGTGGCCCAGATGTTTGGCTTCAACGTGGCTTGTATTGATAGCCACAATATCAAGCGCCTAGGTATCAAGCCTAGTGCGGTGCAAACACCACCCGCCAAGATGACTGACGCCAGCAAGCGCAAGAAAGTCACGGCCTACGTGGAGATGTGCCAGCTCGAAGGCACACAATATTGGTGGGACACATGGTGCGAACATGTGGCGGGCAACCGTGCCAACAAGGCTTTGGATACTGGCGACGTAGTGTCCCGCTACCATGTTGAATGTGTAGCAGCGGTGACCGTCTAAGCTTTAACAGTGTAGCCTTGCGGGGCTACATCATTAAGGCAACAACAACACAAAGGACTGACCCAATGGCAAGTGAAGAGCTAAAGATGATGCAAGCCCTGCGCAATTCTATGGCGTGGAACGAGGACGGCGATACCATGACGGATCCTGTTGCGGATCAGATTGTTAGCGCTTTGATATCGTGTCATTTAGAAATGCCTCTACGGGCTATTGAATGCCTACAAAGGGCGATGGACGACATCAAGTCCAAGCTTTAACAGTGCAGCCTTGCGGGGCTGTATCATTAAAGTAAAACCCCTAAGATCCCAACGCCAGGATTGTATCTCGGCTCCAGGGATGTATCACAAATAGGATAAGACCGATGACCCAACGCCAGAAAGCCCGTCAACGTCAGCTTCGCCGTCAGGATACTATTGAGGCCATCCAGATTGGCTTGGCTGCGGTTATCGTATTCACTCTCTTTTGTGCGCAAGCATACTTTAACGCCTAACATTCGGTGAGGATAGACACATGCAATTCTTTAACATATCGACACAAAAGGTAGGCGGTATCCGCTTCATCAAGATCGGCAAGCTATGCCTAAGCTTTTGTGTGACGCAGCAATATAAACCCATGGGAGGGACAGACACATGAACACCACAACTACACCAATCCGCTTCTTTGCTGTCGCATATATTGATGACATCGACAGCGATTTCTCAGGGGATCACATCGACACAGTCGAGATCACAGAGGGTTGTTTTCAAGACTTGATGCGACAGTCAGGTGGCACCGCCCCCGTTCAATACGACAGGCATACAGTCTTCGACCACGGGGCCTCTCAGGTGTGCCTTACACTCGACCTTGACCAGTGGCCTCACGCTGACGAACTAGATCAGGTGCAAGCGCCTGTGCCGACACCGCCAGACAATTGGTCTAATGCTGAAATGCAAGACTATTACGGGAGATAAAATACATGGAATACCTTGAAATAGAACACATCGACGGCAACCATTACCGTATTGAGTGGAATGGATCAGCTACCTTTAACATTCAAATACCTGTAGGCGGGCGATGGGTGGACATCGAGTGCTTCACTTGCTACGGTTTCGACAATAGGCATGACGCAATGGAATATGCTTGTGACTGGATGCTGATGAATGTTGGCGAAGAAGAAGGGGCAGACCTATGACACATGACATTGTATGCATGGACTGCGGTAGCGCAAACGTATACCTAGAAGCTAGAGCTGTGTGGAATGTAGTTCTACAGGATTGGGCGTTTAACATGCCATATGACGTCAACGCATATTGTGAAGACTGTGATGATGAGACTGAGATAGTGGAGAAAGACCTATGACACGCAGAGAGATACGCAACCGAAAAGACCGCAACCAGCGCATCATGTGGTGGGTGCAGGACATCCTAGGCGTGGCTTGCCTGTTCGGCTTGGGCTATGGGATGTTGTTCCTTCCTTTAATCTTTAACTAATACGGTGAGACAAATGAATATGTTTAATTACTACAGCCAACTGATTGGCTGCAAGATCACAGGGTTCCGCCTTGAGGAGGAAGATGATGGCGGTGCGCCATTCCCTGTGTTTACGATACAGGATGCAGACGGTAACCTTTTAGACATCACCCTGTCCTGTGACGAGGAGGGTAATGAGGGTGGTTTCGCTTTCATTGAAGAACATGTCGTTAAACAGGAGGTTATATAAATGGCCGTTAAGTATATATGTAAAACATGTAATAGCGAGGACGTATGTGTTGACGCTGTGGCAGCATTCGATGTTGTGTCCCAAGAGTGGCAGCTACAAAGCACATACGACCAAGCGTATTGCATAGACTGTGACAGTGAGACAGATATAAAGGAGGTGGAACTATGAAGATCGACTTTACAATGGAAGAACTGAAATGCATCAAGAACCTGATTGAGGATAGCATTGAAATAAATACTTGGGATTCAATGGATCAAGAATCCTTGCAGTGTGTTGAGTATATGCATTTCTTTTTACAGAGGGCAAAGGTGTTATCTAAACTGGAGGGTTTGGTCAATGATTGACCTAGGACACAATGATAACGGGGATCACCTATATGCTAAACAGATCAGGCGAGGTGACAGGTATGGTTTGAATGATTGCCTGACACACAAAGAGCCAGAGCCTATAATTGAGTTTTATGTGGAGGCAGACAACAATCCATGGTTTGTGTCACGCTACTACAGGTCAACCTTAATCGGGGAGACTTGGAGTAACCGCAAAGACCGCCGACGATCAGGCCTATGCCTTTGTGGTAGCACAGGGTTAAACGCAGAGGCTAATCAGGTAGGAATTGCCTGTAGTATATCAGAAGCAAGAAGCCACTAGACAGAGGAGCTAGAGAGATGACCAAGGGTATCGTGTTAAGCTTATACGACTTCACAGGCGAGGCTCTTAGGCCTTGGGCAGAGGCTGGCTATACCTGCTACGCCTTCGACATCCAGCATGATCGTTATGTAGAGGGT
>Ga0196901_1000513_pt1 | contig 20130 bp, 23 predicted proteins | sample CB_VirMetaG_FD_169099 | JGI IMG/M metagenome (GOLD analysis project Ga0196901, IMG submission 169099) | Freshwater to marine saline gradient viral communities from Chesapeake Bay - CB_1504_1 Viral MetaG (v3) (version 3) | ecosystem: Environmental > Aquatic > Marine > Coastal | place: USA... | reverse complement strand
TCAGAGAAATTCATAGTTAGATAATCCTCACCATCAGAGCGTTCCAAATACCCTTTTATCGCTCCACCTGTTACAGTGGTTCTAAAGTCAAACGACTCTAAAAAATTACCATTGAAAGCATTAAATATAATATCCTCAACCATTCCCGTTACATTAACATTTATCTCACCATCAGTAGTGCCAACCTTTGTAACAGTGCCTAACTTTATGACATAATTAGGGTATTCGGGACGTGTGTTAGTAAACCCACCAGCAGTTGAGGCCGATAAATATAAAGCATCCCCCACAATCATACCCGAAGTATTAACGTCTCTTACAAGCCCATTGGTTGTTACAACGGCAACGGTATTTATCTCTGCATCATGTGTAACCAGCCCAATAACACCATCGGCAGTGCTTATTAAATCAGCCTTTGCCTTTGATACTATTGGTATTGTTCCGCTCGTAGTATCTATAAACACAACAGTACCATTATCCATAGCCTCTTTAACATAAACATTAGGCAGCCATAATTCTCGCATCAACTGTCCTGTTACATCTGCCTCTTCAATATAAATACCTATTGTATTATCAGCAGTGTCGGCAAATAATGAATAAGGTCTGTGTGTTGGCAATCCTACATTTCTGTAAAATTTAACTATCTCGAATGAGTCTATTGTAGGAACGTCAGTTGTTAGCATATACTCATTATGTACGTGAGCAAACGACTCATAAACTGTACTTCCTCCTGTTGTTGTGAAAGCTACATTGCTTATGTTTTCAGCGTTAACAGTACTAAAGCCAGAAGTAAATTGGCTTAGGGAGTCACTAAGCTGGAATAAGGGAACGGCATCATAGTTATCTGTGGCCGTATCAACTTGCTGTATTCTATTAGTGTCCATTTTAATACCTCCCTTGACATACAGTGTGTCAACCGTCTGATCATACTGACCGTATGACAGCAATGTGCATATCAAAAGCATTCCTAATGTTATTATTTTCTTCATGTTAACAAACATAATCGTGAATATCAAAACTTATTTTAAACCCTGTGTTTGGTCGCATGAGTGTCTGCCTCTCTTCTTCCGAATATTTAGAATAATTAGCAAACACATCATCCTCTGTATAAACTATATTTTCTGTATCTAAACCCTGTAACACCTGCACGATGTCTTGCTCAATCTCGCTTGTAAAATCATAATTCTTTGTACCATCAATTCTTTCAAGATTGCCCCAAAAAACTAATGACAAACTATAAACAACACCCTCATCCTCATCTAAGATATTTGCTCCATTAAACTCCCAAAAGCAAAAACTCTTCACCTTATTGTCAGGAAACAGCATAAAATTCCTCCTGCTTCCATCATTATAATAAATGGATGGATAAGTGTTTCCATCTTCATCATACCCTATATTGGCAATACCATAAATGTATTCCACGTAAGATGTTAAAAGTGCATTGATTTGTTGCACCACCTTGTCCTGCATCTGAGGATCAGAATATGTTGGTATTGTTCTCATTATAATTTTGCATTTTTATTTATAAACACCTTAATAGAATACTTCAACGTGCATTGTGCATACGCCCCTCCTCCAATCCAATTCCCTACCTCAAAGGTCGTATTATAAACCTTATTCTCTTCCTGATCGTCAACCTGTACCCTTACATCATCCATCAGAGGAAGTTTCTGCATCACCCTAATTAAACTCTCTGAAGCAATAAACCTAACCTGATGCTCCTCCTGAACAATTTTGCTCTTTACTATCTCTCGCCCATTCTTGGTTTCTACATTAGAAATATATTTAATATCCGAAGCCTTAGGTGTTGTGTCAATATATAAAATACCTGTCCAACCACCTTCAAAATAGATGTCCTCAATGTCCCTGCTATTTGAATAACTTATCTTTATCATGACACAATGATTGGTAGTGTTATTTCTTTGTATATAATGTAAAAATCAATAGTGGCTGTTCCTGAAGAAGGGTTTGCATCTCCGTTAAGCTTGCATAACAAGGCTTTATTTGGAGGAACTTTATGCTCTGCCTGCACCTGAACACCCTTGCAATCTTGTCCACTCGCCTCTAACGTTGCGTTCCTGACCAGCCCCACAAACTTACTCTGCCCATCAAAGTATATCTCCAAGTCCTGAGTCCCTACGTCTAAAGCTGAAGAAGAATAAATAGCACATTTAATATCTATTATTTGGTAAGCATTGTTAGATGTGACGGGGGCTGTTAGCAATGTTTTAGCACTACCTAATGCAGCTACCTGTCCTGACGTTAAGCTCACCTTGATAAACTTAACCCCTGAGAATAATGCCACAACATCAGACAAGGCTTTTAATGCCATATCTAATTGATCAATACTATTCGTTAATGTTTCATCATTAGTTACATAGTTCTCCTCGGTGTATTGCTGATCTCCAACTTTCAAGTGTCCTTTAAGGACGGACATTTTATATTGCTTTGCTCTTGAAAACCCTGCCTTGTCGGCAACAAGATAAACATCTCCGTCATATGTAGAAATACTGTTAGCTAAATCATATGTTCTTTGGTCAGCCATTATTTTATCCAATTAATAATTTATCCGTTCCTCCTATCAGCAAATAGTCAGAGCTATCTAATAATAAATAATCTGAAGACTTTGTTATGTTGTCACAGATTATAAACACTTCACTCCACCACTCTTCTCCGTCAACACCTTGAGCGTAGAAATAATATTTCCCTTCAGGAACGACAACATCTGTTAATCCCAAGTGGGTGAAATACGTGTAATCACCCGTGTCCACCACACTAACATCACTATTAAAGTATGTTAAATAGCTTGTGGAAGCACCTGTATGATAGTTAATAAGGTTGAACGTAACTATATTAGCTATGGAGATATTACTAATCCTAAACTGAAAGGTAGGAAACCTATTAGATGGCGTAAGCCATTCCCTTATAGATGAATTGTAGTATGGCTTCCGAACCACCTGCTTGTTTATGTCATCATAAAAAGGAAGCCCTGTCTCAACAAGACTTAATGGGATTAAGGCTGATTGTTCAACATCCCCCCTAACCTGAAATACCTCACTCCACCACTCATAATCCAAATCATCCTTGGCATAAATATAATACCTTCCTTCTGCTAATGATATAACCTGATCACTATCATAAGAATAACACTTATCTATGTCCCTAACATTTGTCACATCACCATAAGTATTGAAAGTGGCAAGAACGCTAACAGAAGCCCCTGTATCAATGTTAATAACATCAAGATTGGTTAGTCCTGTTGCTGCCTCATAGCCATAAAACTGGAAATAAGGAAGCTTGTTGGTAGGAAATATCCAACCACCACTATAAGTGTTAAAATATGGCTTATACCTCGACTGCCTGTTAATGTCGGTGTAAAATATAAGGCCTATTTCTGATTCCCTATAACTCATATCCTAATGTCACTGTTACGAAATCGTCATACAAATCATGTTGAGCCGTTATGATTCTTCCGTTTTCTTTATACTTCAATCCATCTGATTTGATTAAATATGTCGCAATATACTTATTAACATCTATTTCATCCTCATCGTTCAATAGGAATACAATATCTTTTTGAACTATTATACTTTCTGTTGCTTCAAAATCCCATGCAGGGAACGTTCCACTTACATCTCCAACACTACCTTCCACTGTTAATGAAGCACTTGAATCCTGAACATAGTATCTGTAAAAATTATAAAGCAACCACTTAACACTAAATCCAGCATTAGCCACGTAACCATAAGTGGGGTCTCCTGCCACTTCAATAAGTTCTATGATATTGTACATTTCGTTACAATTGAACAAATAAAACCCATCGTCATCAAGTCTCTCTGGATAATTTATAGCCTTGGCAACATCTGTTGATATTAGATTAACCCTTGCATCCCTCCTGCTTTCGTCTACGTTCTCAACATCATAGCTTATGTAATTCCTGTCAGACCTAAAATCATTAGTATCAGCATCAAGAAACACTATAGACTCCTCTCCAACCCTCTCTTTTTGAATAGTTTCATATACCAAGCTTTCGGCTAAATAATACTCCCCACTTGCAATATCTTTATATTTAGCAGCATCCGTAAGGTCTGGCTCTATAGCTGGAGTGCCTGAAGTGCTTAATCCGCTATAAAAAAACTTATCATGCTCTATTCTGAAATTACCATCATCATCAATAAACCACTTAACCTTAAACATAGCCCTTAAATCTTCCATTATTTTATTTAAGGAAATGAGTCCTATATGAGCCTTATTTGTCGCATCAGGGTCTTTTGTGTCAGACCTCTGCTCAATAAGGGTGTTCATTAATGTGTTTTCTCTTCCTGTTACATAATTGATTTCATCGTTAAAGAAATTACTGACAAACTGTATTCCGTTCAAAGGGTGTCCTGCTGGAAATAATTCATCAAGCATATATTGAATCCTTTCTGTCAAGAGAAAGCAATTTGGAAACTCGAAAGAAGCTGACTCAACAGCTTCTTGAGGATAATAATAATAGTCACCAATAAATACACCCTGACCACTCCATAACTTATACAATGACTTTTGCCTCCACCATTTTGTTGGTGTGTGTGGGTCTTGAATCCATGTGCTGTTCCATACATCATCAGGAGCGGCACTGTCATTGAATGGGTAATCATCAGATGCTCCAGTGCCTTCTGCTCCAGTGCCTTCCTCGGCAACACTATCAACATTTAATATTGCTGCATATTCACCATACCCTGTAATAATATCAACCTCATTATCGGCAACAGCTAAGATATATTTATATAAATCATCTTGCTTTGGCTTAATGGAATAACTGCCTGTGTTAACATTAATATTGCCTTCGGGAGCATAAAACACACTACTGTAGTCTAACACTCCATTCTTATAAATATTAATAGTTATCTCTGTTGTGTGTTTTGTTAAGTCAAAATAATATTGCCAGAGCGTATCAAAAACATCAGAATTTATCTTTGTCCCCTCATCATCATAATCCTTAGATATGGTCATTTCACCAATCTGCCTACGCATAAAGCCATGAGTCTCATCTTCTTTGTTATACTCATAAATAGCATCGGCATCAGGCTGAAAACTCACAAGCCCACTACCATCCCCTAAATCTATTTTATATGTGTATTTAGCCATTAGATATAATGATTTGATTTCCCTTCACTGTTATTATCTTACCTGACTCCCTGAAAGAATAGGGTCTTTCTCTTATTTCTTTATTATGGTTTTTCATTTCCTCATACAAGAGTTCGTCCCATTTACCACTATCAACATCATGAATAACGCCCCAACCTTCACCCATTCCGTCTGAAAGCCTGTTAAATACATTGTTGACACCCTCACTCTCCAGCATCTTAAACATTGGGTGTGTTGGATTGTCTTGCATAAAAGAAAGCGTTCCTTTGTTATTTTTAGTGACCTCTGCCTTCATTACACTTTCTCTTTTAGAGAGTCTTGCAGGAATGCTATCAGATTTCTCTGTTCCATTTCCATTAAGATCAATAACCCCTTCTGCAAACCCTTGCTCTGTTGATGAGTTAACAGCCTTGGCAGCCTGCACGGTTGTTGCCGCAAAAGCACCAATCATAACAGCAGACAAAGCCGTAGCAATAGCCACACCAACCGCACCAAAAGAACTTGTCAAATCCTTATATAAGTTCGCAATAGCAACAGTTAGTTGAGATGCAGCCACAGCCCTATCTAAAATAAGCTGTGCTGTAGCAGCTTTCCTTTTAGCCCTTAACGCCTTTCTTTCTTCATTCCTTAATTCCTCCTGTCTTTTCCTCTCATCCTCAAGCTCCCTCTGCTTTAGATTGTAATTATTTGCATACCCCTCTTTTTGCCTTTCCCATTCATGATCCCTATCAGACTCTAATTTTCTGAATCTCTCATCACTTTTGTCAATCTCCCTTTGAATAGCCGCAACCCTCTCATCAGCAGCCGCCACCCAAGCATCAGTAAATTCGTTTAATGTATCAAGGGCTTGATTGAAATTCTTTTGTATCTTTGGATCAATATTAAAAAGGTCTCCAAGATTTTCATATTCTAATGCATTTATCTTAGCATAAAAATTATTCCATAATATTTCAAGCCTTGTTAAATATTCGCTAAGGGCGATCTCTCCAGCCTCATAAGATGCCGTAAGTTTTTTATATTCAGCATCAAGTTCCTCTTCTAATATTTCAATCCTTTGCTTTCTTCCACTTCCTTCAAGATTTATTCTTGATACCTGTAAATCTTTTTCTAAATCAGCCCTCTTTTTGGCATATTTATATTCAATATCTGTTAGCTTTATCTGATGCTCAAGAGCGGCACTCTCCTGCTCTTTATTCTTTACATCCTTATCTTTATTGCTGTTTTCTATAAGTTCAAGTTCTTTCTTGTACCTTGCCTTGGCAAGAGCCACTTCTTTTTCGTAGCCAGCCATCGTGTTCTCTATACTTAACTCATCATATTCAGCCTGAAGGTTGATTTGCTCATTTCTTGAACTGCGTTCAATTTCAAGCATTGCATTTTTATGCTTAAGGCGTAGCAATTCCCTTTCCTTCGCCTTCTCCTCATCTGTCTTATTAGTTTTTTCAAGAATTAGCAAGTCATACTTTAAAGCTGTTTCTGATAATTTTTTCCTCTCCGTAAACCCATCGTTAGCTATCTTAACCCTCTCAAGAGCAATTTCTTTTTCCGTTTTTAGTGATGCTAATTGCTGTTTTCTCTCTTGTTCAGAAAGAGTTGTTTGCTCATCCTGAATGTCTCTTTCATTTTCAAGATGTTTTTGTAAAAACGACAAAAGCCCCTCATATATAGCCTTCATCTTTGTTAGTGATATTTTCTCAGCGTCAACCCTTTCCTCAAGGAGAGGGAGGGCGTTTCTTAGTCCAACATACTCTTTAGCAAGTTCATCAGTGTAATCACCACCAACACTAATATCTTCTATTTCAGCCATCCTATCTCTTGTCTCCGAGAGCTGTTTTAAGTCTTTTTTATACAACTCCTCATTACGTTTAACCGCATCCGATGTTGCTCTTATCCTTTTCTTGGTCTCACGTATCAATCCATCTGAATAAATCTTTTCTGATTTCTCTATATCATCAAACAGCAATGATTTTTCATTAGCCTCTTTTTTTATCTGTTTTATATGTGAATCAACGGCCAAATTAGCCTCCTCAATAGCCTCCCTGTAATCCTCATAAAACTTAGGTGTTGCTAAATTCAAAAGAGTTGTTAACGATTTTATTGTTTCCTTAAAAAAAGACCCCTGCTCAGAACCTCCCTCTGTTAAAGCAATAACAAAACTATCCCAACTTGACTTAAGTAAGTCCAATTGCTTTGCTGTTGTCCCCATTTGCTCATTAACAGCCTGTGTTAAAGCCTCGTTAGAAGCCATAGCATCATTAACTTGCTCTAATATAAACTTAAACTCATCATATCTCTCACCTAAAATACCCATAACACCCGTCAAACCACGAATATTTCCAAATATTTGAGGAATTGCCTCAGCGTTTTTCTTAAACACCTCATTCAGGTCATCTAACACTCCTATAAACCCTCTTGACTTAACGGCATCAGCACCAACAGCAACACCAAATCTTGCTAAAGCATCTGCTGATTCTTTCGAAGGAGAAACAAGCTCCTTGAATATATTTCTTAGCCCTGTAATAGACTCCTCTGTGTTTAACCCAGATTTAGTGATGGCCGTAAATGCTGATAGCATATCCTTGTAAGAAGCCCCTGTAAGAGAGGCAATAGTGTTTGCCCTACCCATTGAAGCAACCATATCATCAATATATGTAATACCAAATCTCTGTGCTTGAAAGAAGGCACTTGCGACATTTTCAGCCTCTTCCATATCAAGACTGAAAGCATTAATAACAGAGGCAATACCCTTTGTGGCAGAATTAAGGTCTGTTACGCCACCCACCGCTAATCTTGCAGCAGCATCCATCACTTCATATACATTAGATAGCTTAACCCCTGCTGATATAGCATCAAACATAGCCTTATTGGTATCCTGAACCGTTAAGCCATATTTCTTCATTATGTCAACAGAATTTTGTTTTAACACGTTCTTAAAGTCAGCCTTCTGTGCTTGATTTAAAAGTGTCAATACCTCTGCAAATGTTTTCTCAAATTCAATTGTAGTGTCTATAGCACCTCTTATAGCCCTTGTTATTCCATTTGTTATACTACTTGCTACATTGGCAGCTATGTTACCAAGGGCATTAAACTTAAATTGAAAACTACCAAGAGCCTTCCCCCAACTCCCTGTTGTGTTCTTAGCCTTTGTAATATTCTTCCTAAGCTTGACTATCTCCGAGTTATATCTTTGTGCCTCCTTTGGATCAATGGCTAATCTTGCTGCGGCTCTGTATTGCTTCATACGTAACTCCATCTTTAGTATGGAATCACTCATTCCGTTAGCCTGCGACCTATAATCGGTCATTTTTTTATTTAGCTTACTCATCTCAGAAACAGTGTTCTTTATGCCCTTCCTTGCTGTATCAGAACTATCACCACTTGTCTTTAAAATGTCACTAAACTTTTTGGCATCATTATATAGCTTTTCCATCTGCTGAGAGAGTTCTTTGAAACCCTTGTCCTCAAATGTAAATTCAATTGGAATTTTCGGTGTATCTGACATTACGCTTGATTTATCTTGTTTTTACGTCTTACTTTCTCCACCACCCTTTTGTTAAACCTTATTATTTCACCAGCCCTGTATGTTTTCAACTCCCTCATACTTTCATTACTATTGTCAGCTAAATCAAACATTAAGTCTTCATAAGCCTCATTCAATTCCAACACCTTGTCAGCAAAACTAATTATCTTGCCTTTCTTCTGGCTATATAATAAACTGTTTTCATCATTTATCTTATGCCCTTCCTTTTTCTCAATTTCCGCCAACCATTTGGTGATATTCTTTTCATCACCATCCTTGTATGCCTCTGCTAAGTTCAGATACAAATTGGCATCTACTCTATCCCCGACTCCATCATCTTCCAAGCTTGGAGATAAGGACTGAACTTGCTTGGATAGAGTGCCATAAAATTTACCACTTCATCTTTAACAGTGTCCCATTTTAAGCCTTCCTCTATAAGTTCTTGTATTTTAACCTTAAGCACATCTTCATCCGTCTCATCACCCTCAAGCATTAATCCAAAACACATTCCCAATGGATCAAGTTTGTGCTCCTTAAACCTAATAGCTGTTTCGAAATTTTGCATCTCGTTATAAGCCTGCATATAATCTCCCTTATTGAAATGGAGCCTAACCTTGTCCATTGTAAGGGCGAATAAAGGCATGTCTATGCCCTGAAAAACCGCTACAATATACTGGTTGAACATTACCATCTTATCATATCTAATTTCATCTATATCAGATATAATCTTAACCTCTTTTTCTCCTACCTTTACTGCTTTCATTCCTCAAATAATTTTTTAATTTCTTCCCATATTTCTTCTTTATACACTAAACTCCAAACATCACCATCGTCAAACTTAATATTTATGGCCTGCTGAGGCTGATTAACAACCCACGCAAGCCTAACATCCTCAAGGCTAAACCCCATCTCACAGACAGTCCATTCAACACTTACAGGCTTGTCATACCTTCCAAGATTAAACAACTCCTCAAAACCATGCTCCTCAACAGCCATGTTGTATTTCGTAACCTCATCACTGTTTCCAACTAATAACACTTCCGCTATCATACGCTATAATATTTAGTTAACTCCTTTTGTATATGAAGGGCAATCATATGCCCTAATTTATTCCTGTTTTTATCATTCAAGCCTAAGGCATCCTTAAATCTATCATCTTCACTAATATCATCCCACTTACTACTCATGCTATCAATTGCTAACACGGCTTGTTTGCCCTTAAGTTCTCCCCTTGCCTCAATGCTATCATAAAACTCTCCTGTGAAATTCAAATCAATAAACTCCACCTGTTTACCAGCCAACAATCTTTGGCCTGTCCTTAATTCTCCATAATCCCCCAATTCTTCATCATAAGCGTCTTTACCAATACTAAGCTGCCCCCTGTTCATTGTTTCGATTTCCTCAGCGTTCTTTACAATATATTGAGCAGCCTTATTAGCAGAAAACTGCAAAGACATACTAAATCTATTTATAAACTTTCTGAGTTTTTCGTTTGCCATACTATATTAGATTACCAATATACCACTCATTAGGGTCTTTCCTCATGCATACAGGATCAATACCACTAAAGTCCATGGTTAATAATTCTATCAACCCTTTCTGATATTTCACTGTCTCACCAATCATTATATTACCACCATTCAATATTCCAGAATATCTACTAATAAGCCTTCTCCACTCAGAAAGACTTGCATCCTTTGTTGAATTATGAACACCCTGTCCAACACTGGACACAGCGTCTTCCAATATTCTGATAGCTAATGCGTATTGCAAACTCTCAGCAAATAGTTCTATATTATCAACTATAAGATTAGTGTAATCACATTCTGCTGTAAACTTAAAATACAGGCCATGAGTGGTGTCTGTGATATGACTACTTAAGTTTAACAAGTCACTTGGCAATTTATAGCCGTCCAAATCACTTGCAGGAATAGCTATAGGGTAAACGCCCATATATTTACCAAACACACTAAACTTCTTTAGGCTTTGATTAAACTCCATTTCCACTGCATTACATGTCAAATCGTCCTCGAAATAACCTAATATATACTTCTGCCCCACTCCACCTGAGAAAACGCCTGAATCACCCTCTGTTGTATTGTCATATCTAATTGTAAAGTCACTTGAAACACTTCTCCACTGTAAAGACAATCCTGTTGTGTAATCAAACTCAAATTCAGCTATAGGCTCCTCTTGACTCGTTTCGTATAAATATAGTTTTAGCCCACTATCATTTGCATCACCCAAAAAACCAAGCCTCGTGATTGTGTTTACAATATTATTGCCCTCATGAGGATTGAGGACAAAGCCAACAAACCTTCCTTGCTTTGTTATGGTTTTACTAACATCAGCCACACCCCCAATAACACTATGATTGGAGAGAAGGGTTTTTTGTTTTAAATATTCCTTAGAGTTATTTATAAACCTACTTGCAAGGTGTGTTATTTCCTCATTGTATATATCATCAAGATATTGATTGCAACTTATTAACTGAAGAACACCGTCTCCCCAAGATGTTGGTGTTGTGCCTGTTGCCACAAACTCTGTGCCTACATTGTTGTCATCCGCACCTACATTAGTCCAATTCCCACCTGCTGTCCTTATCTTATATTTCTCACCAACCACAAGGTTAACATCCTTAACATCGGAAGGCATCATTGCTTCAATGGTATAAAAATCCCCACCTTGTAATGCGTTAACCCAATACCCACTACTACTTGCCTTGTGCCTTGTTAAGCTTTTGTAAAAAGGATGAATGGATGTATTAAACCCAACCATGCCTGAGGCAGCTATCTGTATCTTGCTCTTATCAAACATAATAATCTATTTTCCTTAAAAATATAAAATATATGGGGCAACACAACACTCGTTCAATAGAAATACAATAAGTTTTTTATTTAGGCATAAAAAAAGGGGAAAGCAACAAGGCTCTCCCCCATCAAAAGGAATAGGAAGCTAATCCTTACTATGATGTAGCCACATCATATTTGTAAATTGCTGTACGTCCACTCTCAGTGAATGGCTGAGTTGTTAGGGCGTAATTCAGGCTGAACTCGAAAGTTTCAGTTAAATCCTGTACAGTACCGCCATCATCACTTGTGTCACCCCATGCTGATTTAACAAACACATCGAATGTTATTTCTGGGAAGAACAATGATTGGAAAGTAGTTAGATAAGAACCATCACCCTTACTGTCACCTCTACGGTTGGCAGGCTCATTCCAATCAAGGATAGCCACACCGTTAACTGGAACTACATAGTGAGCAGTTAGTTCAGAGCTGGTAGGGATAATCTTATTTGAAGAATAGGTTGTAAACCCATCAAATTGGTAAGAAAGGTTCTCGCTATTACCAGCTCCCTGAGCTGCATAGTGACGTACAAATTTCTTCCAATATGTGTCATGAATGTCCATGATTTCACCACCAAAGTCATTCTGCTCCATGTGAGCATCAAGGATGTTATAAAACTCATCACGCTCGGCATAACTGATTGTGAAGGTGTCTGTATCAAATGAGCCACCACCTGAGGCTGAGTTTACAGTTGATTTATTAGCAACCAAATATGCTAATAGCACACTGTCAAAATTAGCCCAGAATGTGCGTTCTCCATTCCATAAAGACATAGCAAAACCTTGCTGTCTTGCAACCTCATTACCATCGTATTGCTTTGAAGGAAGGTCAATAGTAAAACCTTTGGTTGCCCAAGTAAGGTTTGTTGAGCCTGTTCCTGATTTCTCCCCCGAAGGAGTGTTGGACTTACTTGTGTTAATAGTAAAATCCTTTTTCTTGAAATACATCGCTGTGGTAGTCTGAGTAGTTGCCCTCTTGATGTCAGCCAAGTTAGGAACTGTAAACTCTCTATCCCTTAGAAAAGCACCAATAATATTGGTCTTTACAGGACGTAATTCAAATTTTTTATTATTGTCTGATTTTAACCACGCTCTTGCTGCTTGAAGAACCGTGCTTGAATATACATCTGCCATTTTTGTTATTTATTTGCTGCCTGCCATTCTGAGAATAATTTATCGGCCTGTTCCGTGAACGGCTTAACATTATTTTTCTCAAGATATTCTTCCCATGACACGCCTTTTAAACCTGCTTTTTTAGTCGAACTTCCACCACCATGACCACCATGGTCAGGTGATTTCAACTGAAATCCGTAATCCTTGGCCACGCCAAAAAGAACTTCTTTCAACGGTTTAGGATCAAGTTTTGTGTCTTTAACAACGTCACCATTCTTGTCAAGAACAACGGTTGTACCGTCTTTTCTCTGCAAGCTGAAAACATCATTAAAGGCAGCCTTAATCAATCCTTCTTGTTTTTTAAGCACATCGTCTTCATAATCAAGCCCTAATGCCTTAATACTTTTCCTGAAATCGGACTTAATAAGGGTTTTGTCAAACTCTTCCTGCTTTTGGCTCAGTTGCTTAGCATGCTCCGTTTCAAGATCAACTATTCTTTGTTTTAATGCCGACACCTCTTCTTGGTCGTTGTTAGGGTTCTTTGTCTTTGTTACAATCTTGTCAACCAAGTCGGGTAGTCCTTTAAATTCATCAGTAAACTGATACTTATCTTTTAATTCGCTTTCAAGTTTTTCAAGTTTCCAACCTACAGCCTTAGCCTTGAAGCTCTCAGGAATATCCTCTTCGGATAAATTCTCAATAGTTTCTTTTTTTAAGTTGGTTTTCAGCTTAACAAACTCATCAATATTAAACACCTGATTGTTCTTTTGGAACTCAGATACTATATTTTCCATTCCTCCGTCAGCCTCTAAGGCTTTCGTAATTTCTTCATTAGGCTTTTTCAACAGCGTTGCCAGTACCGCTACGTTCTTTTCGTTCATTTTTTTCTTCCTTTTTATTAGTTTTATCCTTTTTTTCTTCCGCTAATTTCCATCGTAAGGTTTTTCCGAACTTTTGCATTACAGCCCATTTTTCATCTGGACATTCAACAACGTCTCCAATAACCTTACCATTAATATCAATAGGTACTATTCTTACCATGTCCTTTATTTTTTACCGTTCTCGGCATATTGTTTACACTTGTTAATCTTCCCCACAAGCCAAGCATGACTCTTTAGCTCATAAGCCCTTTCAAGGTAGTAGAGAGCCTTATCCCAATTCTCATCCTTGAAATATTTCATTGCTGTCTCCTTAACTACATTGTAGTCCTTCATATTAGGCTTGTCATCATCAGCACTTCTTCCAGCCTTATCAACAACTTGACTCTTTTCAACCTTTAACTCAAAACTAACACCACCAAAAGGATAGTGTTGTTGTACTAAAAACCACTCCTGATCGGTGAAAGACATTGTAGTCTCATGAATTTCACCTTTAATCTTCACTCTCTTTACCACCTGTACCATATTCCTTTACCTTTTCCCATATCTTACTTTTTAACTCTGCATCCGTCATGCTTAAAATATCATTATTTTCCTGCAATACAGACTCCATGGCATCGTTAAAATAAAATTTATACTTCTTATCCTCATCACTTATAAAGTCATTATCCTTAACCTCATCATAAGTGTAACCAACGAAATTCTCAACATTAGTTAATTTTATTGCCAACTCTAATTCTAACGGAGCATGAACATACTTGCTTCTATACAATTCAATCTGCATTTGCTTGATATAGCTAAGAGGCATCCCAGCCCTTTTGGCCGTCTCAATATCCGTCAGAATTTGGGTTTCGGTTTTGTATATAAGCCTACGAGAATATTTAATAGAACAACCCTTGTAACTCTTCTTGTAATCAGCATGCATTTTAGCTACAGCATCAGTGAGGAAGATTTCAACCATTTCAATATTCCTCAGTCTGTCATCAATCTTATCCTCAAGAGTTTTTAGATTGTTATCATTCTCCGTGGCCGTCTTAAATTTATTACTTACAATATTTTTATTGCTTGTTCCTGCATAAATTATCTCGTCAGCTAATGCCTTTCTGTCTTTACTTAAATACTCCAAACTTTCAATAGGAGGAACTATATAACCACCAACATCTGAAGAGTAAGGGCGGAATCCCTCAGGCAACACTTGTGGAACTTTAGCCACCTGTGTGCTATCCTTAATAACAATACTACCCTCTCCTGTACACACAGGGCAAGTTAATTGCTCACCTGTATCAAGATCATTAGTAAAATACCATTTCTTAGGGTCATTTATAACAAACTTATCCCCACTACACTCAGGACACTTAATCCCTGTCATCCAATGCTTTGGAAATGCATGAAGCACCTCTGCTTGAATGAGTTCACTATCCTTCTCTAAATACCTGTCAAGCATTGGAACTAAGAAGGAAAGCTGACTCTTCATCACACCGTCAGTGTGTACAAACATTTTAGAGTTGCTAACCTGAACGGCAGGAACATACCCGAGGTCATTAGGTATAGGAGCAAAACCTTCGGTTTCTACAATAGCCCACTCATCGTCCTTATTCTCAATTATTCTTGAATACCCATCATCAAGAAATCTGTATTGTTTAACGATAGTTTCCTTGCCATTATCCACATCAACCCTATCCCCAAAATGGTAAACAAGATATTCTATCTTATCCCCACTCTTAAGAAAATCAAGGGTGTCATCAATAGATACAAAAATAATATAGGGTAGATATGGATCATTATCATCAACAGCAACAATAACCCCATCCCTGTGTTCATAGGTTTGCCCTCCCTCTATAACCCTTTTACCCTTTGTTACAACGTAAAAGCCATTAAACTCTGTGTCCAATGACTCCTTTAAATCCGTATTAACAAAATCAGACATTGACTTTCCATGCCAAACATTAGAAAGAACATCCTTTAAAAAATCTTTTCCCTTATCCCTTTTATCAAAATGGTAAACCTTCTCTGTCCCTTGGGCGTTAGTCCACCTATTCAATTCATCAATGATAATCTTTGTGATGGGAATAGTGGCAGGCTTACTCATTTGCTTTCTTATCTTGGCCTGCTGAAGGGTTTCTCTTCCATCAACCTGCTTTAAGATAGCCTCATATCCAGTGCCATCTACATGGCGTTTTACATCATTTTGTGTAGAAATGCAGGAAGCGACCACTCTTGAATTTGGTCGCTCCTTACAAATTTCTATTGCTTTATCATCACTGATTCTCATTCTTAAGAATTATCAAGTGTTAAGAATCCATCATCTTGTGCTGTATCATCACTAACTTCGTCAGCAACGTAAACCAAGTTGAATGAAATATGTTGTGTAACACCATCCATTTTCTTTGGAGAGAAAGCGTTTAGGCCACCACAAAGATACCCTGTTTTACCACCCCAAATATAACCTTTGTTATCAATAACCCAAACACGAATGGCGTTTTGAAGGTTATATTCCATTGTTCTTTGATAAACCTCCTCTGTAGGATGTTTGATGTTTCCTGTAATACCTACCTGAACATTAAACCTTTGCGTTAAACCATTCTCGGTGTCAAGGTCTGAAAGTTCGCTGCTTCCCACTTCGTCAATAACGCCATTACTGATATGTGTCAAAACAACAAGTTTATCATCGCCTGAAGCAGCCAAGCCAGCTTGCATTTCTGAAAGGGTTGGAGCATTGCCTGATACAGATAGAGTCATGTTAGACTTACCTATAATCAGCGACTGTACTCTGTTACCCTTAAGACCACTACAAGTGTATGCGGTTATGGCAGCAATAGCTTCTGTACAGGTTGCTGTTATTTTATTCATAATATTTTTCCGATTATAAAAACAAAGATTCCCTTCTGCAAATATAAAGCAAAAACAAAATGATATGAAAAAAGATATTGAACATAGATTGAATGCCATTTGTCTGCGTAAAGAATCGTTTTGTGTAGCTTATTGCAGACAAGAGGGTAGATTTGTCCCGTTTTTTCGATAATAAACTTAACCCTAAAAGGGGATAAAAAGACTGAAATACAATAAATTACACCCGTTCAGGTATGGGTGTTTTAAGGTAGAGGTGGGTAGATTGGGAGGGTGAATTATAAGCTTATGGGCTTATATTAAGCCATTATAAGTCTACAGGCTTATGCTAACAAATGCCAATAATCTTTACATATTGGTAATTGTTTGTACAAGAAATATGTTATTTTTAACACTTTTTCATGAGAAATAAGAGTTTTTCATAGGCAAAATCCAACAGGAGGAATCCAAGAAAAGGGTTTTCAAGAACCCAAACCACGAGTCTGAGTTCTGAAAATCAACAGGAGTATATCCTTTCAAAGTAATTTCCTTTCTCTTTATGGCTTATAGCATTGCCAAAGGAAGCCAAACCAAAAGTGGCGAAGGTAATGGTCTATATCCATATACCAACTCGTTAGATGTTCGCAGCCTACCCACTTCTCAAAAACTCCCTATGCTTCAGCTTAGATCGCTTCCAATGCCTTACTCACCAATATTACAATTGTGACGCTTTGCTTAATACTATGGACTGTTACTTGCTGTCATAAATAAAAAAACCTCCGATGAGCCGTTTAAGTCCACTAAGCCTTAACAAGTCGCTCATCGGAGGTTGACATCTTTTTCAAACCTCGTTCTTGTTAAGGCATCAGAGTTAGTGGACTCAAGATGCAAATATACAACAAGAATTGAGATTTGGTTGAAAAAGTTTTCAACAATATTTCACACCACCAGCAGGATGTATTTCTTTAACAAGCACCATGCCGTCAACACCATCTACAATGTAGGACACCGATCCGCTCTGATGTCTGTATATCCCTAAGTACCTCCCATAAAATTTCTCTTCCCCAACATAAAATTTAACTATGTCGTTAGGCCTTCTGAACCTGTGAAAGTTTTTATAACGCTGATTTCTAATACACACCCAGCTTGCTCCAATAAGGAGGATTGTGATAATTATTCCTGCTACTATTTCCATGATTTCTATTTATTTATTAGGTCTAATTTTTCTTTGCTTCACTATTAAGGGCTTATGGTTGCCTGTATCAAATTTAAATTTCCCCATACCCATGTTGTAGGTGTGGTTTTGTTTTTTAGGGTAGGTGCTTCTGTGACTCCATGCCCCTGTTTTGTTTTGTGTTTGACAACCAATCAGGCTTATAATTGCCAAAACGGCAATGAACAGAATTGTTATTTTTCTTGTTTTCATGGTTTTAAATTTTTCTAATTACACAACTTCCTGACTTGTCAGGCACAGGAATAACCCATTCAGGCTTATCTTTAAAGAATTCATTGACAGCCTCCTCAACCCCTTTCCAACAATAGCTGGAATGGTCATGCATAACCAAGAATCCTCCCTTTACAATCCTTGGATAGAAATACTCAAGGGCAGCCATGGTTGGTTTCTTTAAGTCACAATCAAGATGGACAAGGCTAAATTTCTTACCATTCATATAATATGGAATACTGTCAGGAAAATAACCCTGAATATAAACAGGATTATGCCCAACAAGATTTTCAACATCATCCAGCCTCACATCCTTGAAGGATGATTTAGGAACAATAGAATCAACACCAACGCAATCCTTTTGATCAAACCCTTCGAACGTGTCAAACAAATAGCACTGAGCATCAACCTTTTTAGCATATTCAGCAAGGAGGAAGGCTGAATTACCTTTATACACACCCACCTCAGCAGCGTGTCCTCTTATGCCTTCCTGTAGTAAATAATCAATACAGAGGTTAAGGAAGAAGAACCTGTTTATATCAAAAAGGTTGTTTGCATTGCCCTGTATCCATTTGGTTATATCCATTCCATTATGAAAGCCAACCTCCTTGTCGTATTTTCCTTTGTTTATACTATACCTGTCAGGCACAGCTTGTGTGTACACGTTCATAATGTTGCTTTTTTGATTATGGTTCTTGAAGCTTCCTTTACTTCTAATAGCCTTTCTGCATCAATAGGAGTTACTGCCGTTACATCTAACATAAGTTGCAAAGCCTCCAATAAATCAGGAGCTGCTGCAATTAGCTTGGCGTTGGCTTCGTTATGACATAAAGCAATCCATTCTTCTGATTCATTTGATGATATTTCTAACTCATCAGCTAACCCTGTAAATGGGGCAATGGATTTTGTAATTTTCCAACTTCCTTTAGTGTGTTTCATGATTTTATAGTTTTAAATTCACTACAAACCTACGACAATAAAACTGGAATGTCAAGAAAAATTACAATTTAATCACCACCGTAAAACCATTCCCCACTTTATCATCTCTCTCCTGCATTTCAATAACATCAAATCCCATATAATCCATAAGTTCCATAAACTTGGAAGGAGTCCAAACATTCCAATGCCTGTCTTCATATTCCTTCACATTCTCCTTATGCCTTAGTATTAGTTCGTTAACACTTGTACATATCCTGTCCCTGTCAAATATCCTTTCCTTATGAGGAATGATTAGAAATATGTATTTTCTGGCTATTCTCTTCCATTCCAGCAATGCCCTTATAGGATCATAGAAATGCTCCAAAACATGGCTGTTTATAACGAAATCAAAGCTTTTGTCAGGCACAGGAATGTTATCTCCAGCACATACAATCTCTATTGGTAATGATTTCCCGTGCTTTTCCTCATGGTAGCCCATTGGGTTGAGGTCTGAATAAACAACATCCAGCCCGAATGGATTCCACCAGCTTCCACCAATCTCTATTCCCTTGAGTCCGTCAAGGTATTGGTGAGCTAATTCACTTTCTTTAAATTGATGTAATTGACTCATAATTTTACATAATTTCCCATAATACAATTTGGATAAAGCGGAGTTTCTTCCACCAAACACCTCTTGCCTAATCCTAAAGCAATAGCCAAAGGAAGGCTCTGGTTGCCCATAAATATCTCTGCACCCTTTATTATCTCCGCAAGTTGCAAGGCGTTCTGACATACAATGTTTCTTAGCCTATGCTCACACCTCTGTTCAAATTCATCAGCTTCTTTTTCCGTGCCTACAAACAGTTCGTTCCCTTTTATGTATTTCCTCCAATCCAACTCAGGGTCGTGATGGTTATTACTATTAGCCACTATAGTGGCGTTTAGTCTACTCATTCCACATGCATGTAACCATGGATTGTAAGGGACAGGCTCAAAGCCTTGAGCTATGAAATGATTATCAACAATACTAACCCTGTCACCCTTCGTTAGATGTGTTGTTTTCATATAGTCATCCAAATCCACTTCGTAAGGCTCCCCTTCCCACACCTTAACGTGTTCTATGTATGGCTGTCTTCGAAGAAGAGGAATAAGCCATTGAAACCTCTCCACCCATATGTCATGCTGATTAGGAAAATGAGGACTGTCAGGGTCGAGGTATAGCACACCCCCTCCCATATGCTTAATCACTGGTAATGAGTAGATTATATCCCCTAATTTACAACGGTGTTTAAATATTTTCATAGTTTTTTAAATTAAATATCCATCAAAACTGTTCTCTAAATCAAAGAAACTTCTCATTGCCAAGGCATCAGCGTAGTCAGGAGAACGCCCTAAAGCCCTTATAAAATCCTTCTTACTCTGCACCCTAACCTTACCATCCTCATCAGCCTTATCT
>Ga0196901_1000497_pt1 | contig 20371 bp, 13 predicted proteins | sample CB_VirMetaG_FD_169099 | JGI IMG/M metagenome (GOLD analysis project Ga0196901, IMG submission 169099) | Freshwater to marine saline gradient viral communities from Chesapeake Bay - CB_1504_1 Viral MetaG (v3) (version 3) | ecosystem: Environmental > Aquatic > Marine > Coastal | place: USA... | reverse complement strand
AGTTAACTCAGGTCTAGCTTTTTCGCTTTTTAATAAAATATCTTTAAATGTTTCTGTAGTTTTAGCGGCTTTCTTCTCTTGCTCTTCTAACTTTTCGTCTAATGCTTTAGTTATATTAGCCCCAAGATATGATACGCCTTTAGTTATAGGTGTAATATCTTTTTGCGCTTCAGCATATTTAGCTGAATACATCCTTTGAGCCGCTTGTATTAGTGAATTTGACATATTTTAATTTTGTTTTGGAGGTACTCCAGCTGTTATAGGGTTATCCTCTACACTGTAATCTACGCCTGTTGGAGCAGTGCTTAAAGCATCTATCACGTTTGGAGCAATATTACCTAAAAATCCAAGGCCAGCGCCTAATAATTGACTACTTCTATTCATACGCGCTTGTTCAGCTGCAACTCTAGCTTGTTCTTGACCTGTTACTCTAGCCATGTCTATGCCAAGTAGTGTTTCTAATTTTTGTTGCTCGAACGCTCTTCTTTGCGCATCTATTTTCGCCTGAGCTTGGGCTTGACTAAGTTTTATTGCTTGTTCCTGTTTGCCTATTTCAGCTGATATTTTTCTTTGCTTTTCAGCTGTAGATCTAGCTAAAGATGTCGCAAGCGCAGCGGCACCACTAGCTCCAGCTGTACCTCTTAGACCGGCTAATATATCAGCTTGTTCTTGTGCTATTTGTTGTCGTTGAAGTTCTGCAGCCTGAAGATTGACAGTCATATCTTCGTATGGATTTGTAGCGAAAAATTGGCTTTGCTCATATTGAGCCATACGAGCCCTCATTTCTCTTTCTGCTTGTGAATCTTGACTTTGTCCTCTTCCGCCGTCAAAAGCACCACCAATCATACCACCTATACCACTACCAACAGCACCACCAACACCGGGCGCTATAATATTGCCTAGTATCATTCCGGCTGTAGATCCAATCTGCGAGCCGCTAACCTGTTTCATTGGCGAATCTTCCTGTCTTTTAAATGGATTATTTAAACTTCCTCTTGCCATAATTTAATTTATTTATATATAGTTACAGTTTAGACACCCTATTTACTGCTTTCAGCAACATCTAAGCCAACGCTAAAAAGCTCAGCGTAATCAGTAGAGTCGTTAATAAATTTTACATTTGCATAATAACCTATTAATGACTTTAAATTAACAGCATTATCTTTTGTAAAAAATATAAAATCATCTTGATTTGGTAAATCTATATTTAACGTACTGTTTACTAATACCGTGCTACTTGTTATTCCAGTTATATTACCAATTCTAACTACGTTATTTAAACTTGAAGATGTATCAAAGCCTCCAGTTGAAGATATATTGCTATTGCTAATATAATAAGCAATATCCCCTACTTGCACTCCAGTCGATTGTGGGTCCGATGTAAACGTTAATGTTATTGTTGGCATAATTTATTTTTAATTTATTTTTAATTTGCTTGAAATGCTATAAGCGTAACTTCAATACCTGTATTTGGATGTTGAATTTTTATAATAAGACCTCTGATGTTGCCAGTTGTATTTTGGCTAAGTGTAAAGTTTAATTTATCTAATCCATCAACTTCTGCAATTGTTGGTCCAGAACTAATCCAACTTGGAGTTCCTAAAACCCAATTTCCAGACTCAGCGTTATCTATATATTGTACCTCACTAACTATAGGTGTAGATGTTGCGTTATTATTAATAATATAAGAATATGCCCCACTTAACACGCTAAGAAAATCTGCCAAATATGTGTTAGATTCTTGATTGCTAGTAAGTGGTATTCCATTATTATTAGAAATAGTTAAAAAAGCTACAACTTTTTCAAATTTAATTTGCTTTAGCACAAAAACATTATCATCTACTGGGCTTTTTAATTTTATTTCAATACTTCTATCATAGTTTGTCCAATTTGTCTCTGCTGAAACTATAACGTTATATATATATGGATTGTCTTGGCTTTGAGCTTCAACACTTATACCGTTTATCCAGTTCGGACTACTACCACCAGACCATTCGTCGTAAACAAGATATGAATTGTTTGTCCATCTATTAACTAATGCTATAGGTAAACCTCTATTAGAAGCGGCGTCTAAATATATACTGCTACCATCCCAAGTTGAGTTTATAAACAACGCATTTCCCGCGTTTTCAATTCTAACTTTAGCAAGGGGCAGTTGTTTTATAGTAACTGAATCATCAGCAGTAGAAGTGTTATTAAATGGATTACTTGCGTAAATAGTAAAATATCTATCTATAGGCATCGCCGGTAAAGTTGGAACGTTTAATGAACCACTGTAAGTTGAAGAGCTAACGTTAGAATTATTAGAGTCTATAGTAAAATAAAATCTAAACTGTTGGCCAGAAACAATTGGTGAAGTCACTAACCCACTTGTAAGATCAGTACTAAGGAAAACATTAGATAAATTTGTTTCATCAAGGTCGATATCAAATTCATTTTCTAAGTTTTGATTAGTATAAGAATAATTATTAAATCCAGTCAAACTACTTTTAGAAATAGTTGGATAGTGAATATTTCCGTTTACATCAATGTAGTCGGCGACTGGTATTTGCATATAAAGATATTGAACTCCAGATCCAACGCTATTTGGACCTATTTCAATTTGATTCCCAGCGTCAGCTAAACTAATTATATTAGCATTGACATTTGTATCTTTTTTAAGAACCAAAGTATTTACGCTAGCATCATAAGCAGCTCGCTGCGTAACTAAAGCTTGATCATAAGAAGTCGTATCATCTGGATTTAAAATTCTTATAATTGCTGATCTTTCTTCTCCAGTATTTTCTAAAGCAGAGAATTCTAATTCAACATGATACACGTCATTATACTCATTGCTAAGACTTATCCAACCGCTATTATCCTGTTGTTGATACTCTATTTGTATATAAAGCGGGTTAATATTTATTACCGGATGAGGAAAAAACATACAGAAAACTTTAAAATTCTCTCCATAATTGTATAATTTTCTACCTGTTGAAGAATCACTTGAATCACCTAAGCTTTCAAAATAAATATTTTGACTACTGGTGTAACTACCATTATCAAATGTAGCAAGTTTTATATCTGTGGTTTGACCATTGCTTTGAGTTAATAATATAGAACTGTCAGCAACAGCTGATCCGTTTATCGAAGAAAATAATTCTATTTGCGCTGTTCTATCCTCTCCAGTATTCTCTTGTAGACTTACAATAATTTGATCTTGTTGTTCAATAATACTTGTAATCCAACCAGACCCGTTAAGATAAGTAACTTCCGTTGAAGGTATACCATAGTTATTATTTATCGGTATAGAATGTGATAAAGAAGCGTCGTCAAAAGTTATATTTGGGGCTAAAAATTCGCATACACCATCTTCGTAGTTTAAGTATATATTTATAGTATTATTATTATCTAATGACGTTATATTTTCTAATTGCGATAAATATGATATAACGATGTTAGCGTTAGTAAAATCTGAAGAAACAGATACGTCATAATTTTCTAACTCATTGTCTGGTAAAATTTCAACAGAAGGATTAGAGGTCATTATAGTGCTACCAGCACTTACACTAATATCTAATATATCAACTTCAGATAAAGTTGGAATAAAGAAAGAAATATTGTACGTTTGCTGTGAATCCGTAGCGTTAGCCAACACTGGAACAATTAATGGGTTGCCAGCGCTGCTATTTATACTTAAAGTTTGTGCCCATTGACTAAAGTCACCAAATATGTTTAAAGTTGCTTGATATTGTATAGTTATTGGTATAGAGACTGCAGAAAGACTTATGTTTAAAGTTAAATTTTCTGATAATGTAAGTCCATCAACAAACTGTATAGTTCCCTGTATAACGTTATCGCTAGCGTTAGGTGAAGTGCTATCCGCAAACGTTATACTTTCAATTGAACTATATTCAGTTGCGTCAAAAGAAAAACTACTAGCGGACAAAGAAAAAGCTGGATTTGGAGTTATTTCAAACAATCCGTTTTCAGAAACGGTAGTAACGTTATATAACTGATACCCACTAGAAGACCAACCAGTGCCATTAAAATTAATATCAATATTATAACCAAAGCTTGGCTCTGTCTCCCCTTCTCCAACTGTAGCATCTATAGACAGTAATCCTATGCCTTGCACGGAAAATTCATTAAAGTCTATATTGCCAGAAGCAGCACCTGCATCAGCAGCATTAGTAAAGCTTGTAGCAACACCTTTTATATAGTTAAACCATTTACCTTCTTTGTTTATAAATTCATCTACTAAACCTTCTTGTTGGTCTGTAAAAATATCATCTACATACCAACCGTTAATAGCCGCTTCGTTATAATATTCTCCGTCGTTATAAGTTACAGCGTCAACTAATTCATCGGTAAATTTTTTAACTTTTGATTGAGTTCCTTCGTAATTAATAACGTTAAAGTTTTTTATTAAACCCGGGTTATCGTTAAATAACGGCGTTATAGAAGATGTGTATTGATTTTCATAAAAATTATTTCTTAACGTAGTGGTTTTATCTGGATGGTGCAGCCACATTTTACCATTTTTAAACGTGTAATAGTTATTTGCTAAGGAAACTCCTTGCTCTGGTATAAATGATTTAAAAGACGTCCAACCCTTAGCGTCTTCACTATAGCTTAATGTGTATACATTTTTAGTGCTTAAGGGTGAAAGTATAGAATGTATTGTTACGTTATATTCGTTTTTTTTGTCATCAAAACTACCAATAATACTATTAGCATACTCTATATTATCGTTAAACCAGTCTTTCATACCAGCCTCAGATATAGGCGTTATACCGTCCATAGACAATCTGCAAATAGAACCTCTTGCTTTATCGGCAAAATAAATTCTATATTCATCAACAGCAAACGATTCAGGATTTTTTGATATTCCAAAGTCGCCAGAATAAGGAATAATTTGTCCTAATACGTTATTAGAAGATATTAATTGATTAGTGCCATCTGCGTTAAATAAAGCATTTTTTTGAGCTAAAACTTTTAAAACTTTATTTTCACATAAAACAATTAAGTCTGTGTTTCTGCTATATAATTTTTGAATACTTCCAAACTCAGGGCTTATTTTTTTCACAATATTCAGTCCAGATAAAAACTCATTAGTTCTATTGAGCCCTATTGATTCATTAATAACCTGAGAGTATATTATATCGTTTTCTTTAACCTCTTGTTTATAATCGTTTACTGGAAAGTTAGCTTTAAAACCACTTTGCTTTCCATTTTCTGTATATAAAAATATTGTGCTAGCGTTAAAGTCGTCTCGTATTCTATCTGACTCTACTCCGTTTCCAAAAGAATAACAATTTATCCAAGGTAAAACAATATCAGAAGAAAAGTCGTTATATGAGGTTTTATGAGTGTAAGGATATATTTTTAATGTCGTACCGCTAGAAGTAGCCGCACTTCTACAAGTTACGTAACTTCCGTCTGGCCTTGTAAATCTAAATATAACAGGGTTTTGACTGTCAGATATTATAGGAAACTCTATTAAAGAATCTATAGTTACAATACATTTTCCAATATCTTCAAAATTAACTTGATTATAACCAAGCGAAACCGCTCCTTTTACATTGACAACCTTGTAATTACTAGAATTAAATTGTTGTATTTGATTTTGAGTAAGATAAGATGCGTTTTCTATAGAAACAATAGAGTTTACATCTATAAAATCTTTAGCATAATTACCTTCTAGCTTTATTGGATAAGCTTCAGATATTTCATAAAATAAATCAGAGTCAATATTTTGATCTCGTTGAACTTCAAAAACAGCTCCATTAGCAGAGTATGAATTAGAAGTTAAATTATCTCCAGATCCAATTAAACTAGAAAAATATTCATCATTATTTATTTTAACAAAAAACTTGCCATTAACATCTTCAGCTTCCGCGTTTAAAGTAGTTGATCCTACCGTATATTCATTATCTGTTGATGTTGGCGTTGGATTATCAACTTTTTCTAAAACTCTCCATTTAGCATTTTCACTTTTTACAGCTACGTTTAATCCATGTTCTTTTTTTCCTATTAAATAATCTCCTACAGATATTTTATCTTTATCAGCACTATTAAAAGACAACCATATATATAAAGAACTTTCATTTTCTCCACTGGCATCGTTGTCATAAGCTTTGTGTAGTACAGCGTTAGAGAAATCTCTGGCTATTTCTTTTACGTAAAATTTATAGTGAGTCGCCCAATATGGCGCTTTATGATTTATTTTTGTTTTTAATCTATTTTTTAAGTCAGAATTATCTACAGGGTTAGTTAAGTTGTCTTTTTCATCAAATATTATAGTAGACTCTCTACCATGCTTATCTAAATACACTACGCCTAATTGATAGCTTCTTAGTGTCTTAATAGACTCTGTAGCCCCATGAGACAGTATGTTATTTTCCGTCGATGTCGCTTGAATGCTTATACTTGAATTTGTAATTTGCGTGTGTACAATAGAGTAATACAAATCTCCAGAGTCATCATCATTTTCTGCGGCTAAAAGTTCTGAGACACCACCGGAAGACAACGTTTCGTGCTCTAAAAATATAGCATAATTATAACCTGCCGTAGCATTAAAAGTTTTAGAAACACTAAGTAAACTATAGGTTGCTAAACCTGGCTCAATAGTACCTAAATATGTTGCCGTTGCTAATTCTCCAGCAGAGTTAAGCGTTTGCACCCAAGGTCCACTATGTATTTTTGATATTCTGTTGGCGTTAGAATCAACTCTCCATATAGTTAATCTAATTTTTTGCATTTGCCATTCAGCTGCTCCAAAATTTAGATCAACAGCACGTACAGTTGACCACGCTTGACAACTTGCGGCTATAGATATTTCATCACTACTAGCGGCGGTATAAAAATATTTTTCATTATCAAATCTTGTTTGTGGATCGCTAATTTCATTGTTAAAAGGAACTAATATTCTTTGTTCAAAATCTGGCACTATAATGTTATAATTGCTATCTGGAGGGCCGGCGTTTGCTGCTTCATCATTTCCTAATATCATCTTAAACTTAATAGGATTACCTAACACGGCTGGAAAGCTATAATATAATCCATTGGCTTCTGCGTCTAATGAATTCGGATAAGTACTAATAGCGTTTGTATGTGTTTGCTGCACAGAATTATCTAAATCAATACTAACAGTAAAGTTATTATTTAAAGAATATATACTAGAACTTATAGCTGGTTTTATTTTTTTAAAATTACCGTCTTTTAAATCGTAATTTTCAACATAATTGCCATACATTAATCTTGAAGCAGAAATTTCTTGAGCAACAGCGGATCTAGGCACGTTGTCATATATTCTTGATAGTTGGTCGCTAGGAATAGTAGCTCCAAATACTTCGCTAGATATTGTTATTGAATTTTCACGCCACGCGCTTCCAATTACACCTTCTTTTTTTATACTATTTATAGAGTTTAATGTATTAGAACTATGATCTTGAAATAATAATTCTATTTCTACAACGTCATCAGGTATAGTGCTAGATCTAAAATTAGATAATATAACTCCTTTTAAAGAGCTTTCCATACCCTTATTAAAACCGTTATTTGAGTCATAATTATATACACCCGGTTTAAATATAGCTTTTGAATATGGTGAAATACAAGAGTATTCGTTGTCTATGTATTTATATCTATAAGCAAATGATATAAATTTTTCTTCATAAAACTTTGATTTCTCAATTAAAACAGCGGTCCAAGCTTCAGCAGCCTCTTCTCCAGTATAACTGTCATCAATGCCAATTATTTGGCATGTAAATCTATTAAATTCATTATTAATATTAGTAGTTGAAGTAACTTTAATTCTAGCTGTCTCAGAGTTAGTTTGCCCCGTTATATTTATTATATCATTAACTTTCCAATGCACTCTTTCGGTTAATGCTATTATATATATATCGTCACCATTTTGAAGTAAATTACCCTCATCGTTAGTCAATTTAAACAAATCTCCATAATTAGAATCTATGTTGTCAAGTCTAAGTATAGCTGATGTAGTAGTATTAGCGTAAGTAAATCCAGTTGCTTCTCCAAGCTCGTCTAATATTTGAGTAGAAGGTCTATTGGTTGAAATTAATTCAACGTCTATACTATTCAAAGGATTTCTTTTAATAACGGTTATATGCTCTTCTTTTAAACTGTATTCATAAGCAGTTCCATTAATATCTTTATATCTTAACTTGCTATGATGGGTTATACTATTTTTAGAGTTTTTAAAATTATTTATACTAACTTTTTTAGGTTCATTTCTACCGTCAGTAAAAAATAATATATCATTTATTAAATTTATACCTGTTATTATATTGTTATACGGAGTGTAAGACTTAGCTACTTCATTGGTATTAGATTCAATTTCAGTTGTCCCGGTTTTAAAATTTAATATTTTGTCTGATGAAAACTTGAAGACAAAACCACTGTCTTTAAGTGATTGAGTGTACAGTGGTATTGATTGAGACGTTGTTAATTCTACTTCACCTTCATTGCTTAAAACGCCTTGAATAACCTTTGATACATAAACTTTATTTTCTTCGCCATAATAATCTATGCCTTCAGGAGACATTAATTGAACTCTCATCCCCGGTCTAATACCTTTAGCCACTAAGTCACTATCTTTGTCGCATGGGTCTATTGTTTGTGTTGGTAAACCCTTTATTAAACTTGCTGTGGTTTGCTCGTCGGCAAAATATCTAACATCGTATATATCTGTTAATATAGGGAAAGTTACACCAGATTCAGAGTTAACATCTGGAGTGTATTCTGTTATTACATCTGATCTAACGCCAGTGTAAACAGTATAGCTTCCGTAAGTACCGTTAGCTTCTAAGTCACTAGCTCTATATATAAAGTTATATATTTTAGAATCATTTTCATCAACATAAGATCCAACAGAAATAGCATTATCACTAATAGATCCTCCCATAAAGCTTTGTCCACACTGGTTTAATATGGTTACCTTAGTATTACCTTTTAAGTTTTGAGCGGAACCAACATCAGAACCTTCAGATGTAGATATTTCTATATTTAAAGCATCTCTATACTCGCCATTAGGAACCAACCTTTCGTCAAGGTCTTTGTTCATTTTGCCTTTCAGAAAATTTCTTTTTAACTCTGGCATATACGCTAGTGTTTAATTTGTTTAGACTTATTTCTTAATACTTGAGTAATCTCTTCTAATTTAATATTAGATAACCTAAGTTTAGCTCTTCTTGTTGATGCTATTTTTTCTTTTCTAAATCTTTGCACAACGTATTCAGGTATATTGGTTTGACTTCCAGCTATAGCATAAGCAATATGTCTATACATAGCCTCTTCAGCAAACTTATGAACCTGCATTTCAGCTTCAGTGCCTAGTCCGTCGCTAATATATTTTAGTATAACTATTGAACCGCTTAAACTAGAGCTAAAATGAATTATACCTTTATTTTCGTCAATATAAAAAGATCCATTAATTTGAGCATACTCAGGCTCTATTCCATATCTTCCACCAACGTTATAATCTACAATGTCATCATCGTAATCAAAGTCATCTCGATTATTTTCTGTTGGTGTACTAGTTTTAAATCTTGACCAAGTTGTAGACTCACTATTTACGTCTAAATTATCGCCATCAAATTGATAAGCTCCATTAGCGTCTTGTTTTATAGAAGTTGGATTACTAGTGTTTCTAGCGGGATATAAAACATGCTCTATACCTGAACTATCAATCCAAGCTAGTTTAACATAGTTTACGTAATCTTGAGGTAAAACCATTTGAAGCGTATTTGCTACGGTTATTTCTTGAGATTTTATAGATTTTAAAGTATCAAAGCTTAATTCTTGTAAAGCTCTTTGAGCGTGAAAAGCTATTTCGCTTCTTGAAGCTTTGCTTATTAGTTTACCCTCGCCAACGTAGATAACTTCAAAAGCGTTTATAATATCTGATAGCGAAACAAATTGATAATTACCGTAATTTTCATCACCGCTATTAAACGTTCCATCTGTACCCTTGTAGTAGCTTCCTTGTGTTTCGTCTATTAAAGCCATTTATTATTGTTTTTCTTGTTGAATATCTTTCATTTCTTCGCCAGATATTGTTTGGTAAAGAGTTGGATCTTTCATCATTATACCAGCTAATACCAATATTCTATTTACTAAGTTAACTTCTTCAGATTCGTGAAGCTCAAAGTTTGTAGAAGAGTTACTATTATATAAAGGTTTACTTAATATAACATTATAGCCCCATGATACTGTCGATGGCTTTTTAATATAGTCAATGTATACTTTATCCGCGGCGGTTACTTGAGTGACAGAGTTATCGGCAGCAGCCCCAGTATAAACTTTAATACCATCTTTAGTTTTTATATATAATGGACGATTAGCGTGAGGTCTAAGTAATGGATGACCTTTCATAGCTTCAAACTCTCGTATTGAAACATAGTCAGCTATAACGTCATCATATTTTACATTAGATAATCTATATATATCAGTTGGAAACGTATAAGCAGTGCCATCGTGAGTTCTTAAAGAATTAAAAACTTCAAATAAACTTATTTTATCTTTTAATATTTCTACAGGATCAAGTTGTTTTGGTTGACTACCTCTAACTCTAGAAAATTGATGCTGATCATAAAAGTATTGCTCAAAAATATCTAATTGAGCTTGGTTTGCAAGTATGTTAAATTCTTGAGGTGTTATATAACCTCTTTGTTCTTTATTGGCGATGGCCAAAACTCTTTGATATACTGTATTTATATTTACCGCCATTTTATTTACTTTATTATGAAAGCTGGGTCACCTATACGGCAACCCAACTATCATAAATAATCACTTATTTTAATTGCTTTTCAATGTTGGAATAGATCTCCATTCCTTCATCTGTTTTAAACCAAGCGGCTAAAGCGGAATATGGATGCTCATCAAAAGGTACATTCATTAGCTTTCTATTACTAGAAGCCCATAAAAAGTGTCTTTGATCATTAGATAACTTTAATATTCCAAGCTCCGTGGCTTTAATCCCAAAGTTTCTAAGCTGAACATTATCATCATAAGCTAATTCTAAGAACAAAGTAGGATTATTTCTAGCAAATACTAGCAAATCTCTTTTAAGTTCTTTAGAGCTCATGCTAGATACTTTAGAACCTAATTCAACTCGCATTATAGCCTCAGCCATATCAATGTCCATGTTTCTTGCTGCTATTATAGCATCAGCTTCTAACTCTAACACCTCTATTTCATTAGCGGCTTTTACTTCAGGTTTATATTCATAAAAAATATTATCTCTATGAGGGTGATATAATGATAAAAGTTTTTGTAAAACTGTTTTTTCTTTTTCTACAAATAAAATACCATCTCTAAAAACAATATGAGATAATCTTTGATCACCTTTCATTTCATCAACAAAAGGAGTTCTTTGATTTTGACAATACTTTAACTCTCTTTCGTAACCTTTTTCTTCATCAAAATAATATATATTTGATGATCTTATAGAATACGATAAAGGTTTTCTTTTATTTTTTAAATAATAAACTCTATCTTTTACTTCCCAAGTTGGTTTAACTTTATCCTTTCCTGGTTTTTCATAACGCATTAGGTTATCTAGTTCGACTGTAGTGTTTTCTTTTGATTGTTCTACTTCAGCCTTTGTTGTTTGTTTTTTTGCCATAATATAATATATAATAAAAATTAATAAATAAAGCCGGGACCGAAGTCCCGACTTTTAATAATGTTATTTCAATAACATAAAGTTGTTAGCACCTTGAGTGATCAAACATCTTTCTGATAAAAAGTGAACAGACATTGCATCTAACGCAGATGTAGCAGCTCCAACAGAACCAGTAATCCAAGATTTCATTCTTCGATCATCAGTTTGTGAAGCTCTATAACGTACGTGTAAGAAAGGTCTTTTCACGCTAGCACCTACGATTTGATCGTAAACTGAAGACATACCAGCTGGGATAACAACTCCTCTGATAGCGTTAGCTCCAGCAGCGTCATTAATACCACCACGAGTAGCTTTGTCGTTTAGGTAACGGAAGTCAGACTTGTAGAAGTCATAAGAACCTCTTCTGAACCCAGAGAAACCTAAGTTTAAAGCCATATCTTCAGAATTATCAAATACTCCGTAAGAAGTACCACCAGCACCGTAAGAATTCATAGAAGCAAGCATATCGTCAATAGCCAGACTAGTAGAACGATTAACAAACATCATGTTTTCTTCAATAGCGCCTTGGCGATCAAACTCAGCAAGCATTGCGTCAAACTCAGCTAAATCAGTAGCAGCGTTAACACCAGTAATACCAGTACTAACATTACCTCTTGATTCAATAGCAGCGAATAAACCTTGAGTACCTGAACTATCTCCATTTGCAGTTAAGAAATCAGCAGTGTCATCTGTACCACCAACTCCTAGTTCACCTTCTAGCATAGCCATTTCCACATAGTCAGAGAATCTAGCTCTTGTTTCAGCTTCAGCTTTTAAATACCAAAGATAACCTGACTGACCATTTTCAGTAGAAACTTCAATCCAACCGATACGAGAAGCATCTGATCCAGAAACTTCGTAGTAATCTTTTAAGATGATTGGTTTGTTGCTATAAGACTTGAAACTTGGTTCGTTAGAACCTCTTCGATCAGTAGCCGCAGCAGCATCTGAATTATAAGTACTTCCTTTAGCAAACTCAGAACCGTATACTAATACGACTAAGTCTGTTCTTGAGTTAGTGATAGCTGAACAATCAGCAACACCGTAAGGTTCTACTTCAAGAATATCACCAGATATTTCAGTTACTAGAGCCTTAATAACAGCCTGTGGGTTAGCTATGATAACAGTGTCGTTAACTCTGATACCATGAGAACCAGCTGTATAAGTAGCGCCAGTATCGATATGATCAGTAATAGTAATTTTACCACCATCACCGCCATTGATACCACCGTTATTAGTAGTCATTGTAGCTGTGTACGATAAATGTAAACGACCTTGCTCAGACCATACAACTTGATCAGCTGTCATAGCCTCTTCTGCGCCAACTTGAGATAAGAAACCTGAAATAGTTCTTGGTCCGAAAACTTCAGCTTCTTTTTCCATCAAATCTGGAACATATTGTTGCGCCCAGGCTTGTCCAGGTGTAGACGCTAAATCTAAGTAGTTTAAAGCAGTAGCTTGCTGGATTGGACCAGGAGTACTGTTTAATAAACCACCAGGGTTTGAAATTGCCATAATTTTAAATTTTTAATTGTTAATAAATTATTTTTTTGTTTTAAACTTAAATTTTAAATCATTAGAGTTTTGCCCTAACACTTTTACTTTAACTCCACCGGCTTCGAATACCCCGTGTTCCTGTCTTGCTGACATGCTAACATTCTTGCTTTTAGCAACACTGTCCTTTAAAGCGTCAGCTTTTCCTTGTTCATAAAAGTGTTTAGCAATAGCATCCGCGTTCATTGCTGTAAATAAAGATTTGTGATAACCTGCTGCGTCTGACATTGTATTATCTTCTGCCAAAAACTTTTTGACGAAATTATTAATGTCGCTTTGAGTTGTCTTAACTTCTTCAGCATTTTTAACATTAAACCTATACTTTTTGTCTCCGACATTATATTCAAAACCTTTGAACTTGTCGTTAAAAACTTTATCAGTTTTTCTTTGAAACGTAAGTTTAGCTTTATCTGCTATTTTTCTAGTCTCTTCAGATTCTTTATTATATCGATTAAAAAAGTCCCAAGCTTTCTGTTGCTCAGATGTTAAGCGTGATCCTGCTTTAATCTCATCATAATATTTAGACTTTTGCCCGTCTAAGTAGGCTTTGGCTTCTGCAACTTGCTCTTTGAATGCCAATTTTTTTCTTTTTATTTCACGATCATCATCTACGTCTTCATCGTAGTTGAATTTATCGTCCATCATAAAGTCTATTTCTTCAGCCGACAAATGTGGCTTTGTTCTTTTATAATATTCTTGAAGAGCTGTCATGTTATCTAGTGATTGAACATCTTGATTTAACATTACATAATCTTCTATTGTCCCACCAGTCTCATCCATAAAGTCTACTAACTTTTGGATATTCTCTGGTAATGGTTTTCCTGTAGACTCTGCCTCAATTTGAGCTTCTTCAACCTCTTCAACAAGTTCTTTTAAAGCTTCGTTAGGTTCTTCAGAAACTTCTTCTAAAGTTACTTCTTCAAGAGCGGGTTGTTCATCTTGAACGGTCTCTTTCCCTTGTGATACTTCTTCAACCACTTCTTGTACAACTCCGGCTTGTTGATCTGCAGCCACGTCTGTTGTTTCTTGCTCTTTATTGGCATTTGTTAAATCTACTTTAATCACATCTTCTTCAACTACAGGTTTACTAAGGTCTACTTTTACTACATCACTTTGGTTTGTGGTTTTTTTAATTCTTGGTTTTTTAATCTTTTGTTTTTCAACTATATTATCTATAGTCTTCTCTTCTTTGTTTTCCATAATATAAAATATAAATTAATAATTATCTAGGTTCAAATCCACCTAAATCAAATCCACCTAAAACATCATTTCCAGCAGATTCAAATTTCTTTGGAGCAGAGCCACTTTTTCTTTGATCTATAAGTTCACTAGCTTGCGAGGCTTGTATTCTAGTTCTTTCATCTTTTCTATCTTCTTTTTCTTTTTCCCTAGACTTCATACCTTCAACCTCAGCTTGCTTTAACTGCATGTTCATGTTGAATTCTACTTGCATTAGCTGTTTCTTAATTTCAGCTTCTTGTTGAAGCTTTTGAACAGCTAATTGAGTCCTCAACTGCTCTAACTGAGCTTCATTTTGAGTCATCAATTGATTCTTTTGCATTTCTATTTGAGCTGCGTTTTGAGCGGCTTGAGTATTAGATTGAGTTTGTAATTGAATATTTCTTTCTTGCAGCTGTTGATCTCTAGCTTGTTTTTGCTTTCTTCTTATTTTCAATAATTGATTAGCTAAGCTAATGTTTCTTATTTCTCTAAGATCTATAGCGTCTTCAAGATCTATATTTTTTTGAGATAGCGCTTGCTGTATGTTGTTCTCTAGTAAAGCTTTTTCTTCTTCATCTGGAGCAAGCTCAATAAATATACCAAAGTCGTACAAGTGTAGCTCAGACATTTCTTCAAGTGTAGCTACATTGTGAGCTCCTATAGCTTGTATAAATGCATCTTTAGTTGGAGAATATTCTATTATATCAGATATTCTTAACGATAACGCTTCTGCAACCTCTGCTGTTAAGAATAATCCAGCTTGAAGTATATGTCTTGTTGCTGTGTTTGAGTTTGCCGCTGCGATTTTTTGTATACCAACTAAAGCGTTTTTATCTGGAGTTGATCCATCACGAGCTTCGTTAAGCCCCGTCGTATCACGAATCATTTGTAGATAATAGTTATAGTTAGCTATTAAACTTTGTAATTTTTGACCACCATTACCACTTCTTATTTCTTGAATAGGTACTCGCCCTGGATTCATATCACCATCAGCTGTCATTGATCTACCAATAACAGAACCCGTTTGGAAAAACATGTTTAGAGCCTCTTGTGGATTGTAGTTTGTTCCATTGCCTAAATCTATTTCAGCTAAACCATCAGCATCTAAATAAATACCATCAGGTATCATACGCGACATAACTTGTTGTAGCTTTAAATGTGTAAGCTGTATCATATCTGCAAAACCAGTGATACGACTAACTAAAGATTCAATACGACCTTTATACATTCTTGGAGCGACAATACTATAGTTCATTTTAACTTTAGTGTAATCACTTTTTGGTCGCATCATATTTTTAGAAAGCTCCCATTTAAGCAATTTATCTGTGCCAAGTATTAAAGCGCCCTCGTATAATACTTCTATTTGTTTCTGAAGTTTCGTAAAGTTAGCCTCCATGTCAGATGGAGGATTAAAAGTATCATCTTTCTCTATTGCTTTTTCAGCGCCAGTTGCAGTTTCTTTAACCTTATATACTTCATTCATGTAAGTTTTATAATTAAAATATAAAACTCTCACTTTATTTGTATCGTTTTCGTTGTATGCAGAATAATTATCTATTCTTTGATAACCTGAACTTTTTACAATATTTTTTAATTCTTCTTGTTGTAAATGAGGAAACTCTTTAACCAATTCATTTATTGGAATATTTTTTACTTCACCAACATAATATATATCATCAAAGTATGGAGACTCTGTATAAGAATATACTAAATCAGCTGGATCAACATACTTTATTACTACGCCTTCTGATGTATTGAACTCTGTTTTTACGGCACCAATACCTAAAACAGTTAAGTCATAATAAAATCTTTTTCTAATAAGATCATATTTATTACCGTTCATCAAAACATTTAGCGCTTGCTCTTCTGCAAGTTCCACCGCTTGCTTATATGTAAGCTGCATATGTAAGGCTAATTCTTCTTCTGTTTCAGGCAGAGTATTAGGGTCATTTTCGTACATATTAATACCAAACGCTCCGCTAACAAAATCATTAAAGTCTCGAGTCTTCATATCTCTAAGTATACCTTCCATATACTCAGTTCTTTTTGCAACACCGTAAGGATCTTGTGAATAAGCTTTTATATCGTAAACTCTTTCAGACATACCGTTGACTACGATGTCTACAAATTTAGGTATAATAGGTACAGGTTTCCAGTCTAAGTTTAAGTAAGATAAATCACCGTTAATTGATAATTCATCTTTATATTTTTGAATAGACTGTTCTCCTCTTGCGTACAATCTAAGATTATGGTAATTTCTTTGGTTTTGAAAATATAAACTAAAGTTGTTACCTAATTTTCCTTGGTTATCAGAATACCACTCGTTTTCTATAGCCTTAGCTACTTTTAAACCATAGTCGTAACTTATTTTTTCTAAATCACTAACTACTTGACTAGGAAAATAATTTCTCGTGCTAATATCAGCCATATTATTTTATTATTTGTGAAGCAAAACCATTGTTATTGTACTTAGCTATGCTTACGTTTAATTTTGATTTTTCTTTTCTCATCACCGGAGTGTATAAATGTCTATTACACGCCATTATCGCTAAGCCGCTACTAATAGAAGCATCGTGCTTAGTTCTTTTATTTATATCAAATTTAGCCCAGTCGTTTAATGTTTCGTTAAAATACATTGTGCCATACGCTCCGTCTTTTAAATGCCCAACGTGATCGTTAATATACATTTCAATTGCCGCAGCGTGAGCTTGCTTTATATCTTCACTAGAGTTTGGTATACCACCAATTTCTTTTTCAGTTACAGATAATTTATTCCAAACTTTATCTGGTCTATTCATACTAAAATTTCTATACCCTCTTTTTCTAAAATGATACAAAAGCCTTGGTTTATTATTTTCCGCTAGTATTGGCATACCATAAAAAACGCACGCCATAAGTACATCTTCAAAAAATATCTCTGCGGTTTGTGGTCTTGCGATATATTCTAAAAAGAACGTATTTGCCGGCGCTGATTCCATGCTAAACTTAGTTAGTCCATGAAGAGATCCGTTGGATCCTCTACCATCCACAGTACCGCTAATATCATAACTATCGCAGCCAAAAGCGCCAATATGTTCATTACCTGGGTATTTAATTCCATTTTTAAGTATTACTCGGTTTTGTAAATTTCTATCTGGAACCCAACTAACTTTAAATCTACCATTAGGATCTGGATTAAAAATTACTTGAGTATCTTTAATTCCATTAACCCATTGAAATGATCCAGTTGTCACCACTCCTGAGCTTCTACTGCCTTCATTATAATCTATTTGCTCGTATATTTTAGTTAGATTAAACAAACTATTTTTTGTCTCATCTCTAAAAGCATGTTCTTCTGTTCTTGGAAACTGTCTATAAAATTCATTTAAAGCATCTTGGTCATCTCTTAAACCGTCAACTTCATTTTCCCAATGGTCTATTACACCGACATCAATTAATTGATCGTCTGGTCCGTATACATCATGATCTGGGTTATTAAATACAGGGAGTCCGTATCTGTCAATAAATCCTTCAAAGTTCCATTCCATTGGTATAAACAGAGAATATAAACCAGACTTTGTTTGTCCATTACGATTTCGTTTTCTAACATCTGAATCATTGTAAAGCTTCTTAAAGTTATCACCACCTTTATCTAAAGCGTTTGAGGTTGAGCCCATCATACACTTACCTATAATTCTACTACCTAATCGTAAACAAGATTTTGTTACCCTCCAGTTGTTTAATATATTGTCTGGTCTTTCCCATTTACCACTTTCATCATGTACTAGTAGATTTAATTTTTCACCATCATAGCTATTGTCTCCAGTGTTTTTCCAGTCTATTGTTGTATCAAGCCCGGCTAATTCTTCTTGCTTTTCGTTTGCTGTAATTTTTTTACGAGTAAATTTGCTGGCTGGAACACGATAAGCCAACTCTGATTTGGGTCTATCCATACCATCTTGTATAGGCTTGAAGAAGAAAGGATAATTAATCGATATAGGTACGACTTTATCGGTAAACATTTTTTTAGCATCAGCTCCTGATTTAGACAATATACCAAATCTACTATCACTTGATATTGTGGCTTGATTCACTGTTTCTGCGGATGACATAAAAGAAAAACCACTACGTCTATTTTTTAAATAGCACATTCCATAGCATCTAGCGTCTGCTTTGCAAGCCTCCCAAAATATATAAAATAATCTATTGGCTTCGCGGAAATCTGGAGCACCAACATCTATTTTGCTCCATTGTAGGTACATGTAGTGAGTTCCAGTAATATAAGTTGGAATACCATTGTTTTTAAACCAAAAACCCTCATCTCTTCTTTTGAACTCTTCATCTATATAATCGTACCATTGCTCTTTTTGCTCTTCTGGATATGCTCTCCAGTCAAATATACTTTTAAGTTTACTCAATTCTTTAGGTTGATCAAACTGACGCCATCTATTTTCTTTATTAGAATAAACTTCACTTGGAACAGCTGGTAAAGCTATCTTTAACCCTTGTATCTCGTATATTTCACCTATTCGACCGGTTTTAGATATAACAACTATATCATTGTCTTTGTCGTAACCATACATCCATTTTTTAGACTTATTAAGTCTTTTAATAGTGTTGATCTTAACAGGTTCAATTACTTTATATAAACTTTGCTCGTAACTCATTTAGATCTTCCTTCTGCAAAACCTTTAAATACTCTATCCTTTTTTTCTTCAGACAGTTTTCCTTCAAGTATACTTTCTTCTTCTTGTATACGGTTTAATATTTCAAAAGCATCAAATATAGCTAGTTTTTTAGTTGCCGCAGCGTTCTTTAATCTATCGGCAGATACATCATCTTCAGTGTTTGTGATTATTTGCTCTTCAGCTACTTTTATAAGCTCTTGAACAGCTTTATGCCCAGCTTGGATTATACTTTTCTTCGTTTCCTTGATATTCATATTTAATTGTAATAAACTTATTCATAACCCTGTACAATCTTTTACCATCAATAACAAATTCGTATGTTGAAAATGGAGTGAAACCAACTAGCTCACCAATCTGAAATTCACCATCAGTATACTTAACAATACCAATACACTGTTCTTCTTTGTCTTCGCTAAATATATTTCGATTTTTTATTGGCTGTACAAAGCAATAACCATCCATTGCTTTCCATTTAGATTCTTTATATCTACTCCAGTTTTGTAATCTACGATAAGCAAATATTTGATCTTCTTTAACAAAGTATTTATCTTCTTCGAAATAACTTCTACTATTTCTTTCTCTACCTTTAACGTCATGCCAACGTCTAAATATATTGTGATGTACTATTATTATATCGCCAACTTTTAAGCTACCATTATAATTAATAGGCGTAGATATAACCTCTGCTTCTCTATTAATATATTCATGATTGAATATTTCTGTATTTAATATCAAAGACTTGTCGCCAATATCTACAGAATTATTATATCTATTGCCTCTTGGTTTAATTATAAAATCATTTAACGATCTCATTAATACTCAAGATTATATTCTACTGATATAGCCATATTCTTGTTAAAGTCTTTCCAAGGTAAAACCTCTTTTTCTTTTCTAATATATATAGAGTACTTATCGTCTTCTTCTATAATATCGCATATAGTATGACCACCATACACATCTTGTCCAACAGAATAATGCATGGCATCAATTTTATAATCCTTACCTATTGTTATTTTACGAATCAGTCTACTCATTTTTAGCGTAAGTTATAGTTCCAGTTTGAATATCAACGTCCATTTTGCCATACTCTTCTTCGAGCTTAGAGTTTAATTCACCCATTTTTTTATTTACAATATCTAATTCATGAAGCAGCGCGTGCTTTCTAGCTTCAGCGTTACCAACTTCTAATTTTATTTGATTAGATATTGAAATGATTTGTTGAACTTCTTTTAACTGTTCGTCTGTGATTTTTTCTGGC
>Ga0196901_1000495_pt1 | contig 20390 bp, 28 predicted proteins | sample CB_VirMetaG_FD_169099 | JGI IMG/M metagenome (GOLD analysis project Ga0196901, IMG submission 169099) | Freshwater to marine saline gradient viral communities from Chesapeake Bay - CB_1504_1 Viral MetaG (v3) (version 3) | ecosystem: Environmental > Aquatic > Marine > Coastal | place: USA... | reverse complement strand
GCTTCTCCATCGAAGAATCTGGCGGTAAGTTAGTCTTTAAGTACGGAGCAACAACGATTGCAAGTATGTCGAGCGCTGGTGTGTTTACTACACTGAGCGATGTTGTGTCCAACGGTACGCCTTAAGGGGTAAAACATGGCAACATCATTAGTAGCGACAGGCGTACAGTTCCCTGATGCAACCATCCAGACCACAGCGGCAGGTGCAGGTGGGTCTTCTTTAGAAGCTATTGCTAGTGGGTCGTTGAGTGATGGTAGTACGGTGATTGTTAACGCAGATGGGACTGTTAGTGTGGTTGTAGGTGTGGCACAAGCGGTTGGGTCGCCTGTTGTATTTGAAAGTGCGGATACAAGATACACAACTTCAACGTATGACGTTACCAATAATAAAGTCGTTATCGCCTACCGAGACGTAGGTAATTCTTCTTACGGCACAGCGGTTGTAGGCACGGTTAGTGGTACAAGTATTAGTTTCGGTACACCAGTAGTCTTTGAAAGCGCTGTAACGGGTACTTATATAACATCAACCTACGATTCTACAAATTCTAAAATAGTTATCGTATACAACGATAATGGAAATTCAAACTATGGCACAGCAATCGTTGGAACAGTGTCAGGTACTTCTATTTCATTTGGTACAGCAGTTGTATTTGAAAGTGCGTCTACATCCTTCGTTTCAGCAACTTACGACTCCACAAATCAAAAAGTTGTGATTGCTTATTCAGACTTTGGCAATGCTGGTTACGGCACAGCTATCGTAGGCACAGTAAGCGGTACAAGTATTAGTTTTGGTACAGCCGTTGTTTTTGCAACTGAAAGTTCAACTTTAGTTTCAAACGCTTACGACCCCACAAGTGGGAAAGTTGCTGTGTTTTGGGCAACGGGAGGGCTTAGTGCTCCACCTGGTTACGCAATTATTGGCACGGTAAGTGGTACGTCCATTAGTTTTGGGTCTTCAGTCGTTTTTAATGCGACAAGAACAGGCTCTGCAATAAAACCTGTGTATGATTCATATAGTAATAAAATAATAGTTTTTTACGGAGAAGGAGACGGTCTTATAGGAGAAACAATAGTAGGCACAATAAGTGGGACAAGTATTAGTTTTGGCACGGCAGTTGTGTTTAATAGCGTATTTGTAGACCAAATATCAGCAAGTTACGATTCTACTAATAATAAAATAGTTATTGCCTATCAAGACGGCGGCACTTCTAACTACGGAGTGGCAATTGTAGGTACAGTTAACGGAACTTCTATTTCCTTTGGGTCAAAAATTGTTTTCAATAGTGCAATAACTGCATACATCTCAACCACCTATGATTCTACTAACGATAAAGTAGTAATTTCTTATTTAGACAATGGGAATTCAAATTTCGGTACATCAGTTGTTTTCCAAAACGCCTCGGTTAACCTCACCTCCGAAAACTACATTGGCATCTCAGACGGTGCATACACTGACACACAGACAGCGACTATACAGCTAGTAGGCTCCGTGGACGACGCACAATCAGGCTTGACTGCGGGGCAGAAATACTACGTGCAGACTGACGGTACGTTATCCGAGACACCTGCTACTCCATCTGTTCTGGCTGGTACGGCACAGTCTGCAACCAAACTCATCATCAAGAGGTAACAAATGGCTACAAGTTTAATTTCCACGGGGGTTGAGTTTGCAGACGCTACTGTACAGACGACTGCCGCTGTAGCAGGTGGTGGTTCAGCCGAAATTGTGGCAAGCGGTGCTTTGTCCGATGGCTCGACTGTTGTGATTAATGCGGATGGTACGGTTAGTGTTATAACAGTTACTCAAGCACTAAGCGCTGGGACAAGAGTTTCATATGCAGGATTTGTAGTCAAATATAATTCTGCGGTTTATGACGAAACCGCAAATAAAGTAGTTGTTTTTTATTTAGAGTCTAATTATTACCCAGTAGCTATTGTAGGCACAGTAAGTGGTACAAGTATTTCTTTTGGGTCACCTGTTGTTGTTGCTAGTACTAATCTATATAATAGTAATCCATTATCCGCTGTATATGATGTTTTGCAACAAAAAGTTGTTTTGTTTTATGATGACTGGAATGCAAGCATAGGTCGGTCAGTTGTCGGAACAGTATCAGGAACAACAATTAGTTTTGGAAGTATTGTTACTTTTTATTCTGGTAGGTCTGGTTTTTTGTCTGCAACCTATGATGCAAATGCACAAAAAGTAGTAGTAGTTAATTATGTTAGCGGCAATGGTTTCGCAGTTGTCGGAACAGTATCAGGAACAACAATTAGCTTTGGTTCACCTGTTCAATTTAATAATGTTAACAGTTTTAGAAATCAAGTTTCATACAACGTTGCGGCTCAAAAAATTGTTAACTTTTTCCAAGAATCAAGTTTTAATTGTTATTCCATTGTCGGAACAGTGTCAGGGACATCAATTAGTTTTGGTACGAAAGTTTTAGTAAAAGCAGATATTACACCACTATCAAACGCATACGACAAAAATGCACAAAAACATATTTTTGTTTATGCTGACAGGTCAAATAATAATTACGGAGAAGCAATAATTGGAACTGTATCTGGTACTGCTATCTCTTTTGGTACGCCCGTAATTTTTCAATCAAGTTCAATGAATAGTATTGCAACGTCTGTTTATGACGGATTTATAGGAAAGTGTTTAACATTTAATGCTCTTGGTAGCGTACAAATAGCAACAATTTCTGGGACATCAGTTTCGTTTTCTGCGACGGTAACTTATAACTCACTTCAGCCTCAGTTTAATGTTCCAATATCGGCAATATATGATAGCGTAAGCCAAAAGGTAGTGGCTGCGTATGCGGAAGGTTCTAATAGTTATGGCGTAGTCATTACGAGCGGGGCTAGTAATCTTACCTCCGAAAACTACATCGGTATCTCCGATGGTGCATACTCTGACACACAAACCGCAACAATTCAACTTGCAGGTGCAGTAGACGACGCTCAATCGGGATTAACGGCAGGGCGCTCTTATTATGTACAATCTGATGGTACGCTAAATACAACAGCTGGAACACCATCAGTATTTGCAGGAACAGCAGTATCTTCAACTAAACTTATCGTTAAAGGATAAATCATGAAAACCATCGTTCGTAACGGTTCAAACGTATCTCTCTACTTGTTTGACGACTCCATTCCTGTCGTTATTGGCGCAGATAAAACCACAGTTGGCGACCCCGCTACACTATATATTGACGACTGCAACTCTAGCAATGCCACTTTATTTGAAAGCGTGACTGCCCCCGCAGAGTGGACAGGTTGGAAGTATCTCTACACAGCAGCAGGTGGTTGGGTTTTAAATCCTGATTGGACATCGCCTACATTATGATTAATAATCAAATACCCGAACCAAAAGTTAATGAAGATAAAAAGATTGCATTAATCCCGCCTGTAACAGTCGATATTTGGGTAGTAGCGCCAGATGAGGCTTGGGCGTATAATTAAACTGTATCGGCCCAGTAGACCGAGGTTTCTCAGGAAACAAAAATGTCTGAAGAAGTAAGCCAAGCGGAAGTGCCCGCGCCGGAACTGGAAGCTACGGTAGCCCCAGTATCTGAAGTACAAACGCCGGAAATAGCCGAAGATCAAGTCGAGCAGCAGGAAGAAAAAAAGTATTCCCAAGCTGAAATTGATGCGATGATCGGTAAAAGGCTCGCAAGAGAGCAACGTAAATGGGAAAGAGAGCAGACTCAAAGGGCGCAGCCCCAGATGTCAACTTCTACTCCTGTGGCGCCAGAACAGTTTGAATCGACCGATGCGTATGTAGACGCACTTGCATCGCAGAGAGCCGAACAACTTTTGGCACAACGAGAGCAAAGTAGACAACAAGCTGAACTTTTAGAGTCGTATCACGACAGAGAAGAAAAAGCGCGGGAGAAGTACGACGACTTCGAGCAAGTCGCTTACAACCCTAACCTTCCAATCACTGACGCGATGGCTCAGTCGATCCAAGCCTCTGATATTGGACCTGATGTGGCATACCACTTAGGGGCTAATCCGAAAGAGGCCGAACGAATTGCCCGTTTATCACCCCTCATGCAAGCTAAGGAAATTGGTAAATTGGAAGCTAAATTAGCCTCCGACCCACCAGTTAAGAAAACATCTAACGCGCCAACGCCGATTAGTCCGATTAACGCCAGAAGCACGGGTACGCCCGCATACGATACAACTGACCCACGCTCTATCAAAACGATGAGTACGTCAGATTGGATTGAAGCCGACCGGCAACGTCAGATTAAGAAACAGGAAGCGCTGCGTAACCGCTAACTTACTTTTAGGAAATTATCATGGCAAATAGCCTTCTTACCATCGACATGATTACACGGAAGTCTCTTGAAATTCTTGAGAACAACCTTGTACTCACCCGCAACGTTAACCGCCAGTACGACGACTCCTTCGCAGTTGAAGGCGCCAAGATTGGCTCAACACTGCGTATCCGCCTGCCCGATCGTGCGCTAGTGACTGACGGTGCCGCCCTGCAAGTTCAGGACGACAACGAACAGTTCACAACGCTGACCGTATCTAGTCAAAAGCATATCGGCGTAAACTTTACGTCTGCCGAATTGACAATGCAGTTGGACGACTTTGCAGAGCGTGTCTTAAAGCCTCGCGTTTCGCAGCTTGCTTCTTCGGTTGACGCCGATGTCGCTACTGCTTACAAGAGCATCTACAACTCTGTTGGCACACCTGGCACAACGCCGGGAACTTCTTTGGTTCTGCTTCAAGCTAACCAAAAGCTAAACGAGTTTGCCGCACCCATGTCTACCCGCTACGCAACAGTAAGCCCTGCTGCTAACGCTGGTCTGGTTGAAGGTTTAAAAGGCCTCTTTAACCCAACCGGAACTATCAGCCGCCAGTTTAAGAACGGCATGATGGGCGAAGGCATTTTGGGTCTTGACGAGATCAATATGTCTCAGTCAATCAGCAGCCACACAAACGGTAACTGGGGTACGACCATCACTGTGACATCAACTGTCACTACTGAAGGCCAAGCTACGCTGCCAATCAGCTTTACTGGCTCAACTAAGACGTGGAACATTGGCGACGTGTTCACCATCGCTGGTGTTTACGCTGTTAATCCACAGACTCGTCAATCAACAGGTAGTCTCCAACAGTTCACAGTGACTGCTGCGGGCGCCGGTTCTTCGACAGCCACTCTTGAAATTAGCCCAGCACTCTACACTGCTGCAAACGCATTGGCTACTGTGGATTCATTCCCACAGGCGTCTGCTGTTGTAACAATGTTGGGTTCGGCGGCTACAGCTTATCCGCAGAACTTGGTATACCATAAAGATGCAATCTCGTTTGCTACGGCTGACTTGTTGTTGCCACAGGGTGTTGACATGGCTTCACGTCAAGTCCATAACGGTATTTCGTTGCGTATCGTGCGTCAGTACGACATCAACAATGACCGTATGCCTTGCCGTATTGACGTGTTGTACGGCTACAACGCTGTACGTCCTGTCACTGCGGTTCGTTTGTGGGGTTAAACTAAAAAAAGGGGGGCTTAGGTCCCCCTTTTTTTAGATTAGAAAATTATGAACATTTATCTAAAACATCCCAAGCACGGTCAAAAAGTTGCCATTTCCGATATGGAAGCCAAATATGATGAAACAAATGGCTGGGTGAGGTACAATCCTAATACACCTGAAGTTGAAGTAGTGGAGCCAGTTAACACGCTAAAACGTCGTCGTAAAAATACGGAGTAAACATGGCCACAACAGCCAATGACCAAATTAACGGCGCTTTGCGCTTGCTCGGCGTGTTGGCTGAGGGCGAGGTTCCGTCGTCAGAGACGTCAAACGATGCTTTATCCGCGTTAAACCAGATGATTGATTCGTGGAATACTGAACGATTATCTGTGTTTTCCACGCAAGATCAAGTTTTCTCTTGGCCGCCTGGCGCTATTGAGCGCACACTTGGCCCGACTGGTGATTTCATAGGCGAGCGCCCAATCCTAATTGACGACGCAACTTACTTTCGTGACCCTGCGTCTGGTATTTCTTACGGCATTAAACAGATCAATCAGCAGCAATACAACGGCATCGCCGTCAAGACTGTGACTTCCACTTATCCGCAGGTAATGTGGGTCAATATGGACTACCCAGACGTCTTGATGACGATCTATCCAGTGCCTACTAAAATACTAGAGTTCCATATTGTGTCGGTGACGCCGCTTACGGCGCCCGCTACATTGACAACAGAGTTAGCTTTTCCACCAGGCTATTTGCGAGCTTTTCGCTACAACTTGGCATGTGAGATTGCGCCTGAGTTTGGCGTTGAACCGCCACCAACTGTCATGCGTATCGCCATGACGTCTAAGCGTAACTTAAAACGCATCAACAATCCTAACGACATCATGTCGATTCCTTACTCGATTGTTGCCACACGTCAACGCTACAATATATTCGCTGGAAACTACTAATGAAGACGCCTATCTTAGGCTCCGCGTATGTTGCCCGCAGCGTTAATGCTGCGGATAACCGCATGGTTAATTTGTTTCCTGAGATTATTCCCGAAGGGGGCAAAGAACCTGCGTTCTTGCAACGTACACCAGGGCTTGCGACACTTGTCACGCTTGGTGATACGCTAAAAGAAGTGCGGGGTTTGTGGACGTTAGGTAACTTTCTTTACGCTGTATGCGGCGATACATTCTATAAGATAGACTCGTCTTATGTCGCCACGGCTAAAGGTGTTGTAGCAAATAGCGGCCCGGTAAGCATTGCAGACAATGGCACTCAAATTGTTATTGCTGCAAACGGGCCAGGCTACATTTATAACACCACAACTGATGTATTTCAACAGATTAGCGACCCTGATTACCCCGGCGCGGGGTCAATTGGTTATTTAGATGGGTACTTTGTTTTTAACGAACCAAACAGTCAAAAAATTTGGGTTACTACACTTCTTGATGGCCTGACAATTGACCCACTAGACTTTGCTTCTGCCGAAGGTTCGCCAGACGGCGTGGTGGGGCTTATTATCGACCACAGAGAATTGTGGGTGTTTGGTACAAACTCAATCGAAGTTTGGTACAACGCGGGTACAACTGACTTTCCGCTTCAGCGTATTCAGGGCGCATTTAATGAGCTTGGTTGTGCCGCCCCTTATTCTATTGCCAAGATGGACAACGGCTTATTTTGGCTAGGGCAAGACGCCCGTGGGAATGGTGTTGTATATCGCGCTAATGGCTACACTGGGCAACGTATTTCTACCCACGCAATTGAATGGCAATTGCAGAAGTACGAAAATATGTCAGACGCAATTGGCTACACTTACCAACAAGATGGGCACTCTTTTTATGTCTTGATATTCCCCCAAGCCAAAAAAACTTGGGTGTACGACGTAGCAACTCAAGCGTGGCACGAACGTGCGGGCTGGGTAGCTAACGGGTGGACAAGACACAGAAGTAATTGCCAAGTGTTTTTTAACGGCGAAACAATTGTAGGGGACTTTGAAAATAGCAAACTTTATGCTATGCGCCCCGATGTCTACGTAGACGCAGATTACCCGCAAAGGTGGCTGCGCTCATGGCGAGCGTTGCCTACTGGTCAAAACGACTTGAAGCGCACCATACAGCACAGTTTGCAGTTGGATTGTGAAACTGGTGTTGGATTAAGTGGTGATTCGGCGTTCCAAGACATCTACTTAGCCACTCAAGCGGGTGATTTGTTGGTAACAGAATCAGACGACTATCTAATTATTGATGATACGTTCTATGTTGTGCAGGGCGCCGACCCTCAAGTAATGCTGTCTTGGTCTGATGATGGCGGTCACACTTGGTCGTATCTGCACCAGCGCAGCATGGGCAAGATAGGCCGCTACGGCCACAGAACGATCTGGCGCAGGCTTGGATCAACTGAGAAGCTACGCGACCGTGTATATGAACTAAGCGGTACAGACCCCGTTAAAGTTGCTATTATGGGCGCCGAGTTGCTGTTATCGCCAACGAGGGCATAATGGCTTTATTAAACGTCACCAACATCCCCTCTGAGCGCGAGCCTTTTATCGACGAACGTACAGGGTTAGTGTCAAGGACATGGTATAGATTTTTGCTGCGTCTGTTTGATATTACGGGCGCGGGCGGTAACACGATTACGATAGAAGATCTTCAAAAAGCACCTTCCGATACGCTTATATCTCAGTTTTTTGAGCTTGATAAGAAGGTCGATGGGTTATTAGCTGGGCCACTAGCGTCATCAATAACAGAACAAACGTACTACACGATTGCGCCGTTTGATATAGTTTTAACTGCTTCACCGTTTACTTACCAAAATACAGCCTCATATACGCTAGACGTTTTAATGGGCGGTAATATTGGAGGCGTAGTTAAATTAGAATTTTCAAGAGACGGCGTTACTTGGTACGAAACGGGTAGTTTTTACGGGATGTTTACTTTATCCCCGTATGACTCTATTAAAATTACCTACGTTGCCGCGCCAACGGTAACGGGCATACCAAGATAAAAAGGAAATGTTATGGCTGTAACTGTAAAAGTTCTTGTGCCAGCAAAGATTGCTGAAAACGCGCAAACAACGCAATACACATCTGTGGGCGTAACTGTTATTATTGACAAATTTACTGCAACTAATTTTAGTGCTTCGGCGGCAACAATTAGCGTAAACTTAGTAACGGGAGCGACAGCGGCTAACGACGCTAACTTAATTGTTAAGTCTAAGACATTGCAGCCTTCTGAGACGTACACGTTTCCTGAGTTAGTTGGGCAAGTCATTGCCGCTAGTGGATTCATTTCTACCTTGGCGGGAACAGCGTCTGCGGTTAACATTCGTGTATCGGGTCGGGAAATTACATGAAAGTAGCGCGCAAGCGTTGCGTAACGGTTATGAGATGAAAAATGGATTCACAAAACGTGTTTGATTGGATGGTCGGTGTGGGCGGCGCAATCGTCGGCTGGATGCTAAAAATGATTTGGGAAGCCATTAGAGATATGCGTATCGAGATGAAAGACCTAGATAAGCAAATGCACGAAGACTTTGTGCGCCGCGACGACTTTAAAGAAGCGATCCAAGAGATCAAGGCAGACATGCGTGAAGGTTTTAACAAAGTTGATTCTACTCTTGGCCTATTGTTTAAAAAACTAGACCAAAGAAACAACAAGGATTAGACTATGGACATGACTGCCACTTACGAAAGTATACTAGCTAAAGAAGAATCGCCGCTGCCTAAGATACCTGATTTTATGCTTGATAAAGTCGCGGCGCTTCAAGCAAGCATGGCTAAATTAACTCAGTATGAACCGCCTACTAAGCACCTTTTTCACGGTGGTATTTATTGTAGACAAGTGTGGCGACCCGCAGGTTGTACAATTGTAGGGCGCGTGCATAAGAAAGAACATTTTTATATGGTTGTGTCAGGCACGGTGTGCGTAACGACCGACGATGGTGTAGAAACGATAACGGGGCCTGCATTGTTATGCAGTAAGCCAGGCACTAAGCGTGCGGTTCACGCGCTAACCGATGCGCTATGTATGACGTTTCACGCAACTGAAGCAACTGACGTAGAGAAAGCGGGCGAAGAACTTGTTGAGCCTGATGAAACTAGCATGTTTACGCTAGACAACAAACTGAAAAATACTGAATTAGGAGTATCATTATGAGTTGGGTAGCCGTAGCAGTCGCAGGCGCGTCCATCGTAACTGGCGCAATGGGCGCTAGCGCTGCTGGTAGCGCAGCAAGCGCACAAGCCAACGCAGCTAATCAAGCCGCCGCGTTACAGAAACAATCCGCCGATGATTCGTTAGCTTTTCAGCGTGAGATGTATGGTCAACAACGCGCTGACATTGCGCCGTACCGTCAGGCAGGCTTAACCGCGCAGAACCAATTACTAACGTATTTAGGGCTAAACCCTGCGAATACTAACATGGCGCCTACTACATCGTTTGATGAAACAGGCTATAACCGTGCGATGGACGCGTATTACGGTGGCGGCGGCGGCGGTGGTGGTGTTCCCTCAGGCGGCACGTTTACGCCAGGGTACATGCAACTAGCGACCACAGGAGGCGGCGGCGACACTTACATTGACCCCGTGTTTACCCCAGCTCCCGCAGGCGCAGGCGGTGCGGGCAACGTTAACGCGTTAACCATGCCTACTCGTGAGCAGTTTACAACCGCTACACCTGTTGACCAAGTTAGCGTTGACCCTAATGCAGCAGGTTTCGGTAAGTACGCAGGCGACTTTGGTATGTCTGATTTTGAAGCCGACCCAGGTTATGCGTTTCGTATGTCTGAAGGTTTGAAAGCGCTCGACCGTCAAGCCGCTGCTAGAGGCGGCCTTATTTCAGGTTCAGCTCTTAAAGCATCGCAGCGCTACGGGCAAGACATGGCATCGCAAGAATACACCAATGCGTTTAATCGTTACCAAGTCAACCGTTCTAACCAGCTTAACCCGCTGATGGCAATTTCTGGTTACGGTCAGCAAGCCACTAACCAGTTAGGGCAATACGGTTCGCAGTTCGCACAAAGCGGTGCTAACACAATGGCTAACTCAGCTAACGCTCAATCTGCTGGTTTGTATAACGCAGGCCAAGCACGCGCATCTGGCTACATGGGGCAGGCAAATGCGTTAACAAATGCGTTAAGTACTGGGCTAAATGCTTACGGTCAATTTTCTAATTTAAACCGCCCAGCAACTAGTGGTGGGGTGTCCGCTACGCCAAATAACGATTTTAGTTATTGATTAAAAGGTACATACAATGGTCGACAACACTATAGCGCTGCGGGGAGCGTCACTTCAAGCGCCTAATCTTTTAGGTATGGCTAACACCGCTGCGCAAACTAGAAATACGCTTGCTCAAACTGATATAGATCAGTCACAAGAACAGCGGGCGCAATACACAAACGAAGTACAAAAGTCGCGGGATGCGTTAGCGTATATAAATTCACCTGAGCAATACTTAGCATGGCACGAAGCTAACCACAGCAACCCCGTGCTTGGCCCTATGCTGTCTAAGATGGGCGTTACAGCGGAACAAAGCCGCGCTAAGATAATGGACGAGCTTCAAAGACCTGGTGGGCTAGAACGTTTGATTCAGCAGTCTGCCGCAGGTGCTGACAAAATATCTGGCATCATGCAAGGTCGCCTTAACCAGATGACCTCAGATAGAAACACCACTGCGGCAAATGCACGAAAAGCGCAAGAACTCGCGCAGATTAGCGGCGGCGCAGCGCCAGCGCCTGCGCCCGCTAATGCGCTTGCGCCTGCGGCTACTGCAACGCCAGTCGCCCCGCCGCGCAATACGTTAGCTGCGCCTCCAGGCTCACCCGCAGCAATGGAAAATTTATACGCACCAGCTTTAGCTAACGCAAATGCAACTGCCGCTACACCGTTTAGCCCATCGCAAAGCGGCGGCGACGCGGCTGTTATGGCTAGAGTTAATCGTTTGCAAGAATTGTATATGAACGGTAATCAAGAAGCGGGCAGACAATTAAAAATTCTTGTTGACGGGTTAAAGCGCGATAAAGAGCTAGGCATAGGCGTAGACGGGGGCATGAAGCCTTCAGAACAATTTGTGCCTGTAGGCAAAAATGTATTTGACCGTGAAACAAAACAATTTATTCAGCCGCCTACGCCCGAAGAAGTAGACAGTCTTAAGCCGCAATTGCAAAAAGGTGAACGATGGAACCCAGAAGAAGGGCGCGTTGAGGCTGTGCCTGGCAGTAAACTTTACATCGAGCAAAGTCAAAAGCACGCTAAATCTAAACAAGCGTATGACACGACTAACCTCAAAGTTAATCAAATGAACGAAAAAATTGCTGAAATTTTAGACCCTAAAAATGCTGACGCGTTTGAAGGTAATTTTGGTGGGTACAATGCTTACAGCACGCGCTTGGCGTCAGGCAAAAATAGCAACTTAAGAAAGAAAATTGAATCGTTTAAATCAAACATGAAAGGTGTCGGGCTTGAGCTTATACGCTCTGGCGGCTCTATCGGTCAAATGACCGAAAAAGAATGGCCAATTGTTGAGCAAATGTTAGGCGCTATTGATCCTGTATTAGGTGAAGAAGACGCAAGGCTTGAGTTTCAAAAAATTCAAGCTAGAATTAACAACATTTTAGAAAACGCTACAGGAATTTATCAAGATGAATGGGGCAACACGCAGTACTATAAGCCTACAAAAGGTAAAGACAACAAGCCCGCGTTAACGGGGCAAGACGCGCAAGCCGCAGAATGGGCTAACGCTAACCCTAATGACCCAAGGTCTGCTGAAATTAAACGTCGATTAGGATTGTAAATTATGGCTGCTTTTGACCCCGACGCGTATCTTTCCGCCGCGCCTAAAGGCGCGTCGGTAGCCCCGCCCGCCGCGTTTGACCCCGACACGTATCTTTCCGCAGTGCCGCAACCGCAATACGGCAGCGCCGTGCCTCAACTAGACGTAACAGGTGCGCCGATTAGACAAGAAGCTATACCAGGGCAACGTCGACCTAGCCGTGGAGTATTAGATTTTGCGGTAGGCCTTCCTGAAGCTGCGCTAACGTTAGGTTCTGGCGCGGTAGCGGGCGCGGTAGCGCCATATGTTGCAGCAGGCGAAGAAATATTAGGCGGGCGCTACGGTACAGGTTCACCTGAAACAGAACGCCGAGCAGCAGAACTAACGCAAAAATACACTTACCAGCCGACTAGCCAAACAGGACAAGAACTTGTAGGCGCGGCGGGCGAAGCAATGCAAAGTTTAAATCTACCGCCCGTGCCTGGGGCGCAAGGTTTAGCCGCAGCGTCTATGGCACCTGCTGCGCTGAGACAAGGCGCAAATATTGTTGGCCGTGAAGCGGGGTTAGCGAGCCAAGCAATTAAACAAATACCAGCCGTAACAGCTAGAAAAGAAGCAAACATAGCGCAAAGTTATGCAAACGCGCCTCAAATAGAAGCAGCGCAATTAGCCAAACAGTATGGTATTGCGCTTGACCCTGCGGTGTCTAACCCTACAGCGCGTAATCGTTTGCGCTCGGCAGCGGTAGGTGATGTTGACTTAGACGTAAAGTTAGCTAAACAAAACGAACCTAAATGGACAGAAGCTGCAAAAGATGCGCTAGGCATAGATAAAAAAGCCCGCTTAAACAGCCCTAAAGTTTATGATGATGTTCGGGCTAGAGAAGATATATCTGGCCCTTATAACGCTGTGCGTGATATACCAAGTATTACAGTGACCGATGACGCGCTTAAATCCTTAGATGACTTACGCGTGCAACCGTTGTTTGGCGACGCAGGCGAAGCCAAACGTGTTAACTTGTTTTTAGATAAGTTGCAAGCGCAATTAAGAGAAGGCGGTAGCGGCGATAAGTTACTCGACAGCATACGTGACTTGCGTAATCAAGCGCAAAAGATCTACGCGCAAGACAAAGCCAACGCCCCCATATCAAACAAAAATCGTATGGTTGCTGACGCTAAAATGGACGCGTCTAAACTATTAGAGTCATTGATTGAAGACAACATACCTGAGATAGGCGCACGCGACGCCTTTAGAAACGCCCGCATGAAAATGGCTGAAACGTATGACCTTCAGTCAGTGACTGATTTTGGTGCGGAAAGGATAATACCCCAAAAGTTAGCTAAAAAAGTATCTGAAGGGCGCGTACCTTACACAGGCATAGTAAACGATCTAGGTCGTATAGCGTCGGTGTTTCCTGAAATAGCCAACACTACAGCTAAAAGCCCGACAGGATTAGCTAGGCTTACCCGCGCAAGTTTAGGCGGCGCAGCGGGCGGTATCGTAGGCTCACTTGTAGGTGGGCCAGTAGGCGGCGCGGTAGGTATTGCGTTAGGTTCTGGCGGTAGTGATGTAGCGCGCCGTGTGCTAGCTAACCGTATGCTAAGACCTGGCTATCAAGCAAGCCGTGCTATGCCTAAAGATTTTAGGCCTCAAGCGCCTGTTAACGCGTTGCGCCCAGCCGAACCAGGTCAGTCAAACATTGTGCCGTTTGACCCGCGTAATGCTTTAGTTGAACCAGAAGCGCCAGGGCCAAACTTTACAATGCAACAAGAACCTATATTTGGTACAACACCAAGCACGTTCGCTGCGCAACGTGGTTTACCTAATGAAATGCCTAAACAACTTTACGAAGCGCAAAAACGGGCTGAACTTGCTCAAGGTTTTAGGGAAACCGCCGAACGACAGTCTGCGGGTAGGGGGGTAGAATTTGACTTAGACCCGATGACTGGGCGGTTAAGACCTACTACTGGCGCGCCGACTACGCTTGTTACCCCCGCGTCAAGTTTAACTTCTGCGGCTGAAAAATTAGCTAAAGGACAACGTTTTGCGCTGTCGGCTGAAGAAATGGTTGCGTGGAATCGCACGTCTGTAGAATTGGCTGAACTTATGCCAGGCTTAAAATCGCTAACTGACAAAGCAATCGCCGAACGCATGATGGACCGCAAGTGGGTAAGCGATGCGATAAAGAAAGCTCAAGAAAAAGACTTGGCTTTTGAAAACATAGCGCGGCAATCTAAAGACGCGCAATTAGTTCAGCAAGCGCAAATGGCTAGAGAGAAGTTACAAGACACACTAGACATGCTAGAAGAATCATTAGCTAACATTCGCCCTGATAACAGTCGTAAAGGTCAAGGGCCAAAAACGCGAGAAGCGCAAAGAAATAATTTGCGTAGCGGCTACGTAAATAACAACTTAATTGAAGTTCTTGGGGGGCGAGAATGATCGCAGCTTTCATACCCGTTATTGGCACACTGATCGACAAGCTGTTCCCTGACAAGCAGGCAGCAGACGAAGCTAAGATTAAAATGATGGAGTTGGCGCAGAAGGGTGAGTTGGCGCAACTTGACGCGCAGATGCAGATGGCGCTTGGGCAGATGGAGATCAACAAGGTTGAAGCCGCAAGCGCAGATCCGTTTCGTGCGGGCTGGCGTCCGATGGCTGGCTGGGCGTGTAGCTTAGGACTGTTCTACGAGTTCTTAATGCGCCCAATCTTACCTTGGTTAGTTGGCTTAACTGGACATGTAGTCGCGCCCATGCCATCAGTAGACATTGATCAGTTAATGATTCTGCTCGGTGGCTTGCTTGGGTTAGGCGGTTTTAGATCTTACGAACGCATCAAAGGTAAAGCATAATGGACTGGGACAAGTATCCTAACTTTTCGGAAAACGAATTCAAGTGTAGCCACTGTGGTAAGGTAGACATGCAACCCGCTTTTATGGCCAGGATGCAACAGTTACGCAATATGTACGGCAAGCCAATCGTTATATCATCTGGCTACCGTTGCCCAGAACACCCTATTGAAGCCGCTAAAGCTACGCCAGGCGTGCACGCGATGGGCATTGCGGCTGACGTTGTGGTGTCGGGTACCGACGCGTATGAAATACTTAAACATGCGTTTACACTTGGCTTCGCTGGTATCGGCGTGCAACAAAAGGGCGGTGGTCGGTTTATACATTTAGACATCATGCGCTCCGTGCCCCGCCCTAATGTTTGGTCTTATTGAACTGTGTGTTTTCGTAGCGCCAACGTCTGGTAGTACTCCCACTTAGCGACAATCTTTTCGTCTTCCGAAGGCGGCGTCCAACCTAGTCTTCGGAAAGTGGCCAGTACATTAGTGCTAACTGCTGGTGTGTAGATTGTGTCCTCGTTCATTGTTGTTACTCCTTAATTGAATTTCACGGTTGATGTACCACACTGCTTTACGCAGATCTTCAATGGCGTCAGCTTTTAAATCGGCACGCCATATATACTTCATTGCGTTACCTAAGCAAAACCCCATGTGTTCTGTAATCTCAATACACTCGACCTTAGATGGGTGGTTAGTGTAATGAGCTGGGTGATTGACTGAATCGTTCATGGCTTAACCGCCTCCTTTAATATCTCAATGCGTTCCCGCGCGGTACGTAGCGTGCAATAGCGCTGGTGTAAGCGCTGCATGATTGACGCTCGTTTTAACGTGGCGCGCTCGTGGTCAAGCGCTGTCTTTACTTCCTGTTCACTTAGCTGGCTGAGCTTTGCGTGTAATGTTCGCCATGTGTCGTTCAAGTTTATTCTCCAGTAAAATAATTTCGCGGGTAAGACTTTTATCCATACGTTGTAATGCGTTTAATTGCCGAGTAACGATGCGGCGGTGCGCTCGTGCGGCGATCAGTTTTGCTGACCAAAGGTCAGTTCTTTTCATAGCAATTCCTCTAAAGTAATGTCAGATAGCGCACGCTTGTCCCCTAACGCGCTCCAGATGCGCTCGTCTATCGTGCCTTTGGTTAGAATGAGATAGCACCAGACTGCATCAGACTGGCCGCCACGGTGCAACCGACCGACGGTTTGCTCGAATAGCTCAAGACTCCACGGCAACGACAGAAATACCATCTTGTTGCCACCATATTGCAAGTTAAGTCCGTGGCCTGCGCTTTTTGGGTGGAGGAACAACAGCTCCACTTGTTTATTGTTCCATCGTTTGATGATGTTTTCATCATCCAAAGTGTTGGCTTGTGGGTAACGGCGTTTGAGTTCACGTAACTCCTCCTGATAGTTGTAGACAACAATCGTATTGGCGTGCTGATTCTCTTGCAGTATGTCTTCTAGCATATCGAACTTATGGTCTGACAACCAAATAGAACGCTTAGTTGTCGTGAACTTGCCTGGGCTAGTCGGGTTAGCTTCTGTCGTGCTGTCGTACACAAACCCACTGGCCATCTGTTGTAGTTTGCCCGTCACCACAGCCGCGTTAGCTGCAATCGCTGTGGCGCTAGGGAACTGCACAACAAAGTCGCGCTTCATGGTGTTGTAATCTTTCATGTCCATCGTGCAATACATCGGTACCGTGTGTAGCGGTGGTAACTTGTCCTTATAGTCGCCCGCATCTAACAGATACGTTGCGGGTTTGATCTGTTGCATGATGTTAGGTAGTGCACCAGGACGCGCAAACCATTCGCCATACTCAGGGTTTATTAAAACAAAGTAGCGTTGCATGAACGCACCCTTACTGCGCCCCAGTAGCGTCTGGTCTACAATCTTGCACTGCCCGAATACATCTTCTAGCCCGTTAGAAGTAAACGATCCAGTCAAGCCCCAGCGCACGTTAACGTTAGCGATAAACTTTTCTAACGCCTTAAAGCGTTTGCCAGTCGGGTTCTTCAACTTGGTTAGCTCGTCAAACACTACACCATCAAACGATACCTTTTGGTTTGCTAACCATTGCAAGTTGTCGTAGTTGGTGACGTACACATCTGCGTCAGCTTGCAATGCTTGCAGGCGTTTGGCAGGTGTGCCTACAACCAGACTCATTGATAAGTTAAGCGCCCATTGAGGGCCTTCAACTGGCCACACATCGGTAACCACCCGCTTAGGCGCGATCACTAACCAGCGCTTAACAATCTTTTGCCTAACCATGTCTGACATGGCAGTCAATGTCATGGCAGTCTTGCCCGCCCCCACGGGGGCAAGAATCATGGCACGGTTATTTGCAAAGAGAAAGTCTGCGCCCCGTTCTTGGTAAGGTCTGAGTTGCATTAGTTGCACGTTGTGGTGCAGTTTTTGTCAACGCAACACGTATTACAAAACACGGTACGCCCGTCAATGTTGTACGTGTGATACGTGCAAGCTGCGTAAGTGACAGCGGGGGCGGCGATTAATGCGGCGATGATAAGTAGTTTTTTCATTTTAGTTTCCTTTAGTAATTAACCCGAATGGGTCGTGTGCCCGAAAGGGCGGTTCGGCAAAATGCCAAATATTTTCTAACGCTCGTGCCCGTGCAGTGAAAGTATATTTTGCTGTACGAGTCCGTTTACTCTGGTGCATAATTAACAGCTCTGCGGCGACCATTTCATCCGTGATTCGTTTAATAACGCTTGCCGATAATTTAAACTTTTCACCTAACGTCTTTAACGTTTGCGGTGCTTCACAAAACGCGAGCAATTCAAGCTCGCTTATTTCTTTGCGTGGTGCGCCCATTCTCATAATTTGTACCTATCCCGACAAGGCGCGCAAGCGCCATCAATCAATCGACCTGACCATTCACCGCATAAATCACAGTCCCCTGCGTAACCTGGCTTAAGTTTAGCCCTGGCGCGTATTCTTTCTATCTCTAGTTGTTTTATTTTTTCTTGATGTTCAACTACAACATCAATATTGTCGTCACTCATTATTCTTCTCCTTTAGTTTGGCTTCAACAATTTCACCCCAAGGAAACGCCTCGCGGTATTCATCAGAAAGCAGTTTTTCTGCTGTGTCTCTTGACATACTGTCTGTCGTTGCCCACCGACCCGATTCCATTGTTACTTGCCTCCAATATTTGATGCAAACCTTGTCTATCATTTTCGTGGCGTCAGGTAATTGATTGAGGGCTTGTTGCGTGTGTATTGGTGTTTCAGGCTCCACAACATCCGTAGTAAAGTTTGCAGGCTCCTCTACACAATCGGTTTTTCCACCAATCAGGTCACTCCTTTCTGGGTATTGCATAAAATCGTTTGCATCGTCTGACCAAACTCCACGGGAGATACCGATGTCAGACTGTACAAGTGCTTTCGCAGCCTCTTGCATTTGAAACAAGCATCTTTTAAGCGTTTCTGTTTCATCAGGTTTAGCTAGTGCGCTTTCCAATACCTCAATGGCTAATTCTATTTTACGGATATTATTAAAACCAAGTGCGTTCATTTCCAAAGCCTCTAACACCGTTTCTGCTGCTTGTCGTAAGTCAATCATGTGTTCTTCTCCTTTAGTTTTGCTATCACTTTATGAAAATCAGTTAAGTACACTTCATCAAGTAAACTGCCAACTGCCTCTGCTATTTCATCGTCTGTCAACCCTACCCATTCACGCATAGGCTCACTACACTTAACGCAATACAGCGCATAGCCATCGCTTGTTTTAACGCCACACTCAGCGCAACCTTTTTCAAGCATCGTTTTCTCCTTAAAATTCTGTGACCGTTGGGTCAAGCCCATAATTTAACCATGTCAGTACTAGCTGACGTTCGGCGTCGGTCTTGAACGGCCAGCGCCAGCGCTCCATTGTTAAGCCTGAAGGGTGCATACTAATATCCTTTAATGTTTGTTAACCATTGGTCTACATGTTCGTGCGACCACAGTACTGCATGTTTTTGTTTAAGCGTTGCCATGTCATCCATAAACATCTGTTGTAGCGGCGCTAACTTACCACCCTTAGTCTTTAACTCTACAAACCATGTCGTGCCGTCAGGCAAACACGCTACTCTGTCAGCTACACCACGTTGGCTTGGCGATTTAAATTTGTACGCCTTACCGCCTTGCATCTCTACTACCCAACAAAAATATTTCTCAATTTCGCTTTCGCTAATTTTTTTCATTTTAACACCGTAAAAAAGTTTTGCACAAGTTATAAATCTAGTGTACACTAAAATCTCAAAACAAACTAAAGGAAAATAAATTATGCTTCACTCATCTATCGTTGGCGGTTCATCCGCTTCTCGTGTTGTTAACTGCCCAGGCTCCGTTGCCTTGGTGCAAAAAATGCCCCCTAAGCCTTCTAGCGAACACGCTGACCGTGGCACGCTCTTGCATGACGCAATGGCGGGCATGTTAGAAGACAAAATTGACAGCCCTATTGGTATGAAATACAACGGTCAAGTCATCACCAAAGAATTAGCCGCTGAGAAGTTAGCCGTGGCGTATGACTTGCTGAATGAAGTTGACCCAGACAATAAGATGGAGTTTGTCGTTGAGACAAGCGTAAACTTTGGCGACATACTGCCAGGCGTCTTTGGCTCGGCTGATCTGTTAGGTCGTATCGGCAACCGCGCTATTGTCTTAGACTGGAAGTTCGGTGATGGCGTCGCCGTTGACGCAAAAGAAAATATGCAAGGCATGTTCTACGCGGCGGCGGCTATGCGCACGCCTGCTTGCAAATGGATCTTTGACGGCGTTGATGAAATCGAGATCGTCATCATTCAACCGCCCATGATTCGTCGCTGGGTAACAACAGTTGGGCGCATTAAAGAATTTGAGGCAAGTCTTATCTCAGCCGTTAAGAAGTCAAGCGCACCTGACGCGCCAATCGTTGCGGGCAAGCACTGCCGTTGGTGCGCCGCTAAACCTGTCTGCCCACAAATGACGGGCGCTGTTGACCGTGCGCTTAAACAGACGTTGCATGAAATCGACACGACATCATTGTCGTTCTATCTTCAAAAGACTGACTTGCTAGAGCAGTGGGTCGCCGACGTGCGTGGGTTAGCGTACACCATGCTAGAGCGAGACGTTAAGGTGCCTGGCTACAAGTTAGTCGCCAAGCGCGGCGCCCGTCAATGGGTAGATGAAGAAAAAGCAGTAGACGCATTAAAAAGTTTGTCGTTATCTGAAGATGACGTGTATACTAAAAAACTCGTGTCGCCCGCTCAAGCTGAAAAAGCATTAAAGCGTGTGAAGCAAGAATTACCCAGTGGTCTAGCA
>Ga0196901_1000494_pt1 | contig 20397 bp, 35 predicted proteins | sample CB_VirMetaG_FD_169099 | JGI IMG/M metagenome (GOLD analysis project Ga0196901, IMG submission 169099) | Freshwater to marine saline gradient viral communities from Chesapeake Bay - CB_1504_1 Viral MetaG (v3) (version 3) | ecosystem: Environmental > Aquatic > Marine > Coastal | place: USA... | reverse complement strand
CTACAACTAAGAACTTGACCTCTCCGTTATACATTAATAAATAGCTTGTAATTACGATTCCTACAAAAAAAGGCCTTACTAGAATTAACTAATAAGACCTTATTTAAAAAAAAATAATGATCAGCCATCACTCTAATCATCATTTATAAATACTCGTTCTTCTAATATAAGAACCATGTTTCAATTTACAAACTAGATAACTTTCTGTTGAGGTTAGTTAACTTTCGTTCACATATAAATAGCTTGTAATTACGATTCCTACATAAAAATAACAAAAAAAAATTATAATTATAACAATCCTTCTCTTAATTTTGAATATAATACTTTACAGCATCAAATCCTTTATATTTACCCTCTTGAATTACTTCCATAGTGTAATGGGTAGGGGTATTTATTTCTTTATTCCTTTCATAGTCTGATAGGTTATCCCTAACTCTTCTGAATCTCTTCTCATCTACTTTCTCTTCTATCCTAACCATAACATTTATTTAAATTTAACTATTTCTAATGCTTCAATATATGATAAATCAATACCTCGTTCCTCAGCCATCATCATCTCTAATCTTGCTAAGTGGTGTAATATATCTGTCATAACCTTTATTTATTTAATTATTATACCTAAATATACGAACTATCTCCCTATTAAGTAACTATTCTACTAAAGGTACTAACAATTTTCTAATTCTTTCAAATAACTTTTCTAAATCTTCTATTCCATCTACCGACCATTTTTCTGTCTTTAGTACAAAGAAACAATCGTTATCTCGGTCAATACCCAATGAACTATGAGCTTCTATTTCTAAAAATTCATCTCCATACGATAAACAATTGGCCTCCTGTGAAAACTTAAATGACGCTAAACAATTAGCATCCTTTGAAAACTTAAATGACGCTTCTTCTAATAATGTGCCTTGCTCTTCCATTTGTTTGATATAAGTTTTTTTACCATATTTTCTAATTGATCAATAACCTTTACTGGAATGTTTGATCCATTTTTTGCAGTCCACTGTAAGGGAGCTGATAATCCGTTTAAAATAGCAATTCTTTGTCCCTTATACATTACATCACAAAACCCTTCATACATTGAAGGTACTTTTACAAAAGAAAAAGTACTGTTATCCCTTAATAATTCCGTGTTGATTGTTAAATTTGTCATAACCTTTATTTTTTAATTATTATACCTAAATATATGAAATATAAGTAAGGTAGCCAACTAAGTGACTACCTTTTTTAAGTTATTTTAGTAAGTTTTTATTATAGATCAAATTGTAAATATCGTCGGCGAATTCCGGAGTAATTTGATTTTTGGATAATAAAGTTTGAATTGTTAATTTAATGTTTTCGTCGGTGTGGTAAATTGTTTGAGTCATATCTTATAGCTTTATACCTAAAGATAAGAAGAATTATTAAGGTAGACAACTTAATACCTACCTTATTTTTAATTATTAATATGCTAAATATGCGAACTTTATTACTATCTACCAACTACTAACTTAAAATTATTACAGAGTTGATCTTCTGTAAATTCAATTTCCATTCCAGGACTAATTGAAGCTCCTTCTAAAGCTACAAAAATCATTTCACAAAAATCTGAATCTTTAGATAATTGAAATACTTCTCCTTGCATGATTGGAAATGAACCTCCGTCTATTGTAAAACCCTTAATACATTCAATTTTTAACATAACCTTTATTTTTAATTATTATTATACCTAAAGATAAGAAATATAATTGTAACTAGCAACTATTTGTTTAAAGTAGTTATTTCTTCCTCTATATACTTTAAAGCTTCTATAACCTCTATGGTCTCTAGATCGTCTGAGAATCTATGCTGCTGCATTATCCAATCTTCTAGTTTTCTTTTTAAGGAATATATAAGGTCAGGGTAGTCCAGCTCCTTTCCTGCCTCCCTTATATCTCTTATGTACTTATTCATACTCATTCTACTTAATACCTTTTTTATTCCTTATAATAAATAGTAGCTAGAGAGAGGGGGTACCCTATAGTCCCTATAAAACCTTGATAGAGGCGAGATCCTTGATAAGAGCAAAAAACTTGAATGAAAGGATGACCAATAAGAAGAACTCAAAGGTCAAGGAGATTAAGGAGGTAAGGGGTCCGTTTTGGGCTGGTTTAAAAGCTCGACTACTTTATAGGAGATACTATCTTGTAAAAGTAGAGTAAGTAAGGAGACTCGTACATGGTTAGTAAGTTTCTTGTAAGGTGAGGTAAAATACTGTCCTCCAGTATATTCAAACAATTCTATAAGTTTAGTACAAGCCTCTAACTGAGTAGTAGTTTCACAAGATTCTATACTGAGTTTTATCTTATAGAAGGCCTCTAAGATGCAGAGAAGATTAGTCATAGAAGAAATATAAGAAAGAATACGCTGGCTAGCAACATTTGCCCCAGTAATATAGGATTATCTAACCCTTCCTCTATAGAGGTTATAAGAGGATACGGCCTAGGAGCTACCTAAGCAGGCATATAGGAAGACTGTGTAAGATTGGTAGGGAGTGAGGACGTAGTGAGGACGGCGGGAAGACCCCGTGAGGACGGCGTGAGAGACAAGAAAAAATAGTTAAGTTAGCCTATTGTTGAGGAAATAAAGGAATTAGGAGAGGGATCTTAGTGGTAAGACAAGCAATTAGGGGAAAAATAGTAAATAAGAGAGGTATACATTAAAAAATAAAATTTCTATAGGAAAAAGTTTTTATCGACACAGTCGAGCCTATATAGTCTTTACTCTATTCCTTACATTGCCTACCTGTATTTTTACACACTCTATATGTTTGTATGTATTTACATTACTATATACATATTTAATTATATACATATATACTTCTTAATACACTTACCCCGTTTCTCTCCCTCTCTCTTAGTGTTTTGTTATCAAGTGTTCACCAAAGTCTGTTCTTACCTCAGACACATTGTATTACTTTCAGATACGGTTTATTTAATGGTAATTTACCTGTTTTATCTATTGTACATACACTTAGGATGGTTGGTAGGATGATTTGAGGCTTTAGCCGAAAATCCGCGTGGTCAACCTACGGTTGATTGAGAGGAAAGCCCCTCCCTCCCCCTCCGGAATCTTTTCTACCTATTGTTTTTTTTATAATAAGCTATATTCGTTATAACTAATCTACATCCTCCCATACTGCTACTACTAGAACACCTATTACTATTATAACTAGCCATTCTACCATACTTCTATATTTTTAAATTTTGTCTTTGTCATAACCCTTATCTTTCTCTATACTGTAAACCTGTAGTATGTGCTTGTACTCTCTTCTCCTCTTTGTATTATCTCTGGAGCTCCTATTGTTTCTACTTCTTTGATTCTACCTTGAGCAATTATTAGATCTATTGTAGATTGCATATAAATTACTTTCATAATCTTTTTTTATTACCAGCCATTACTATTAGTTATACAGTAGTCATTTCCGGGATGTGCATTTACCCAATCTCCTTCAGAAAGATACCAGCGTTTAATATTATCACTACAATCACTTCTTATATCAACCCAGTATCCTGTAGTGTTAATACCATCATCAGTAATTAGCCCACAGTTGCAATCTGCATCCTCTTTTGAACATGATAATACTCCTACTATTATTGCTAAAATTAAAATTGTTTTTCTCATAATTTCTTTATTTTAATATTTTTTTATTTTGTTGAAAAATCTTCGTACTGCATAGCTCCTAATTATAGAAACTATAAAAAATGCAGATGTTATTATAATGTTCTGTGATATACTAACCTGAATATTTAAGGCCGGGTATATTACTAGTTGGATGCAGAAGCTTATAAGTAATCCTATAAGGGTATTACTTACCGCCTCTATTATCGACATTCTTTTACTTTGGTTTTCTTTTATCATTTTTCTAAAAAGCCATCTATAATTGCCAAAATAAACGTTCCCATACTTACAGGCCATAGGAACCAATGAAATACCCTCTCTCTCCAGGCCCACTGCTTACCTAAGTCTCCTTCCAGATTATTTGTTGTATAGTATTCTAACCACATTGCCCAAATTGTTCCTATTATAAAGTACATTACTCCCATATTTTCTATTTTATTAATATATTAATAATCGTTCTGTCCCTTTTTCATTGATAAATTTATGTTTGATTGACCTTCCTCTGGGCTTCCTAGATAGTCTTTGGAATGTTATTTTATCTATCTCAAGATGGTATCCCTCTATTACCGTGTCTGCAACTTTAGCATTTATTTTCGATGATTGTATGTAATATACTTCTTCCATATTATTTATTTTTTTCTATACTTTTTAAATTAAGCCAATTCCCTACAGCAAATAGAAAAGATGTTATAGCTACTACACCTCCCATGTATAAGACTCCACTCCATTGTCCTAACTTCTCTTGGTTGCTTGCTACTTGGAGTGTAAACATCCCTATAGTAATAAACCAACTTACCGCCCAGATCCATATAGGGACTTTCTCAACGATAGGCTTAACTTTCCTTACTTTTTCATCATGAACAACTCTGCTCAAGGCATCTTGTAAATCTTTCCCATATGCTGGAATTTTCTCAGTTACTCCGCTTTCGTATTGTACGGTAATCTCATACTTGAGCCAGCCGTCAAATTTTTTACTTCCTTTGCGTAGTTCTGCATGTATTGCTCTTTTTTTCATTTTCTATTTTATTTACTTTGAATTTAACTGTGGACCGGGTTGGGTTCGAACCAACGACTTCTACAGTATCAGTGTAGCGCTCTAACCAACTGAGCTACAGGTCCTAATAAAATAGAGTAACGTCTATACTTGTTGTATGTCTCTCTATTTTATTCACTAACTACTTTACTACTTCTAGTTCAACAGTTTCAACTACTGTAGAATCTACTAGTACGGAATTGACTTCCATAGAACTATCTAATGTAGTTTCTACTACAGCCTCGTTAATGTCAGCTTCTATTACGTCTGCTGAGTCAACTGTATTTCTACAAGAAGCTGTTACTAATGCTAAAAATGCAACAAAAAATACTTTTTTCATACTACTTTAATTTTTAATTTAACCTCTAGACATCGTGTCTAGATTGTGAACTAGGCAGGATTCGAACCTGCAACTTCCGCATTAGAAATGCGTTGCTTTCTCCATATAAGCTACAAGTCCTCTTTTGTAAACTACCAGCTCTTATAAAAGAGCGGTAGCTAGTTTAAACAAATCTTTATTTACTTCTAAGGATTTTTCGAAAGACTTAATAGGCCTTACCTTACGAATTTTTGCTCCTGCTAAAGCTGCATGGAAATCTCCGTGCATAATTTTCTCCTGAATTACATTAAGAACTAGCCACAGATTATCTCCAACATCCTCTTTTCTTTTAGGTTCTAGTATATTTTGAAGAGTTTCTTTATCATATGAAAACTCATTAGCTTTACTTGAATCAGGAGTAATTCCAGCTCTTACAAGCATAGCATCTAGAGCAAGTTTCTCTTTCTGTTCGTTTGTAAGTATTTTATTTCTCATTTTATTTAACACTTCCACTCTATTAGGAAGATCTTTAACTGCCTGTGAGATAACATCTCTAAGTTCATCAAAGGTATATCCTTTATGATTTATTCTAAAGTCAGAGAACTGCTCATCAGCAACAACTAATCCATTACTGCAAACGAGTCTAAATATTCCTACAGAGAATCTAAATGATTGTAGCCCATCATGACTATTAGTCATAATAATTCTTGGGAAAGCATTATCTCCGTCTTTAGATGTGATTTGTATGTCAGGATTCTGGAAGGATATTAAGTGTTTGGAATATACTGTTCCTTCTGTTTTTGTTACTTTTCTTTGAGCAGAAGTAACAGGAAACCAATTAAGTTTTGCTAGATCGTCAATAATTGTTTCGCTATTTACAAACAAATACTTTTCTGATACTCCTGGGTTTGTAGGTGCTTTGCTAAAGATTACTGGTGTTGAATTTCTAAGTTGTTCTTTTGTAAGGTATGAATCTAAACCTTTATTAAATCTCATGATTACATCTTGCATAATATAACTGTTTTTAAATTATCAATATACCTAAATATAGTAAAACTACTTTAGTTAAGCAACTTTCTGACTAACTTTTTTCTATAATTTCTGCATCTTCTACTTTTCTAACCATGAGGTAGTCCCCCTGGTATTTTAACACATGATCACAGAAGAGGAGATCTCTCCATGCTCTTAATGCTTCCATATTTTCCTTGACCTGGTCTACTCTAATAGATCTTACAACTTGGTAGTAGCTGTCGTTTAAGAAGATTAACTTAACCATTTAGTAACTTCTTTTTTGAGTAGGTAGGTATCTATAGCTTTATCTGATTCCTGTAGATGTTCATAATGCTCTAAGCATCTATCCAATGCTACTTCCCATTGTGCAGCTGGGAGGGATATTTCATAGGACATTTCTATGTCCTCGAAAGATATTTCAAATAATCCAGCAGACTTCTTATGAAAGGAATATGCTTCTTGAATCCCTTTTACAATAGCGTCTGTTATTTCTTCATCTTTTCCTTTAAATACCCTCTCAAACTCGTTAGTATTTTCAAAATGTAATTTTCTCATATTAATTTCTACTTGCTGATATTTTTGATATTTTTTCTAAGTATCTGCTTGATGTTATTTGTTCTAGATTCTCAGCTTGAACTGCTATATTTGTATCATACATATAAATCGGACCTGTATAAGTAAATGTTTTCATCTCTACTTCGTTGAAATTATCACCTATTCCAGGCTGTTTTATTGGTTGTGTTATTCTCCTAGTTCCGTCAAATGATCTAAATTCTTTTGAAGTAGCCCTATACCAATTCCCCTTAATACACACTTCCAATACTCCTTCAGTTGGAAAGTCATAGATAAGTTTTACTGTATTTCCTGTTTTTTCTCCCATAACCTTTATTAAATTTTCTATACCTAAAGATAAGAAGAATATTTATATAAACAAACTAAAATAAGTCTAAAAAAGATGTTCCTATATCTTTTTTTCTCAATTTTTCATTCTGCTCATGCTTTTTTACTAAATCATCTGCTACCTTTCTTTCTAGTGGCTTATGCTTTTTAAAAGTTGAAAATTTATTTAGCTGTTTTTTTGCCATTACTATCGACTTATGTATTGTGATCCAGGTTCTGGAGGGTCTTGATATAATCCTAGTTCTTTTAAATGCGCTATCATATGTTCGTCAAGTTCCCAATCTATTTCTTTTATCTTATTTCTGTCCATGTAATCCTCTGCCATTTCTACTTGTTCATCAGTTATAGGAGATGTAGCATATAAAAAAGAGCAGTTATAGCAGAGGAATTCTAAATTCTCTAAATTCCAGTTCTTTTTATTTCCATCTTTGTGATGGAGCATAACAGGTACTTTTGTATCCAGTATTCTTCTTTCTGAAAATCCGCAGTGGGTACATTTTTCCTCAATCAAAGCTTCAAAGATTAGTCTCTGTTTAATCTTCTGAGGGTTAAAATGTTCTACAGGAATGTTCCCATTAATTAAGTCCAAAATAGGAGGTTCTTTTCCGCCGTTAGTCAGAAATTTAGGAATACCTTTTCCTGCCTGGTTCTTATGTAACTCATATAGGGTTTCTCCTGACTTATCGTCCTTATACATTTTAGCATACTTTTTGTAATGCGTAAAAGAAACATGTAGGTATCTTGCAGCTGCTCTATTAGACCTAGTCGTTTTAAGTGCTCTTTCTATATCTTCTTTTTTTAGTATTTTGGAGGGTCTTCCCATTTAGTAATCGATTCCTTCTACTAATCCATTTTCTGATTCTTGATCTTCTTGTTCTTCTTCTTCAAAGTCATCGTCACCGACTACCTTTATAACCTTCTCCTTAACTTGTCTCTCTACATCACTTTCGTCAATATCATAATCTAGGATTTCTAAATATACCCTGTGTCCAGATAGTTCTGCTGATTTTTTTGATATGGCTCTAGCTCTATCCTGATCCATAATTATTAAATCATTATAGGTATGGTCTCCTGTACCTTCTACAGTTGTTATCCCCACTACTGGCTTGACTGTTGAGCAGTTTACGCAGACATGGAAGCCTAGCTCTTTTCTCTTGAGAGGAAAGTCAGTATTACATTTTGGGCAGGGAATTTTTTCTAATTGCATATATAACCGTTTTTAAATTATTTTACATAAAGATACGATTAAGTATTAGTAAGAGCAACTTTTTACTTAATTTTGTTTATTACTTCCCAAACATCATTTGGAGACTTAAAGGGAACTACTTTCTCTTCTTTTTCTATCTCTACTGTTATTGTTCCATCCCACTCTTTATCGGGGACTAGTTGGTAGAGGTACATTTGAATTAATGCTAGTTGGGGTTTGCTAAAGCATAGTTTTAAGAGGTTTTCAATAACAGTAAAGAACTGTTCTTCGTACGCTGACATATCCATTCCTATTTCTTCTGCTAGAAAATCTGTCCTGTCCTCTATTTCTCTTAGTTGATTTAAAGTTTCTGTAAAGAGCTTTTTATTCATAGTTTCCTTAGTAGGTTCTTTAACTTTAATCCTGTAGGTTACATTAAGGTGTCTTTTTAATATGTTCCTGATACTATCTTTTAATGACTTCATATAAATCAGTAAATTGATTAGGTGTTAAGTTTTTAATCTTTGAAAAAATGTTTATTGCTTCTATTTCGTCCAAGGCTTCTTTAGAAGTTATAATTTCTCTACTAATATTATTTTTTGAATAATACCCGTACTTCGACATATTATATTGTTTGATCTTCTGGTTGTGTATCTACTTTTGGATTTTGTCCGGATAAAGCTTTTCTAACTAACTTATCGAAATACTCTATGTATACGAAAAATCCGACAATTGTCTTATCTTTGAGGTTTCTATCTCTCTCTACCCTCATATCGTATTGATCTAGCCCTTGTTCTAGTCTTTTTTCAAGCTCTATTGCAATATCGTTTTGCTGTGTTGGACTTATTTGTCCAAATGTAGTTGGTATAAACTGAATTTTTAATCCTTTTTTGTTCGGATCTTCATTTACATCTACTTTGAGGAGAAATTGATGCCCAGCAAATTTAATTTTTGCAGATTCAGAGATTACTCTCTTTACTGTTTCTAATATGTACTGTTTATTTGTTTTCATTTATATAATATAAGAAAATAATTCTAGTCTTACTAATAAATAGCAATAAATATTAACCAAAAAGCATTTGTTTTTTTGTTCCTAGGTCTTCGTTTAAAATACGGTGAGCTGTAATTTCTCTATTTCTACAATACTGCTCTATAGTTAGTATTATATCTCTTGTGTTGAATTCGAATTCATATACTTCTCCGTTTGCTTCTGTAAACTCTACTATATATTTTTTCATAGTTTTATTAAATTATTTTGTTTTACTTTCTGTTACTTTGCTGTTTTTATTATAAATATCATCTTCTATATAAATATAAAATCTTGAGACTCTATTAAAGGTTGTAGTGTGTTCTCTTTTTTATAACTGTTCATTAAGTTCTTTTTCTCTTTTATTTCGAACGTAAAAGGTCCGTAAGTAAACATGCCCGTTTCATTTTGATCTACTATTACATGTATATTTTCGATAGCATCTTTTACTTGCTGTGTAAGATTATCCACTAGTTCTGAGTACTTAAATGAGATTATTATGTCTCCTAACCGGCTTTCTGTAGTATCTTTTGTAAGTATTCTATTAGAGAAATCAGTTATGTTATATAAGTGCTTTACTTTGTTCCAGTACTCTGTTGGATATCCCCATCGTAGGTTGTTATAGTAAGATGTTTCGAACTGCAGTTGACTTTTTAACTGTTCTGCTACATTTTCATCTGATAAGTAGAGTCTTTTGCAGTTAGGTTCTAGCCATTTTAAGAGGTTAAAATCTACAAATCGATCTACCTCTATATTGAAAGTAATATCGTAGACAGGTTGAGCGTGATGTCCAAAGAATCCCCACTTCCGTATAAACTTTTTCAGCTCCTGATGGTCGGCATGGTTTTGTAGCTCTGCTTTCTTCATTGCTTCTTTCTCAGAAGAAAACCAATTCTTACCTCTACTTGATACACAAGTAAAATGATATACACAAGCATTCCAGGACTGTACTAAATCTAATTCACACAATCCCATTCTGATAATTAAGTCAGAATCCTCTCTTGAAGATCTAAACTCTACATCAAATCCTCCTAGCTTATCAAACCAAGTATCTTTATGTATTACAAAAGGAGCAAAGTGTCCCCAAATGTTTGGTCTATTTTCTTTTTGTAATTTGTCAACAAATAAGTTAAACTCTTCATAAGGAAAATCTTCAGGAGTTGTTCCAAAGTCTTTTACTATCTTTTCTGGAGAGGCTGGGTGTAGGGGAGGTTCTATTCTAGCACAGCATAATACTGTTTCTTTTGTTTTTAAATTCTCTATGATATACTTATCGAAATCTTTTCCAACAACCATATCGGACTGTAAGTAACAAAGTATATCATTAGAGGCAGCATTAAATAAAAGAGTAACGTTGTGCTGACTCCATACCGGATAGGGTGTAGGATTCTTACATACTTTTAAGTTAGGTAGTTTTTTCTTATAATCCAATAACATTTCATATGTTCCTTGATTATCTGAGTCAACAAAAATAACTACTTCATGCTGTTCTATCTGTGTATGGTCTTTTAATGACCTTAGTAAAAGACGTACATACTCTTTTTCATTCTTTGCTGTGTTAATACAGAAACTAATTGGTTTTATCATTTCTTTTTTTTAATTCATTAAATACACTTTCTATTCCTTTCTCTATTCCTATATAGTCTATTTCTAAGTTTGTAAAGTTCCCTACATATCCTACCCCTATCTTTTTACTTATTATTTTAATAGGCACTGTATTCTCATCCAGTGTATTAATAATTCTAGCAATATCCTTTAGGTGGTATATGTTCCTGTACGAGCAATCAACTTCTTTAGGAAGCGATTCAGCACTAATGCAGTATTCTATCAGCTTAATGAAATCTTTCATATAGAAAAAGTCCATAAGCTTATCCTGATGTATTTCTATTGGTTGAGCATCTAAGTACTTTATTATACTAGATTTTATGAACCTAGTATCTAGTTCATTTTCATCAAATACAGCAAAAATTCTTACATTATGAAAATTTATCTTATTTTTCATAGAGTAGTTAACTACGTGCTTACTGAGTCCGTAGGGTTCTTGCTGTGCAAATGTTTCGGCTCCTGATCCAATATTAATAAACTTTTTATACTTAGATTCATTTGCTAAAAGGTTGTAATACATCATTAAATTTTGATCCAATACATCTTCTGTATCTTTTCGTAACCTACTTCCTCCTGCTATTGCTGTATGTAAGACTACATCAAAGTACTTTTCCTTAAAGAAATTATCCGTAAGGTTTCTGTTTGTTAAATCAAAATCGTCTCTATTGATTGTAGTTACATTGTGCCTATCTTTTAATCCTTCGTATAAGTTTTTAGCAATATAACCAGTACCTCCTGTAATTAATATATTCATTTATTTCTTTCTTAGCTTCTGTGCTACTTCTAGTATGAGATCTTCTTGCCCGGCTACCAACTTCCTATTCCCTAATTCAAAGATTAGGGATGAATACTCTATTCCGTATAGTTTAGATGCACTCACAATAGGCTTTTCAAATCCTGAGAATAGTTTTTTAAGTCCTGTTAGTATATTAATCGGGGTTGTGATAGGTGCTGATGGCACTAGGTATTCCATTACGTTATCAGCTTCTTTAATTGTTTCTTGAAAGCTTATTCCTATTTCAAAGCCGCTTTGTTCTAGTACCGGAATGAGAAGTTCCAATGGTGCATTTCCTGCTCCTGCTCCAAATCCTCTAATACACCCGTCAATATAATCTGCTCCAAACTCTACTGCTGTTAAGGAATTTGCTACTGCACATCCTAAATTATTATGAGCATGAAATCCTACTGCAATACTTAAGTTACTTTTTAATAGAGCAATTCTCTGCTGTACATCGAAGGGTAAGTATGTACCGGTAGAGTCCATTACTATAATAGCTTTAGCTCCGTACCCTTCCATTATCTTAGCTTGCTCTAATAACTCTTGAGGTGTAATTAAAGCACTCATCATTAATACTCCAAATACTTCTACGTTGGCTTTCGCTAATGCTTCAATATGAGATTTAGATAGAGTTGCTTCTGTACAATGTGTTGCTACTCTTACTACGTCTACTCCTAGATCGATAGCTTTTCTAGTATGGTCTAGAGTAGCTAGTCCTGGTATCATATGAATTCCTAGTTTAGACTTCTTTAGATTATTTCTAGCAACTCTTAACATCTCTTCATCTGTATTAACAGACTTTCCTACAAGTAATGAAGAAGCTGCTAATCCATTTCCGTGACCTACCTCTACAATTGGCACTCCTGCTTTATCAGCAAATTGGCAATACCTCGCAATACTGTCTAGACTAATAGTGTGCTTAACGCTATGATTTCCATCTCTAAGACTTGAATCAGTTATAATGACTTTTCTCATTTTAATAATCTTTCTGTTACTTTAATTGCTGCACAGTTGATAATGTCTAAGTTACCTGCATACGCTGGTAGATAGTCCCCTGTTCCTCTCACTTTAATACTCATTATAACTACCCCGCTGTCGTTCATAGTTGGAGGGAGCGTCATTTCGTAGTAAGGAATATATGTTCTCAACTCCTCTATCTTTTCTAAAACCTTTTCTGTTAAGTTTTTAAAATTAACTTGCTTTGCTTTAATAAAGATAGTTGTTTGCATATCAACACAAGGTTCGGCAGGGTTAAGGTTTAGTATTACTTTATTGTTTGAACAACCAGTAAACTTTGTTATAGCTTTCTGTGTTGTCTGTATGTAATTGTCTACGTTAATTCTTGTAGCCATTCCTGCACTCTTAGATGCAATCTGCGATACTACTTCTATATATTCTAGTCCTGTACACTCTTTTGATAATAAATGAAGCATTGGTATTGAAGCCTGTCCTCCACAAGTGATCATATTAACATTATCGTCTGTTGATATAATATCAGAGTTGATCCCCGGTATGCACATGTCTCCTACCTTGGCAGGTGTTAGGTCAATCACCTTTATCCCCTGTTCTTTAAATATCTTAGCATGTTCAATAGCATCGGCTGCTGATGTGCAATCATATACTACCTCACAGCTCTTTTGATTATTAATGAAGTATTGAATACCTTCATCGGATATTAGTACGTTATGTTTCTTAGCTGTTAACATTCCGTCAGAATCTAATCTTCGACCTACAAAGGCTACTACCTCTATAAAGTCTGTCTTTAAGGCCTTAAGTAATAGGTCTGTTCCAATATTACCTGTACCGATAATTGCTACTTTTATTTTCATCTTATAGCTGTTTTACTTCTTTGATTAACTCCTGTAACCATTGCTTGCTCTACCTCCTCTAGTGGGAGTAGCGGTGACATTTCTTCTAGTAGTCCTGCTTGAATTGTATTATCTTCTAGCTTCATTCCTCTTACCTTTGGGATAAACTCTTGATCTGGAGACATAAATACTTCCATAATTGCTTGCCCTTCAAATGCTAAGAAGTCATCTACCTTATCCTCTGTAAAGTATTCAAAGTCAAATGCATGTGCTACCTTTTTATAATTTGGGAGTGTTACTCCTGTCGCTTTGTCAACACAGGTCCGTGCTCCTTTGAATAACATCTTCTGAGTATGTTTAATCATAAGGTATCCGTCATTGTTGAATATAATAATTTTTACCGGAAGGTTATGTGTTTTGATTGTCTGTAACTCTTGTATATTCATCATCATACCTCCATCACAATTCAAACACATTACTGGTCTATCTCCAAATCCGGCGCCTAATGCGGCTGCCAATCCATATCCCATCTCTCCTAATCCTAGAGAAGTAAACATTTTTTGGTTAGGTTTAATTCTCCATCCATAAAATCCACTTAGTAAAGCTGTTCCCATATCAGTAACGATTGTGTAGTTATCTGGTACTTTTTGTGAGAATTTATCAATAAAAGTATATGAATTGGTAGGGTCAGCTAAATGCTCAGGCATTACTAAGGGGTACTTTTCTTTAGTCCGATTACAATACTGTCTCCACTCTTCGATAGAGGGTTTAGTTAACTTTTCAAAAAGATTTAACTCTTCTAGAATATACTTTACATCTGCTTTTATATTCTTTCCTTTAAACTTTCTAATCTCTGCATCATCTATATCAACATGAATGATATTAGCATTAGGAGCAAAGTCCTCTCTCCTATATCCTGTTTGGAGTAAAGATAGTCTGCTTCCTAATACGATTAGTAAGTCAGAGTTCTGTACTATAAAGTTTGCTGCTCTTTGCCCTTGTACTCCTGGTCTTCCAAAATAGTTAGGATCATTGTCGTCAAGCAAGTCTACTGCTGACCAGCTCAATAATGTTGGTATGTTATATTCTTTTATAAACTCTCTAAACGACTCTTCTGCTTTAGCCAGCTTAACACCGTGTCCCCCTAGGATAACCGGTCGCTCTGCTTGTAATAGTGTTGAACGTATGTAGTCTGTATCAGATACAATATCGGGGGATATTTCTGTAATCGGAGTTACTTTTACTTTTTCATCTTCAATCATTTTACTTTGAGTATCGAAGGGAATTTCTAAGAATACCGGACCTGGCCTGCCTTGTTGCGTTAAAGCAAATGATAAAGGCATCAGTGTGTGTATATTTGTTTCTGTAATAACTTGAGACATTTTAGTACAGCCATCGTATGCTTTGACTGCATCATAGCCCTGTACCCCAAACATTCTCATGTCTTTATAATCTTCTAAGTAGTACGACTGTTCCTGTCCTGAGATAATAACTCCTGGGATAGAGTCAGCCCAGTTGGAAAGAATACCAGTTGATGCATTTGCTGCCCCTCCTCCTGCTGTTACTACTGCAACAGCTATCTTTCCAGTTGAGCGATAGTAGGCCCCCATAGCCATTACTGCGGCTTGCTCATGATGAACCGATACCAATTTGATACTTCCTTCTTCTAATATTGAATTAAATATGTGGGAGTTGGCTGAGCCAATTATCCCAAATACAATCTCTACATTATTAGCTTTGAGGTATTGAACGATTACATCACTTACTTTTACCATATAAATTTTTCTCTATAGTATTTTACAATATGTTTTAATTCAGCATCAAAGTTTATTCCAGGAGCCCATCCTAATGCTCTTAGTTTATCATCATTTAAAGCATATCGAACATCCTGTCCTTGCCTATCGTACGAGAAGTCTATAAAGTCTTCCAATACAGACTCTCCGTAGTTGTATAAGTTAAGAACTTTTTTGATAGTATCCAAATTACTTTGTTCAAATCCCCCACAAATATTGTATATTTCATTCTGTACTCCTGCTTCAATAATAGTTATAATAGCATTGGCTGTATCCTGTGCATGTAACCAAGTTCTAATTGGAGTACCCCCATTGTGTAAGGGAATCTTCTTTCCTAGCTTTAAATACTTCAGAGCTTTTGGAATTAATTTCTCAACATACTGTCCTATCCCGTAATTATTAGTTGGTCGAACTATCACATATGGAAGGTCATAAGTCCTGCCCCATGCTGTTACAAGCATATCAGCTGCTGCTTTTGTAGCTGAGTATGGATTAGAGGGTTTAAGTAGGTCTGTTTCTATATGCTCTCCCTTCTCAATATCTCCATATACTTCATCTGTGCTAAAGTGAAGTAGTACAGGTTTTGCTAACTGTTCCCCTCTATGATTCTTAATTAACTCTAATAGGTTGTGTACTCCATTTACGTTTGACGATACAAAGTCATCTGAGTTAGCAATTGAATTCCCTACATGGGTCTCTGCTGCAGTGTTGATTATATAGTCACAGTCGTATAGAAACTTTAAATCATTTATATCACAATCAACAAATGAAAAATTATCGTACTCTTTGAAGTCTTTTAGTAGAGCCTTATTAGCTGCATATGTTCCTTTATCAACTCCTTTAACATACCACCCTTTGTTGAGACATGCTCTTGTTACATAGGATCCTATAAACCCTAAACAACCTGTTATGTAAACTACTTTTGTCATTTTATAAAAAATTATGTACTTTTAAATATTCATCCACCCTATCTAGAAATTCTTTTGGCTTTCCTCTTCCCTCTGTATGCCCTATAAAATGTGTTATCTTAGATTCTAGAGCTGGTCCCCAATTGCCTAGTGGGTTCTCTGGTCCTAGTTCTCCAAACCTAGGATGGGTGCCAAATGTTGGAATTACGAAATACTCTTCAGGATCTAGTATGTATGGCCCTTCTTTTGATAAAACTGTATTCATTAGTCCAAAAAACGATTGCTGTTGGGTGTCAATTAAAAACCTTTCTGGTCCAAAGAACTCTTTTCCGTTCTCATCAAGAACCGACTTATATTCGAATAATCCTAATAACAATTCGAACCTATCTTTAGATAGAAAGTCATCATAGATACTTAAATCAATGCCTTGAAATCCTGCATTAAACCCGTATGATTTAGGGTTTCTTATTTGGTACCTGTGGTAGAAGTCCACCCCAAAGGTGTTCACTATTTTCTGAAGCAGTACTTTATCACAGCCTGAATTCATAGGTTCTACTATGCATACTGGTATTCTTTCTAATAGCTTATCGCAGATGAGTTTAAAATCGTTATTAATTAAAATATCATCATCGTATATTAGGTAGTAGTGTTTTAGCTTAACTCTTCTTAGGTAGTGTGCCATTATTACAAAATAGATTGCTTTCCATACTCTAAACCGTTCTACCTTTTCATCACCGTAGTACTCCTGTACATAGTTATCAAAGAATTCTTTATCGTAGGAGTATACGTTTTCAATTTCAGAATCAATTAAACTGGCCCACTTTTCATTATCTCCTAGATCTCCTTCTATAGTATTATCCCACAGTATGTGAAACTCTATTCGCACGTCCGGGTATAGGTTCTTTATTTTTGTTTGTATCTGATGTAGTGCGAAGAACGATTGCTTATTCTTTGCTCTCATTAGATTTGATATAACTATTTCTTTCATTTTAGTTATTGTTATCAATGTTACTCCAAGTTGGTGGATAGTAGTTCCCGTTTATCCAAGAGGATTGATGATTAGCCATCAGCCAGTTTGTTGGACATATTATTTTTTTGTTTATACTTTTACTTAAGAAAGCTCCCCACCATGAATAAGAGCTGTTTGCTGTAATATGATGATCACATAAACTCAATAATGCTAAATCTTCTTTTTCAGATGATGAATAACTTTGTGCATCAACTCCTTTAGGTTCTACAAAATGTATATTATCACCTTCAATGAAATCTCTAGCGAACTCTATATCATTAGAAAACACTATAAAATTGTAATCGTCTACATCCATAAAGTTTTCAACTATAGCCTTAGTATAATATTCATTACCTAATTCACAAAATGAATGGTGGGGTAATAAATAATCACCTCTTCTCATGTGAATACTAACAGTTGGTTTTTTACCTAATTTAGATTGAATTGTATTAAATTCTTGTTGAGCTGTATTTTGTATCTTATCATTATATCTCCAATTTTTAATCTCATCTTTAATATCATTATACCAATAAGTGTATAAATCAAATCTACCATTTAAATCATAATTCGATGAGTCTAAATTAAATAGGGTTTCATCATAAGAAGTAGTATGAAAATTAATATTTTTTAACTTAAAATTATTAAAAAATTCATCAGGTTTTATAAGTATAGGTATATTTAAAAGTTCAAATACTTTTATTCCACACCCACGTTTAATCATGGATTTAGAAAATACTATTTGTTTGTTATTTGCCCTAGCAACAGCAGTTAAACTAGCATAGGATTGAAGTTGAGACCCCATTCCCCCTGATTCGCCTAAGTTTGAAAATGTTATATAACTCATTTTAATTCTTTTAACCAATATTCAATCATATCGTCCATTAAAGATACAAAATTATGTTTAGGCTTCCAACCTAAACCCCTTAATAAAGTTGAATCTCCTTTTAGGTTATGTAATTCTTCTGCTCTATAGTATTTAGGATCTACTTTAACATAGTCTTTGTAATTTAAATCTAATTTATTAAAAACATATTCACATAAATCTCTAACACTATGTGACACCCCAGTAGCACAAACATAATCATTTGGTTTATCTTGTTGTAATATTAACCACATAGCCTTAACAAAGTCTTCTGCATGACCCCAATCTCTAGTTGCTTCTAAATTTCCTAATGCTAATTCATTTTTTAAACCATACTTAATTTGTACCGCAGCTTTCACTACTTTATTAGTTACAAAATTAGTACCTCGTCTTGGGGATTCATGATTAAATAGTATTCCATTTGATATAAACATACCATAAGAATTTCTATAATTTCTACATATATTATACGAGAATACTTTGGCACAACCATAGGGCGATACAGGATTTAAAGGTGTTGTTTCCCTTTGGTACCCATCGTTATCTATTGAATTACCAAACATTTCAGAAGATGAAGCTTGATATATTTTAGCATCAGGTTTTGTTAATTTTACTGCTTCTAATAGTTTAAGTGTGCCAATTCCTGTTGTTTGTGCCGTATAGATAGGTTGATCGAAACTGATTCTAACGTGGGATTGAGCAGCTAAATTATAAATTTCATCAGGTTGACATAACTGTATTACTCTAATAAGTGAAGATAGGTCATTTAAATCAGCATATTCTAATTTTAACCTAGAAAATAATTCATCAGGTATTCTAGATGTTTGATTTTCAGCAACTGAATTTCTTTTTACTGTACCCCAAACTGAATATCCTTTCTTATCTAAAAATTCAGCTAAGTAAGACCCATCTTGACCATTTATACCTGTAATTAGTGCTGTCTTAGTCATACTTATTAATTATTGTTGTAATTTGATTAATTTCATCCTCAGTTAAATCCTGATGGTTTGGTATATAAAACCCTATTTTGTTTACTGATTCACAATTAGGTAATGAAGGTATTTCATTTTCATTATACCACATAGGTTTACTAGCCATATTACCCGCAATTAAGGGTCTAACTTCAATATCATTATCTTGTAATTCTTGGGCTATTTTATCTCTATTTATATTTAAAATAGGAATAGCAAAACTGGAAATAAAATCATTTTCATTTTCTTTTAATTTTAAGGTATTGTTCTTTATTTTACGTCTATAATGATGGAAATTAACTCTACGTTTATAAGAATATTCATCTAACTTATCTATAGCCCTTAACCCAATAAAAGCTTGCAAATCAGTTGATCTAACATTTAATCCAGGCACATAAAAATTATATAATGAATCAAAATCATTACTATTAAATTTTTTTCTTAATTTAGTTTGAGCATCCTTAGGTAAATCTCTATCCCAACCATGACTTCTCATCATTAAAAGTAAATGATATAATTCTTCATCGTTAGTATTTATAAACCCTCCTTCTATAGTAGATAAATGATGACCAAAATACATTGAATAAAATGAAGCTAACCCAAAACTACCTAAATACTTATTTTGGTGCTTTGATCCCATACTTTCACATACATCCTCGAGTAATACTACATTATATTGTTCACATAACAAAATAATTTCTTCCATATTTGGAACTAACCCAAGTGGAGATACTAATATAAAGGTTGATGGGTCATGTTCCTGGAATAGTTTTACTAGATGATTTAAATCACAAGACAAATCTTCCAAATTACAATCACACATATAAGTTTCATAACCTAATAACATAGGGGAACTTACATCAGTAGCCCAACTTAGCCCAGGTACTATTATTTTATTATTTCTTGTTTTATTATGATACTTTAAAGCTGCTAAAGTTAATAATATTGAGGAAGAACCTGAATTGACAAATATAGAATATTTGGTTCCTATTTTATTAGCCCATTTTTGTTCTAGTTCTAAGGTTAAAGGACCTTTAGTTAACCTAGGAATTTCATCTTGGGATAGCCACTCTATTAGGGCATTAATATCCTTTTTATCTATTGTATCACTAACTAATTTTACCATAAACTTGTTTTAATCCTTCTTTTAAATTTGTAAAGATAAAATTAGGGAATATTCTTAATAATTTTTTATTACTTACATCCTTTCTATACTGACCATCTAATTCAGGTTTATCGTATACAATTTTATAATTATTACCTGTGGCTTTTAAAGCCATTTTAGCCATATCATCGATTGAATAGTTAAAATCAGGAGCAACATTAAAACTCTCAGTTATATCATTATCTATAACTAATTTAATAATCTCTGCTAAATCCCCAGCATACATAAATTGTCTTAGGGGTTTACCTGTACCCAATAAATGTAATGCCTCATCTTTGCTATTCCTAATTTTATTTAATAAAGCTGTTATAAAATGCATTTTACTTTCATCATGCATATTATCATAATCTCCATATAAATTACATGGAATTAAGTAATTA
>Ga0196901_1000487_pt1 | contig 20562 bp, 38 predicted proteins | sample CB_VirMetaG_FD_169099 | JGI IMG/M metagenome (GOLD analysis project Ga0196901, IMG submission 169099) | Freshwater to marine saline gradient viral communities from Chesapeake Bay - CB_1504_1 Viral MetaG (v3) (version 3) | ecosystem: Environmental > Aquatic > Marine > Coastal | place: USA... | reverse complement strand
CAAGCCAGTACAACACAAGATGTTGTGGTTGAAACGGTTTACACATTGACGGATTCTGCTGTAACAAGCGCAGATGTGATTGCTGCATTGAATGCCTTTATTGCGGCTAATACCATTGATTTTGTCAGCGGGGATTGTGGTGTTTACAATCATTTTGGTTGTCCATTGTCGGATTCCACTCGGAATATGAACGGGGCCAATGAAACTGGATTTATTGATAGCTTGGAAATGTACACCTTATGACCCTAATCCTAGACGACATCACCTTACCCAATGGCCTCATCTGGCAAGATGAATTTTCAAAGGTCAACGTGGCCCAAAGCAGTCGCAGAACATTAAACGGACAAGTTGTTGTGTTTGCACAAAGCCTGACCGCTGGGCAAACCATTACCCTGACATCAGACAGTAACGGTTGTTGGCTAACCTTAGCCGAGGTGCAAGCCATTCAAGCCAAAGCCGATGCACCGGGGGCCGTGTATGTGTTGCAAGCCAACGGACAAAGCTTAAACGTGGTGTTTAAACACGATGACCCACCGGCTTTTGATGCTCGACCGGTCACCGGTTACACCGAACACGACGATTATTACACCGTCACCTTAAAACTTATGAGTATTTAATATGGCATTAACGAACGCAGAACTGGTTTTCAGACCCGATATCAATGGCCGCATGGCTTATACTTCCGTGGTGACCGGTGTTAAAAATAACCTGTTTTCCGATGTAGGCAAAGACGACCGAACCGCTGGATTAATCACTTGGAAAAAGGCGTTTTTACATCTGAACGCCACCGGATTCAGCCCGCTGATTAATCCGAAACTGTATCTGACCGCACTCACGCCCGCACTGGACTTTGTCACCTTGACGCCCGGTACGTTTGACGATACCACGTCCACCGGTCGCCATTACGGCGTAGGCGTATTACAAAGCAATATCACATCAGGCGCGTCCGGTTTAACCGTCACCGGTGAACATGCTGACTACGCCACCCTAGAGCCGTTTAAAGTCGGGGATATGATCCGGATTAGCGACGGAACCAATACCGACTGGCCAGTGATTGATACGATCAGTTATGTCGGAGCGGTGGCAACCATTACCACAGTTGGAACCATTGATAATAACTACTCATTGACCAATACGATTGTCAGTTCGGTTTATCAACCGGCAGACATTCAGGGCGATATGGCTAATTTAACCGTGACCAGTACCGCTGGAACGCTATCTGCCATTAAAGTGAATAACAAAGGCAGTATTTACGACAGTTGGACGCTGACTTTTACCAGCGCCACGGCATTTACGGCAGCGGGTGTGGCCGCTGGCAGTGTGACGGGGGGCGATATAGGCTCTGATTACACCCCATCGAATCCATCGACCAGCAGTCCTTATTTTACGATTCAAGCCAGTGCTTGGGGTGGAACGTTTGTGGCAGGCGATACCGTGACGTTTGATACGAATCCAGCGCAACTGCCGTTATGGTTTTATCGTAAAGTCCCCGCAGGGACCACAACCCTGGCGAATAATACGGTGAATTTGGCGGTTGAAGGGGAAAGCGCATGAGCTTTTTAGGATTTCAAAAGACTTACACGGCTGGCACGTTTGATGCCGCTGCGTGTACGGCATTATTTGGCAGCATCAAAACCTATTTGGTCAATGCCGGTTTTAATGTGCAAATCAACACCGCAACGGCCATTGATTTTTATCCGGCTGGCGTGGCTACCGGAACCATCGATGACGATTTACCGCATTTTGCAATTGTGGATGATACCTTGGGTGTCTTGACCGCTTATTCTGTTTATGGGGCTGACTATGCCGATGTCGGTGCTAAAAATTACAGTGAAGCTGCGATTAATATCACCTGGCCGGATGCACTTAAAGATTTAACCGTTTATTTTTTTTGTAACGCACAGACCGGATTTGTTCATTTTCATGCCGATCAACCCGGTGATATTTTGCCTAAAACGATGGTCGGCATGTGTTCGTTTACCAAGACAAAGCGATATCCCGCTGATTTAAGCCAAGGTGTTGCGTGTCGGTATGGTATCTGGAGTGTCTGGAATAATTTCGGCCTCTCGTATATGACAGACCTTGATGGTGTTGAGTTGACCAATACTTCTACAAATACCTTTTCCCCATTGGGCGATGGCAGAGCTGAATCGGGTTGGATTCCTGTGGGTCATCCTGTCGCCCCGATGGTGGTTAACTCTATTCCGGCCTCTGGATTCGATATTGCGGCCTGTGTCTTTGGGGAATGTGAACATGTGTATATTGCGACTAAAAATTGGACGCAAGGCGATGCGCCGGCCCCAGGATTGTTTGTGTTTACCGGGGATGCTGTTGACCCCGATTATGCTGTATCGCGTCCTGTTACGATTGATGTGATCTAATGTATCAGAGTCTGTATGCTCGTATTTTAGTCGTCACCGAAACACCGGTCGTATCGGCGGCTTTAGAGTTGGCGTATAACTTGACTCGCCAAAACAGTCAAGCGGTGACGTTGAGTTATGGGGATGCACCGGTCGTTAGTCAAGCGGTGACTTTGAGCTATGGGGAAGTTAAATCAGTCACCCAGTCTTTAACGCTGCGTTATGAAGATAAAACGCAATATCAAGCGGCTTTAGACTGTGTTTATTCGCTCAATGAATCTAATCAAACACAATTGCAAATCAACTATGACATCAAAGAAAATACAACGCTTAGAAAGTCTCTGACCTTAGCTTATGCGCTAAAACCTGACCCATCCTTTCGCATTATTAATCCGGTCTTTGCAGTCAATGTCTAATCAGATTATCAGTTGTGACTTATCAGCCGATGAGCAATCCCCGTATTATCTGTGTACGTTACAGACTTCGGATGCGGCCGAATTTGCCTCGTTAGCATTAGGTCAAGCGTTATCCATCACGGTGATGGGAGAAACCTTTAACTTGATTGTCGATAGTAAAACGCTCAGTCGTGATCCAGTTCCAACCTATGCTATTTCGGCCTTATCACCGGTTGCGTTATTCGATGCGCCATTTGCGCAAACAACGGAGATTTACAGCGAAGTGCCGGTCGATGCTCGAACCACGGTTGAAAGTCTGATCGGATCAGTCAATTGGCTTTTGCCGGACTGGTGGATTCCAGAACTTGCATTAACCGGACTTACCCCGTTATCCGCCGCCCGACGCATTGTTGAATCTGCGGGAGGAGTGATTGAATCTTTGCCCGATGGGTCGGTACTTTGTCGTTTATTGCATCCGATTGACGTGCCGGATTATAAAGCGGCACCGGCTGCGTTTGAATTATTTGATAGTGAAGTCTTTGCATCGTCATCTAACTATCAAGCGTTGATGCAGTTTAATCGCGTTACTGTGAGCAACGAAACCGATTCAAGCACAGAAAGCGCTGATCGTTTAGAGCAGATTGTTTTAGAGAACGGTAGCAAAGAAGTGAGAGCATATTTAAGTCGCAATCGTGCAGTCACGCTCGTGCATTCGGGGCATCCAAGCACACAAATCACGGCATTAGGATCGGTCTCACGCACCGAAACAGAAACGGTTGAGTTTGTTGAAGGGCAAGCGCAAACGGCTTATCCGGTGGCTGCTATCATCAGCATCACTTGGCAGCATACCGATTTAGGCAACGTGACGTTTAACAAACAAACGCTTAAAACCCAAAGCGGGTATAGCTTAGCGGTCATCAATTACCGCGTGGATTATTTAGCTTGGGCCGTTGATTCGGTAGAAGAAGTTCAATTTATTATAATGGATAGTTAATTATGGCAAGTTCAGCAACCATCAGAGTGCAATTTGGCGACCCAGACGGATTAGGCGGGCATTTATCCGCTGAGATTGATAGACGTGCCGATGGATTAAATGGCGGTAAAACATCGTTTAATCCAGGTGATACGGTTTATATTTTGGTTTACAAATCCGACAACGTGACATTGACCGATTTAGAAGCTTCAGCGGGTTCTGTGGCACAAACCGGTTATGAGATTGTCACTAAAACCGATGAGGTTTTCTTTGAAAAAGAAGACAGCGCCAGTTTAAGCACGCCCGCGGATTCAATTGTCAGCAGCCAATGGTTCGGACGTAGCTTAGGCAGTATCACGCTGCAAGCCGATAAGCAAACTGTTAAATCTGATTCAGAAGGTGTTGCCGTAGCTCAAGTAGATTATCTGACAACAGCTGTTGTTGTGGCTTTAACATCGCCAGCAAGCTTAGGCGGATTAACAGATTTCAGCGTTTTGGTCGTCATCAGCGGAACAACCGCCGTGCAAGAATGATTATTGAAGTCCAGCGCGGCTTAGGTGACATCGATGGCGATCCCATCACAGAACCCATGCTGAGTGATGAAATGCTGTTGGTGCGGGGCAAAGCCGAAATGAACGCTCACGCACATCCGATTGTGCATCATAATTTGGATGTGATCTATCGGGATGGTTTGCGCCTAGGGCAGCTCGTCAGCGTGTCCGATCCTGCCACCGCTGAAAGCTATAAAGCAAAAATCACCGGCATTCGGATTCGTTATATCCGAGGCCAGATTGAAGCTAATATTCAATGTGAGCAACCGCAATGACCTTTGTTATCAACGAACTCAGACAGCTTTTAAGCCCATCACAAAGCGTTTTAGGCGTCGTCATGGGCATCCGTAACGGTGCGTATCAAATCGCCACGCCCAACGGATTAAAAACGGTTGCCTCGTTAGATACTTTAGCCATTGGCGACCGAGTGACCCTTAAAAATGGCGTGGCCATTAAAACACCTGCACCATCGAGAACGTATTATGTTTAGTCAAAACGAATTACAACAAATTGCAGATTTATCTGATCAACTGACCGATCGACCATTGGCATCGGCTTTGAATCATTTTTTAATGGGTTTAGAAAGGATAGGGGATCAAAGCATGAATCCCAGAAAAGCCGAACGCATCGCAGAGATTGAGTTTCAAAATATCTCTGCGATTGCGAAACAGCAGAAGAAGAAAGTGAAAAAATAAAGAAAGAAATATATGGATCAATTTATAGTTATGCACGGGGCGAACGGGCCGCCCCGTTCCGCGCCTGAGCTCTGCGTTAGGCTTGGCTTTTCAAATACATTGCCAAAGCCTCTGAAATAATGTCAGCCATACAGCTTGGCTTTTTGCTGCCAGTGTTGTTGCTGCGCTCTGTTGCGATTTTGTCAATTAGCGCGTGGTCAACAGGCTTAATCCACAGGCTTTTACGCTTAATGCCTTCGCCTTCAATTCGTGTTTTGTAGTTTGCTGAAGCCCTTTTCATGGCAGGGCTTGTGAGTTTGGATGTCATGGTTCTCTCCAGTATTCATTCGCTACGTTAAACGCTAAAAACAGCAGTCTTAAGTTCTCATCTTCCAAACTGGCCGGAATAAAGCGTTGTTTCTTCGTTTTTGCCGGTGGTGCAGGATGCTTGAAAACGGCTGGCAATCGGGTTTCATTCGCTATTCGGTAATACGTTAAATTCTTTTTCTTCGTCGTCAGTTCTTTATGCACTGAATATTTAATCTGGCCACGGAACTTTTTAACGACGCCTTTGCTCATGGCAAAATTCAAAGCATCGCGTACCGATTTAATACTGATCCCGGTGGATGCTTCCAGCTCATAAGCGGTTTGTGGGCCGTTTCGCTTTAGCGATTCTGCAACGACTTCATGCAATCGTTTATTCATGATGCCAGCGTCCTAATTTTTTCTTTCAGTTTATAGACGTTGATGTGCGTCTCTTTCAGATCAACATTTTTCAGCTTATACACACCGTCCCTGCACATTTGCGAATGCACGCCACGACTGATGCAGGCTAAGTTTTGCACGTCAAAGTTATTCTTGTCGCCGTCTAAGAAGATGATCACATGGCCTTTGGGGATCGGGCCGTGGTGTTCTTCATAGATCAGTTTATGCACATCACGCCAGACCTTTGGATTGGCGATTTTGATTTGCAAGATGTTATCTCGCAACGTGCGGCGCATGGAGCCGACGGGTTTGGTTTGCGCTGGCAAATTGCCTTTTTTAAATTCGCTGGCGGGTGAAACTCTCAATCCTTTTTTACCTTTGTTCCACGGGGTTAAGCCTTTATTAAAACAACCGCTGTTCGGTTTTTTCTGCGCAGTTGATTTGATTTTTAAGCGATAGCAACGGGTACTTAGCCCGTCCATCGTTAAGTTTGCCGAAAACTTTGCGTTAAACTGCGCCAGCAAGACTGGACGAGTTAAGTGCTGATGATCGCGCAGGTATTGAATGTGTTCGTCGGTCAGTTTGAAATACCAGGTATAAGTTGACGATAACCCTAACGACAAACAACGTTTACCCATCGCATTGACACTGATGTTTGTGCCGAATTTTTTATTGAACATTGCCGCTAACTCTGCACGACTTATGTGCTGATGTTGTTTTAAAAATTGATCGTGTTCAGGACGGTATTTCATCGGTTAACTCTTTAATTTGCTGTTGCAGTTGCAAGACATGAATCAAAATTTCTTTGTGTTCAGGTGCATCATGATGGGCCTTTTTTCGCATGAGGCCGGCAAAAACAGCACGATTAACGTACTTTAGATTGCTAAAATGCAGATTATTTTTATTGCCGTCTAAAAATAAAATCAAACCGCCTTCTTCCATTTTTTTGCCGTGTGCTTTTTCCCAGATGATGTGAGAGGCTTTCCGCCAGACATTGGGGTCTTCAACTTTAATCAACCATTGCTTAGCCTGGCCGTCAAATGTAACCGAACCAATGGGTTTATAAGACGGTGGCAAACAGCCTTTTTTAAATTCCGAATCGGGTGATAAATGAATGCCTTTTTTGCCTTTGTTCCAAGTTTTATGGCCTTTTTTAAACACATCTTCACGCTGAAATTCAGACTTAATTTTTCTGTGATAGCAATGATTGGTTAGCTGTTTCGAAGTGACTTGAGTGCCAAACTTTTCATTAAACTTCACCGCTTGATCTTTGCGTTCTAAATGCTGAATGGTTTCTAAAAACGCCAGTTGCTCATCTGTTATCCAGTTTTTAGGATGAATCACAGATTTAAACCCGTGATGACGACAGATGTTGTTGATTGCACCTAAGCTTTTGTTTAAGCCAAACGTGGCGTTAAATTGCTTTTGCTGATCCGGACGTTTTAAGTGCTGATGCGATCGCAACCAATCAATCATTTCTGTCGTATATTTAAAGGTCATCCGATTAACTTCTGGGTTGAAACAATAGAAAATTCTTTTTTCTGATCAAACAGCAATCGTTCAGAACTGATGACCTTATCGGCTAACGCGGCTAATGCGGCTGACCGTTGTGTGGCTTTGGTCAGTTGTTCTGGCGTCACTTCATCGGTATCGATCGATGCTAAAAGCTGCATCTGTTCAATCAACAATTCATTCATATCGCTTAGCTGGTTTTTTTCATCCAGTTTTTGTTTTAAGTTGCCCGGTGCGGCTGCGTAAAATTGTTGTTCTGTTGCCATTTTTTCTCCTGTGAAAGTGTGATGAGCCTTTTAGTGACTTGCTCAGGTCGCGTTGCTTTCAAATGCTCTGCGATGCTTTGCAATGCGATGCTTTGCACTGCCATGCGATGCGATGCGCTGCGGTGCAATGCGATGCGATGCCTTGCTTCCCTTGAGTTTCAAAAAAACTCGGTACAACCGACTCAGTGAATCGGCTGCCCGCGTTGCTTTGAGTTGCGATGCTTTGCGATGCAATGCCTTGCGATGCTTTGCGATGCGATGCAATGCCTTGCGATGCACTGCATTGCCTTCAAAAATAACTACAAACTTATTCGATCCGCCCATTCCTGATTTGATTGCATTTTCATCTGCAAACGGGTGATTTCTTGATTGGGTTTATTGCCGATTTGTTTCGGTGTATTGGCTTGTAATAACGCCGCTCGTTTTAACTTTTTGTCTGATGATTTCAGATAACTTTTCACTTGATCGGCATTTTCTGACGGTAATAAAATCCGGTAATCGAGACCGGTTTTTTTTAAATACATGCCACGTTCTAATAAATCCATTCTTAATGCACCCGTGACATTTAATTCGGCTAATTCTTGTGTGTTAATGCGCTCTCTGATGGTTTTTACATCCATTGTTTTTAACTCATCGTCTTTAATTTCTTCAATGCCGGCAATGTGCCGGATTAGATCGCCAGACAAATGTGATCCATAATAAATCAGCCCTTTTTCATTCAATATTTCATATAAATCAACCATGCGTAATCTCCACATTGGCGCGGCCAAAGGTCGGTCTAAAATCACCATAACCGCCTAAGCGAGCCGCATGTTTAAAAATTCGATCAATATCGGTTTTATCCACAATTTTGTCATCAAATTCTAATTCGGTTTCAAAGCTCCAATCGTTAAAGATGGGACAGGCTTTTATGACTCTGACTTGACCTTGTTTGACATTCATCAAATGATGAAACTCATCATTTTTGACAATATCTTCTAAGGTTTTGACCCGATCCATACCGCTGTAAACCAGTTTTAATTTATCGGCCACAAACATGGAGCCGCGTATTTCCGCTTTAGGAATTTTTGCCATTGCGTGCGAATGTTTGCCAAAGCTTTCAATTAACCAACTGCCTGGGACATAGACGCCAAGTTTTTCATCAAAATAGGTTTTTGCTTTGATTTCCAGCTCTCTTAATTCCAAATAATCTTCATCGGTGCGGCGGGTTTTTCTGGCGTTAATCGCGGCCATGCGTTTAGAGATCGGATGAAAGCGATCTACTGTGGTTGGGTTGGATTGCAATAAAGGCTGAAAGCCGATGACTTTGATGGTTGCGTTTCTTATCATTTTTTTTCTCCGATTTTAAGTGAATGAGCCTTTTAGTGACTTGCTCAGGTCGCGTTGCTTTCAAATGCCCTGCGATGCTTTGCATTGCGCTGCGCTGCACTGCTATGCATTGCGATGCCCTGCACTGCTTCCCTTGAGTCAAAAGCGACTCGGTACAACCGACTCAGTGAATCGGCTGCCCGCGTTGCTTTGATTTGCCTTGCCCTGCTTTGCTATGCAGTGCACTGCAATGCTATGTGCTGCATCCAAACCGGCCTTTTAACGCCTTGCCGAGGACGTTGAGGAGTCTTTAAACTGAGTTCGCAATTTCGTCTAAGTCCACCGGTTCTGCTTCTTGAATCTCTCCGGTTTCAGCATCGATGCTCTGATTAATCAGATCGTTAATCGATGGGCCTTTACTGACCGGACGCGGATTAATTTCTTTTTCTTCCATGTCGCGGATTTCTTCAGATGAATGCAGGCCCATTGATAATTCCGGTGCGACGGTTCTGATAAACCATGCGGCAGCTCGGTATCTGAGCATGAGTTCAGGAATGGTTTTCCACTTGCTGCCGTTGCGGTTATACCAGCCTTCGGTTTTTGAAATGGCAATGGTCACATCTGGCCCAGTGAGTACCTCGCCCGTAGATAATTCTTTAGCGGTCGCTCGACAGCCGTAATCATCGGTTCCTTTGTCGCCAAAAAACTCAAATTTCAGTGATGAGTAACGACCGCAGGAATTGAAAGTGGCAATTAAGAATTGACTGCTCCAAGTGGGACGGCCATGCACAATGACCAGATTTTGTAACACCATGAGCGGGTCGGCTCCCATCCGTTGCGCCATATTGAGGGCAATTGCACAATTGGCCATGCCTGCTGCGCCTTGATAGTCTTTGGGTACTAAAGTGGAGCTGGCCAACATTTTTGCGGCGCGTTGTACCAGTTCAAAACTGGCTTGGGTGTTAAATCCGATGGTGGTATCTGATGCGATCAGGTTTGTTTGAGTCATTTATTGTTCTCCAAAAATAGCCGCAGGTTTCACGACATTACAGCGGCCTGTTTTTAAATAATCTCGGTAGCCGTCCAGCATTTGCTCAATTTCAAAGTGGGCGGTTTCTAAGGTGTCGGGTGTGAGTTCGCGAATCTTGACCATGTGCGGCGCTGTCTTTTCGACAAACACAAACACAAACTTCTTTGCAGGCAAAGAAAGCATGTTTAGTGCTTTCATGTACCAAACCGCGCTCCAGTGATAGTTATAATTCGTCAGGCTTTTACGGATGCCAAACTCGCTAATATCCGCTGTGGTTTTTAAGTCCACCACCACGCCAGCAGACTGGATGTAATAGTCTGGACGGCATTTGAGAATCAGCCCGTCTTCTTCGGCAAAAAACGACTGTTCAGCGACGCCGTTCATTAAAAGCCCGCCGGCTATCGCTGTGACGTTTTGAGCCATTTTTTCAGCCGTGACCATGTCTTCGGTGGTTAAAATGGTTTTCGTGCCGTGAAGGGCTTCAAATTCGGTTTTAGCTTCCTTTCCGGCTTTGGTGCGCAGGTCAAACTTTGGCAGGATGGCAAATTCATCATCCACCGTTTCCGGTTCAAGCACCAAAGCATGAACCAGTGATCCGAAGTCAAACGCGCTGGATTTCATCTGAAACAGATGTTTGTGTTTCAAATGCACCGGCGACTCAGCGAGCAGTTTTAAATTGCTGCTGCTGATGCCTTCGGATGCGTGGTATTCAGCATTGGTCATGGGGCGCAGTCCCAGCGCCATGTTAGTCATGGTCTGCTTCCTTTGTAGTTTTCCAGTTGATTAAACTGAATCCGTCATTCAAATGGCCTTCATCAATTTCTTTTTCGATCATCTCGCCAACCAGCTCCAGCATGTCTTTAGGATCATGTCCAGATTTGTATGATGTATATTTGATTGTGATGGTTTTTTGATTCATGCGTGTTCCCCATTGACCAGTTGCCAGAATCCACGAGCCGCTAATTTAAACGCCCGTTTGCGGTCGCTGTCTTTGCAGCGTGAAAAAATGGTTTTGCTTTGGTTGTGACAGACGACCATCCAGCCGTCGGCTTGTTTTTGTGTAATGACGGTCATGCTGACATACTCCTAAAACTGGTTAATATTCTGGCCTGTTCTTCAATGGCTTCGTGTTGCAGCAGATCAAGCGCGGCCTGTCCGGCGATCTCCATTTCCGCCAGATTGATTCTGGCGTCTGTGTGGCCTAACTCCATCAGCACTTGACGCACTTCATCCAAAGCCAGATTGATTTTTTGTTTGGCCGTTGCTTTGCTCATGTCCATCAGTAGCACTCCTGATCCGTTACCGATTCAAGGGCTTCGGTTTCCAGCAGCGCCAGGTCGTCAGCGTTCAGAATCCATGCGTACATGGGATCAAGCAGATCGACCTTCAAAGCACCGATCCAGATAATGACGCGCTCGATATGCGCGCTTTCATCACAGCCTGGGTGTTCCAGTGTTTGTTGTTCTTCGGGTTGGTGGTAAAACTCAACCTCGGCCTCGTGTTCTTGGTCATTAACGATGACCGTCGTTTCAAATTTAGCCATGATCTTCTCCTCAAAAGTCGCCATCCGTGGCCGTGAATGTCCGCCCGTAACGTGGGCTAATCGGTTTGCGCCTGGAGCTGGAGTACGTTCTGCAAGGTAGTGACTCCATCGCTGACTGCCGGGTTTGGATTTGCGTGACAATCGGCCCGGCTGAATCACCTGTGTGATGAGCTGCATCCATGCTATATCTCCATGAGTCAAAACCGACTCGGTATTACCGACTCAGCGAATCGGTAATCCGCGTTGCTTTGAGTTGCTATGCTTTGCATTGCCCTGCGATGCAGTGCGATGCACTGCCCTGCATTTCCCTGCTTTCCTGATCCATGGGTTAAAATATTAAAATAAATTTTATAACTTGTCAAAGAAAAAATAAAACTTATTTTATTTTAATTGCTTTTGTGTATAATTGAATCGATCTTAATTTTTTTGAAGTTTAGATGAAAGAGATACAAACCCCTATTGAAGCGCCCAAAGTGAGAGTTGACCGGGCCATTGAATTTGCTGGAAGTAAAGCCAATCTGAGTCGGTTGCTGGGTATCGATCCGAACAATATTTCGATTTGGATAAAAAGAAAGCGGCAATTTGTGCCACCGCTCCACGCTTACAAACTCGTTAGCGTGTGTAAAGAGTTATCAGAATAAACCGCCCAGCCGGCGGCGGTAATAGTCGGCGCGTTTCATATGACCTTCGTTAACCGCAAGGATGCGGTCTTTTTTTTGGAACTGACTGATGAGCGATAAAAAAACTGAATCCATCAATATCCACATTTCATCTGAGAAGAAAGCCAGGGTGCTGGTTTTAGCGGAGCTGGAAAACAAGTCGTTATCTGAAATGGGCGAACACATCATTGACCAATACCTCAATGAAAAACAGCGTCAGTTTGAGCTTATGTCAAAAGCGTTTGGAAATCTACAGAACTCTAAGAACGATCAGAACTGAGTTTTTAACTAATGCGGATAGGGTAGCTCCCGAACGTGCGTATCACCGTAACGCATTTCCGCATTATTTTTTTACGGTGTTAGAACGGTGATAACGATGAATAAATATAACGGATACGTTTACATCCTGAGCAATCCGGCAATGCCAGGTATTGTGAAAATTGGCAGATCAAAGCACGGTGGGAGAAATAGGGCTAAGGAGTTATATAGCGCAGGAAAATCAGGTATCCCTATGCCTTTTAATCTCGAATTTGAGATTTATTGCGAAGACTGTTATTCGCTAGAAGAAGATGTGCATGACGAAATAAGCCACCTGCGTATTAACAAAGAAAGAGAATTTTTTAATATCGACGTGTATGAGGCAATAGATATTGTAATAAGACTATTTGGCTATTGTAGAGAGTGTGATTATTTACCCTTTCAAAATTGCATTGACGCTACCGATTTAGGCACATGTAGCCCTGCTTTTACAAAAGCACTTATTGAAAATGATTTATATCCAGCAGATGTAAAAAATTTGTTGTATTTCATTATTGATAAATACCCAGATCGAATATCCGGATGCATAGATGATTTCAAAGAATATACAAAAGAAAGGTTGAAAAAGATTCGCCAAAGAAGAAAAGAAGCGGATGGTGAACATGGCTAGAAGTAGAAATATAAAACCAGGGTTTTATAAAAATGAAGATTTGGCCGAGTGTTCTTTATGGACGAGATTAATGTTCCCAGGGCTGTGGATGCTGGCTGACAGAGAGGGTCGTTTAGAAGATCGGCCTAAACGGATCAAAGGCGAATTATTCCCGTATGACAATATGGATATAGAACAGTGCTTGCAAGAGTTAGAGCATTGGGGATTTATCGAAAGGTATGTCGCAGACGGAAAAAAAGTGATTGTGATCCTAAATTTTTTAGAACATCAAACACCACACGGTAAAGAACAAGATTCAGACTTACCTGATAAGGACGGTTTTTATACTTCGCACGAGCGGGGAAAAAATGGTCTATGCACAGGAAAAATAAGGCTTTTTAAGAAGGGTGAAACCGTAGCACAAGACAAGAACGGTGCAAGCACGGTGCAAGAATCAGACAAGAACGCCCTGATTCCTGATTCCCTTAACCTGATTCCAGAGAGTAATTCTCCTACGGAGAATTCTTGTCCTGAGCTACCGCTCAAGACCGACAAAGACGACAGCCCGATTATTTTTAATTTACCGCTCAATCAAAAACACACCTACCACGCGATTACCCAGCACGACATTGACTACTACACCGAGCTTTATCCGGCGGTCGATGTGTCGCAAGAAATCCGCAAGATGATTGGCTGGTTAGATTCAAATCAAAAACGCCGAAAGACGAAAACCGGCGTTAAGGCATTTATCACGAACTGGTTAGCCAAAGAACAAGACAGAAACAAAGTCAACGGAAAGCATTATGAAACCCATTCAACAACTCATCAAGAAACCCGACGCGATCAGCGATCAAAAATCAGCGCGGCCATCGACCAGCACCACCGAGAAGCCATTGCCGGAGCATTGGCAAACGGCTCTCTTTGACCGGTTTAAAGCCATCTATGGCAATCGCTTTTTGCAGCAGTTTGAATCGGAGACCGATATGGTCAAGCATCGCCAGGAATGGGGCGAAGCCTTAGCGGAATTAACCGGTGATGAAATCAAGCTGGGTTTGTACCGTTGCCGCAAAGAAAAAACCTGGCCCCCGTCGATTGCGGAGTTTATCGAATTGGCAAAACCGAGAAACCCAGAAGACTGGCGACATAAGGGCGCGGCGTATCGGTATTTTAAACGCGGATTGCCGAAACCGAGGAACAAGGAAGCGGCTTTGGAGGCGATTCGGGGGATTAAGGCGGTTTTATAACGCCTGCGGCAAGTGCAGTCATCACCGCCGCAGACTTTCATCAACTACACACACGAGGTGTAACTAATGACAGAAGAAATATATCAAACAACCGGAATTGAAACAATGACAGGAAATAGTTATGCAATATAAAACACATCCATACGCTGATATTTTTCCGTTAATGTCTCCTGATGAGTTTGTTGCATTAAAACAAGACATTAAACAAAACGGATTGCTAGAGCCGATCTGTCTCTATGAAGGAAAAATCTTAGACGGAAGAAATAGGTTTAAAGCCTGTCAAGATGTGGGTGTTGATCCTGTCACTAAAGATTATGAAGGGGATGATCCATTAAATTTTGTTGTTTCTTTGAATTTAAAACGTCGCCATTTGAGCCAAAGCCAAAAAGCCACCGCCGCTGTTGAATTGTTGCCGTTGTTTGAAGCCGAGGCGAAGAAAAGGCAGGGTGAGCGGACTGATTTGAAGAAAGATAACATTGTGGCAATTTTGCCACCAAGTGAATCCACACCAGAACCGAAAGAACAAACCAAGTCACGCGACCAAGCCGCCAAAGCCGTTGGAGTTGGTGGCAAGTATGTGTCCGATGCAAAGAAAATTCAGCAAGAAAGACCTGAAGTTTTTAAGCAAATCAAAGATGGTGAAAAAACATTGCCACAAGCAAAACGCGAAATGAAAGAAGAACAGCGTGAGCAAAAAAGGCAAGAAAACCGGGAAAAAATTGAGTCTCGTGCTGATTCTGACATTTTAAAGATAGATGCAAAGTTTCCAACGATTGTCATTGACCCGCCATGGGATTGGGGAGATGAAGGGGATAACGATCAATTAGGACGGGCAAAACCGGATTATCAAACATTGTCTATTCATAAATTGATGGATTTACCGGTTAACGATTTGGCAATGGATGATTCGCATATCTATTTATGGATCACAAATAGGTCATTGCCAAAAGGTTTTCAGCTATTAGAAAAATGGGGCTTTAGATATATCACATGTTTAACTTGGGTCAAACCATCATTTGGTATGGGAAATTATTTTAGGGGGCAAACTGAGCATGTTTTGTTTGGTGTTAAAGGATCATTGGAACTGAAAAGGAAAGATGTTGGAACTCGATTTGATGCACCGAGAGGTGAAAATGGCCATAGCTCAAAACCGGTTGAATTTTATGATTTGGTCGAGTCTTGTAGTCATGGGCCATATTTGGAACTGTTTTCAAGGGGAGATAGAAAAGACTGGTCTTCGTGGGGGGAAAATGGAATTAAGTAAGCCGATTGTTTATGAATTTGATGAAAGACTGGCAATGAGTCAAGGTGCTTCTGAAAACATATCCATTGAAAAAATACTGTTAGATCAGATTCCAGGTGCGCTTAATGTAAACCCATCACACGAGAAGAATGATCGGAATGGCGTTGACTTTTGGGTTGAGCATGAAAGCGGAAAGCATTTAGGTATTGATTGTAAAGTTAGAGAAGAAGATTGGGCGCTCAAAGGATTTGATGATATTGCCTTAGAAACATTTTCGGTTGTCGAAAAAAATATCAAAGGTTGGACGTTAAACCAGGAAAAAAGGACAGATTATATTTTATGGTTTTGGAAAGAGACAGGGCGTTGGATGTTGATTCCGTTTCCTATGTTGTTGGCTGCTTTTTCTAAACGAGTTACAGCATGGTCAAAAGTTTATAAGAAGGCAAAACAAAAAACATATAGAAGCAATGGAAATAATTACCATTCCGAATGTGTGTTTGTGCCTAGACGTGATTTATGGGCGGCCATTTATGAAGATTTTTCAGGAAATCCAAATAGAAGTTATAAATGACGGCATGACTCAACGGGAAGCGGCTGAGGTGTTGGGTGTTGGTGTTGCAACCATCAATAGGGATTGTTCCAAAAATGAAGTTATAACTTCAAAAATGGAACAAAAACCTAAACGCAAAGTGGATGGCTATCGGATCACGCAGTACACGAAACCCACAACCGCCGCTGAAAAGATCATTGATAAATTCGGGGTTGAGTTCAGCATGGATTTAGCGGATGCCATTTTGAAGGAGATGCATGGATAGTCTGCAAGAAAGCTTAACCCGACTCCAAGCCAAAGCCCGAATCAAGGCCGAGCGAGAAGCCGAAGCCGCTGCACAGGCGGTACAGGCTGAACGCACAAATCGGGCCGAGGTCTGGAGCCGGATACAAACCGAAGAACCACCACTCGCTGAGTTTTTAACCGCTTTCAATGCGACCTTCGGGAAACCGGAGGCGCTGGCGGTCGAAATGAACGGCGAGTTAATTTTAAAACAGGGGCGATTTGCTCCACGCAAAAAAGGCACACTCAATGGCTAAACGCTTAGTGATTAAAACCGGTGAATACACAAACCGAGACGGGGAGAAAAAGGGGCGCTATGTGCGTTTGGGATCAATCATCAAAAAAGACGATAACGAGTTTGTGTTGATTGACCCGACGGTGAATCTGGCCGGTTGTTTGATGCTGCAAAACATCATGAACCGTCAAAACGGCAAAGACATCCGCGATAACTTGATGGTGTCGATTTTTGACGATGACGATGCACCGGCAAAAAGCAATGGATCAGAATCCGCACCGGCGAAAGATGAAGACTTTGAAGATGATATACCTTTTAACTAAGTCGTTACATTTAGCGACGGTTAAAAAATTAAATGATTTTAGGTGAATAGGATGAAAACTTGTTTTAAGTGTAATGAGAAAAAACCATTAAATGATTTTTATAAACATAAGGCTATGGGTGATGGTCATTTAAACAAGTGTAAGGAATGCAATAAAAAAGATACTCAAGAAAATCGACTTAAAAACTTAGATTATTATCTTGAATATGACAGAAGCAGGGCAAACAATCCAGATAGAGTGGAAGCCAGACAATCCTATTCAAATACAGAACAGGGCAAGGAGGCCCATAACAGGGCAAAAAGAAAATGGGTTTTAAATAATTCGAAAAAACGACAAGTGATTAATCAGGTAAATAATGCGATTAAGAAGGGAAATTTAATGAAACAAAAAATGTGTTCTGAATGCGGAAAGACGGGAGTGAGGATTGAAGGTCATCATGATGATTACAATCAACCATTGTCTGTTCGATGGTTATGTTCTGAATGTCATCGAGCATGGCATAAAGAAAATGATGCCATAGGTTTTTGATCATGGACGCCTGGGAACAAGACATTGCCTGGTTTGTGGCTCGCTGTAAAAAAGCGGGCCGGCCAGCGCCGAATTATGCGGTGCGAGAAGCGTTTGCAGAACGGGTGGCGATTCGTTTAGCCAGTTGTCTGTATGAATCACCTGATCCGCTGACCGTGGCGCGTCAGGATACGTTTAACGATTACATCAATCTACAACTGTATGACCACCTTTGAGGCATCGATCCCGATCCCACCGAGCAATAACCGCTATTACCGCCATTTTAGGGGGCATACGGTGATCAGTCCGGAGGGCAAGGCGTATAAAAAAACGATGGTGGAATTACTGGGTAAAGTGGCGCCAGGTTTAAGTGAGCCGGTATCGGTGTCTATGCGGGTGTTCCCGAAGGATAGAAGGAAACGAGATTTAGATAATTACCCAAAAGCGGTGTTTGATGCGTTAACGCTGGCGGGGGTGTGGGTGGATGACAAGCAAGTGGAGGAATTGTGGATCAAAAGAGAAAAACCGGACAAGACAAATCCGAGAATCGAGTTGTGTTTGAAGGTCATTTGCTGATGGCCGTGTGTGTGTGGGTGTCAGCGATTGCAATTGGGATTTTATGGGGGATGTTTAATTTATGATTGAGCTGGATCGAAAAGAAGCGATGGATATTGTGCGGGTGCTATCGCAGGTTGAGGGGTATTTGATGCGAAGCGGGGATGATTTTACCAGCCAGATTTTTGAACAAATCGTTTTTGCAGTCGATTTGCTAGTCAGTCGTTTAGATGATGAGCATTAAGTGGCCTGATTTTTGGTTGCCGCCGGTGAACTTGTACAACGTACCGAGGATTGAAATGACAGAAGAAGCATGGCGTTATGAGTCGAAGATGAAACAAGACAGCGAGTTGGAAGCGACGCTGAAAGAACGTGGCAATCGGTACGGTGATTTCTGCGACCATGCGGTTTTGACGCAAAACATCAAAATCGTGATGCAAAGCGGACGGCGCTGGAATGATTTGGCCCCGTATCAAACCGAAGCGTTAGAAATGATTGCGCATAAGATCGGGCGTATTCTCAATGGTGATCCGGATTATTTTGATTCATGGCGGGATATTGCCGGTTACGCCACGCTGGTGGATAAAGAATTGACGGGGGAATGATGCAAATACACAGAATCGAATTTAAGAAATTAGACGCGCGCGCTAAATTAACACGCGGAAGCAAAGATAGCGCGGCGGTGGATTTACACGCGATGATTGATGAACCGCTGACGTTGTATCCGGGTCAAATTTTTAAGCTATCGACTGGCATTGCAATGTTTATTAAAAACAGGTCGTTAATGGGTCAGTTGGCGATCCGTTCAAGCTGGGGTGCTCGTGGGATTAGTTTAGCCAACGGAATTGGAATCATTGACGCAGACTATCAGGGTGAGATTTTAGCAACGTTAATTAATTTATCGAATGAAATTGTCACCATTCAACCGGATGCTCGTGTCGTGCAATTGATGATTGCGCCGGCGTTAACCAGTCTGAGCTATTTCACCGAAGTTGAATCATTCAGTCAAGAAACCGAACGCGGGGAGGGTGGCTTTGGAAGCACTGGTGAATAATGTTGTGGTTTTTGTATTGATTGCATCTGTTGTTTTTTATTGGGCGTGGTGATTATGCACGAAATTCTTAAATTTTTAAGCATAGCGGCGTTTTTGTTGATTGCCCTACCACTTGTGGCGGTTTTAGCGATTAATCTGTTCTATCGTCATTTTTTTGGTGATTTTGATGATTAAGTACAGCGTCGAACAACTGCATCATTTCATGTGCATGAAGTGTTCAATGTGGTGGAGCATCGGGGATTTCGTGTTGCAGAAGCTTAAATGCCCGTATTGCGGCCATGAAGATTATCCAGAGGAAATGGATCATGAGTGAACATCAATGCCCAAAGTGTGGCAATAAAAATTTGTCGTACTTTTACGGCAGCAACCAGGCGTACTGTGTGCCGTGTGAGCAGTATTTCAGCATTAAAGACCTGCCGAAGATTGAGCATCAGCGATGAAACTAAATGCGAGAGAAGAAAGATTTGCGCAGTTAGTGGCGAATGGAACCAGTTATTCAGACGCTTATCGACAAATTAAAAAGAATGCCAGTGATTTAAAAGAGAATACGATTTGGTCAAATGCTTCGGCATTGGCGTCTAAGGTTTCACCAAGGATAGATGAGATTAAGCAAGAACTGGCGGAACAAGGAATTTGGACGCGGGCGCAATCGGTTGAGATTTTAGCTGAGATTGCCAGTCATGGGGATAAGAACTCAGATCGGGTGGCCGCAGTTAAAGAGATTAACGCCATGCATGGTTTTAATGAACCCGTTAAGCATGATATTACGAACAGCGATGGCAGTTTAAGACCGGTTGAGGTGGTGTTTGTCCGACCAGATTAAGTTGGGTGATGTGTTTGCTGATGTCTTTTTGCCGGAACGCGGGGCGGTTCGATACCGATGTGCTTATGGGGGGAGGGGGTCAGGCAAGTCGTATGCCTTCGCGCTCATGGCGGCTTTGGCTGGGTATCGGGAAAAGTTGCGGATTTTATGTACTCGAGAGTTGCAGGTTTCGATTAAAGAATCGTTTCATGCCGAATTAAAAAACGCGATTCAATCGGTGCCATTTTTAGAAGCGCATTATGAGATTGGCGTGGATTATCTGCGCGGTAAAAACGGCACGGAGTTTATCTTTCGGGGTTTGCGTCATAATATGGGGAGTATTAAGTCGATGGCTCAGATTGACCTTTGCATTGTCGAAGAAGCTGAGGATATTCCTGAGGCCAGTTGGTTGGATTTAGAACCCACCATCCGAGCGCCAAAGTCTGAAATCTGGGTCATCTGGAACCCACGCACCGAAAACAGCCCCGTCGATGAACGTTTTATTCAAAACACCCCGCCGCGCAGTGCGATAGCGAAGGTCAATTACTCAGATAATCCGTGGTTTCCAGATGTGCTGGAAGAACAGCGGCAGCACGCACAAAAGACAATGGATTCTGGGTTGTATGCGCATATTTGGGATGGGTATTATTGGTCAAACAGTGATGCACAAATTTTAAAAGACAAATGGACGGTTCAGGAATTTACAGCGGGCAAAGAGGAGCGTTTTTTCTTCGGCGCAGACTGGGGTTTTGCGCAAGACCCGACAGCAATCACGCGAGGGTTTATTCGGGATAAAAAGTTTTATATTGATTATGCGGTGTTCGGATACGGGGTAGATATTGAAGATTTACCGGAGCTGTTTAAGCAAGTGCCAGGCGCTGACC
>Ga0196901_1000486_pt1 | contig 20643 bp, 34 predicted proteins | sample CB_VirMetaG_FD_169099 | JGI IMG/M metagenome (GOLD analysis project Ga0196901, IMG submission 169099) | Freshwater to marine saline gradient viral communities from Chesapeake Bay - CB_1504_1 Viral MetaG (v3) (version 3) | ecosystem: Environmental > Aquatic > Marine > Coastal | place: USA... | reverse complement strand
TCGTAGACGAGGTGTGCGGGTTCCCAGCGATGCCACATGACGACTTGGTGGACTCGACGATTTACGCGCTGATGCGCTTTCGTGATGGTGGCTTCATCCGCCTGCCCACTGACTCGTGGGAGGATGAGCATGATTATCAGCCGGTACGCGCTGCTTACTACTAGGCTTGGGGTTTAGGTTATGGCGGACAACAAGGGCATACCCTACCTACTCTCTCCAGAAGAGAGGCAGATGCAGCTAGACATCATGCGTGACATGGGTCTGGCCGAGAAGGTTAATGCCCTGCTTGGCCCTAACGGTGAGCGTGGCGAGTTTGATCCCGAGACTTATTACCCACACATGCTCGGTCGTGGCAACGACTACAACGCTAATGTCGACCCCAGAGGGTTGGCTTCAGCTCCGTGGAGCACAGGCGACCGCGCTATTGGGTACACCTCACTGGAGACCGGCGAGCGCACTGACTACCCGGTCCGTCCCGGCACAATTAACACTTATGGCGCTGCTAACTACGACCCGTATGTGATCGCGCATGAAGTTGACCACGATGAGCGCCATAAATGGGACGTGTTCGCGGCGAACATGAACGCGCAGCAGAACAGGGATGAGGAAATTCGCGTCCGTCGTAATGACCTTCTGTACGCGCCAAATCAAGAAAGTTGGGAGCGCGCGGTAAACAATTACTACAACTTCTTTAATCCCGGCAATGAAACTAAGTTTGCCGACAAAGAAGACGAAGTCTTAAAAGCGGTAATGTATACCGCCGGTAAATATCCAGAAGATATTCCAGAATCGCGGCATGCGGGGGATACTTACTGGCGAACTAGATACAACGAGCTCAACCCAAGCCTGATGGACAGGCTGAAAAAACTATTTAACTGAGATCACGACTATGGCAGTTGATAAAGCGATGTATGGAGCCCCGATGGGTCTCGATGAAGAGATGGTAGACGTTGAGCCGGTTGAGCTTGAGATCGCCATCGAGGAGCCGGAGAGCGTTGAGTTCGGCATTAACGGCGAAGAGATTTTCCGTATTGAAGCCGCAGACGAAGGCGACGAGATCGCACACACTGCCAACCTCGCTGAACACATCGACGAGAACCAGTTAGCTGTAATCGCAAGCGACCTGCTTGAAGCGTACGCCACCGACATCGAGTCGCGTGCGGAGTGGGAAGAGACTTATTACGACGGGCTTGAGCTGCTGGGCCTCAAGATTGAGGACCGGTCGGAACCTTGGGAAGGTGCTTTTGGCGTTTATCATCCCCTCCTCGCGGAAGCTGTAGTGAAGTTCCAGTCGGAAACGATTGTCGAGACTTTCCCTGCGCAAGGCCCAGTAAAAACAAAAATACTGGGTGCCTGTAACCGTGAGAAAGAGGAGTCCGCCGCACGCGTTCGTGAAGACATGAACTATGCGCTGACGGACAAAATGCCCGACTACAGGTCTGAGCATGAGCGCCTGTTGTGGAATCTGCCAATCGCAGGTTCTGCATTTAAGAAGGTTTTCTACGACGCGTCACTCGAACGCCCAGTAGCTCAATTTATTGGTGCGGAAGACTTCATCGTCTCCTACGGCGCGACCAGTTTGGATACTGCTCAGCGTTATACGCATCGCATGAAGCGCACTAAGAATGAGCTGCGCAAGATGCAGGTCAGCGGGTTCTATCGTGACATGGACCTCGGCGATCCGGTTGCAGATGAGGATGACATTCAGCAGCGCAAGAATGAGCTGGGTGGCTACGACGCGGCGCGTGACGACCGCTACACCGTGCTTGAGATTCACTGCGAGCTGGACATTCCGGGGTTTGAAGACCTTGATAAAGACGGCGATCCGACAGGCATCGAGGTGCCGTACATCGTCACTATCCTGAAGGACTCAGGAGAAATCCTGAGCGTCTACCGTAACTGGGAAGAGGACGACAGCAAGAAGCAGAAGATCGTGCACTTCGCTGACTATAAGTACATCCCCGGCTTTGGGTTCTATGGCTTTGGTCTGATTCACCTGATCGGTGGCTTTGCGAAGGGTGCGACGTCAATCATGCGTCAGCTGGTGGATGCAGGCACGCTGGCTAACTTGCCGGGTGGCTTCCGTACTCGCGGCTTGCGTATTCGTGGCGGTGACACCCCAATCGCTCCGGGTGAGTTCCGTGATGTGGACGTACCGACTGGCACAATCCGCGACAACATCATGCCGCTGCCGTACAAAGAGCCGTCAACTGTATTGGCAGGGCTCCTCGACAAGATCGTCGGTGAAGCGCGTCGGTTCGCGTCAATGGCTGATGTGCAGGTCGCAGATATGCAGCCTAACGCGCCGGTTGGGTCTACGCTGGCTATCCTTGAGCGTCAGTTGAAGGTGATGACTGCTGTTCAGGCGCGCATGCACGCGGCGATGAAGGGTGAGTTCAAGATCCTGAAGAAGATCATGGCCGAGATGGCCCCGGTTGACTACGAGTATGACGCGGTTGGTGCCGAGGGCTTCGCTGCTCGTCAGCGCGACTACAGTGTGGTCGAGATCATCCCTGTAAGTGATCCGAACGCCTCAACAATGTCGCAGCGCGTAGCGCAGTATCAGGCAGCGTTTCAGATGGCTCAGGGCGCTCCTGACCTGTACGACCTGCCGATGCTCCACCGCAAGATGATCGAGACTCTGGGTATTAAAGAGGCTGACAAGCTTGTGCCTAAGAAGGACGACATCAAGCCGATGGACCCGATGACCGAGAACATGAACTTGCTGATGAGCAAGCCGGTCAAGGCGTTCGCGTATCAGGACCACGAGGCGCACATTAAGGCGCATCAGGCGTTCGCCGATGACCCGAAGATTCAGCAGATCGTGCAGGCGCAGGGTGAAACTGCGGGCATGAAGATCGCAGCGTTGCACGCGCATATTGCCGAGCATGTCGCGTTTGCGTACCGCGCCAAGATTGAGATGGAACTGGGTGTACCGCTGCCCGCCTACGACGAGGACAACGAGAAACCGCTCGACCAAGAGCAGGAGCTCGCGATCGCGCGTCTGGTGGCCGAGGCTGCACCTCGCATTACTGGCAAGCATCAGCAGGAAGAACAGGCCAAGCAGCAGCAAGCTCAGGCTCAAGATCCTGTACTTCAGATGCAGCAGAAAGAACTTCAGCTCCAAGAAGGGGAGCTGCAACGCAAGATCCAGAAGGATCAACAGGACTACGACATCAAGCTCAAAAACTTGGTGCTCGAAGGCTACCGCGTCGAGTCGCAAGAAAAGCAGGCTGGCGCTGCAATGGGGGCTAAAGCGGCTTCCGACAAGAGAAAGACCGACGCCGACCTCAAGAAGGCCGGTCTGAAGGCAGGGGTGGACCTGTCAAAACGCTAAGGAGCGCAAATGATCCGCACATTCGGAGAGCATCTCCGCAAAGAAATTCGTAAGGATATGGACGACATGGTCGATGGCTTAGCCACCGGCAGCGCCCGTAACTACGAAGAATACGCCCACATGACGGGCGTCATTAAAGGCTTGGCGCAAGCTGAGCGGTTACTACTCGACCTCATGGAGGCCGCAGAAAAGTCGAACGACTAAGGAGTCTTTATGTCTACAGCCGAACAGGCTGCACCACAGCTCACTGAGCAGCAAATCCCGAAACCTGTAGGGTATCGGTTACTGGTAGCGATACCAGAAATTAAGGAAACGTACGGCGATTCAGGCATTGTTAAGGCCGCCACCGAGATGAAGAACGAAGAAATCTCGACGATGGTCGTCCGTGTCATCGACATGGGCCCTGACGCGTACAAGGACGAGAAGAGGTTCCCGAACGGACCTTACTGCCAGATTGGCGATCACGTCCTGATCCGTGCTTATTCCGGCACGCGCTTCAAGATTCACGGTAAAGAAATGTTCCGAATCATCAACGATGACTCGGTCGAGGCCGTGGTTGAAGACCCATCGGGTTATTCCCGCATTTAGGAGTAGAACATGGCACAAGCCGCCGAACGAGATGATTTTGAGGATACCGAATTTGTAATCGGCTCTGATCCGTCTGGCATACCTCCGGGTATGAAAAACAAGCAGGTGGACGAAGAAGTTGATGTAGATATTGAGGACGAGGCGCCTAAAAAAGAGGCTAAGAAAAAGGTCGAGGAAGACGATTTTGAGCTAGAAATTGTCGACGACACGCCTCCAGCCGACCGCAACCGCAAGCCGCTCCCTGACGAAGTTAAGGAAGAGTTGGACAACGAGGTTGAGGCTGAGGAGTACTCGGCTAAGGTCAAGCAGCGCATCGACCAGATGAAAAAGGCGTGGCATGACGAGCGCCGGGCGAAAGAAGAAGCTGCCCGTGAGCGTGAAGCCGCTGTTACTTACGCCAAACAGCTGCAAGCTGAACGAGATAAGCTGCGTGGTCAGCTGACTCAGGGCGAGCAGTGGGCGTTGGAGCAGGCGAAGGGTCGGGCTCAGTTGCAGCTAGAAGCCGCCAAACGCGCGTATCGCGACGCGTACGAGCAGGGTGATTCGGACGCTATCGCTGAAGCGCAACAGAACCTGAGCCGTGCTACTTATCAGGCAGATCAGGCTAACGCGATGTACCCGCTGTTTAATACGCCTCAGCGGTCGCAAAACAGTGCTTTACAGCAACAACCTGAGCAGGTATATAATCAACCTCAACAACCGCGTGTTCGCGCACCTGAGCCCGATGCTCAAGCTAGAGAATGGGGCGATCGCAACAAGTGGTTTGGGAATGATGATGAAATGACTAGCTTTGCGCTGGGCCTTCATCAGAAGCTGACGAAGGAAGGTATTCCGCCTTCGACCAGCGAATACTACGAGCGTATTGATGCTCGCATGCGTGAGGTGTTCCCCGACAAGTTCGAGGATTCAGCTCCAAAAAAGGAAAAGCGTCGACCCTCTACCGTCGTCGCCTCCGCCGGAAGAACTCCGAAGGGGAAGAAGGTAGTGCTAACACAGTCGCAAGTTGCGATGGCTAAAAGACTGGGGATTTCTCCAGAAGCCTATGCTCGCGAAGTGATGAAACTGGAGAATAGTAATGGCTGAAGAAAATCGTAACCGTGAACCTCGTCCGGTTTCTCGCGCTAGTGAGAATCGTGAAACGACTGCGCGTAAGAAGCAGTGGGCACCTGCATCCCTGTTGCCTGAACCGACACCTCAAGAGGGTGTATCGTTCCGTTGGATCCGTAAGTCCATGTTGGGCGTAGGTGATCCGACGAACTTTTCGCGTAAAGTGCGTGAAGGCTGGGAAACCTGTCGTCTTGAGGACCACCCTGAGCTGGAGCTTCACGTTGATAGTGACGCCGCAGCATCTGGCCTCGTAGAGATTGGTGGCCTAATCCTCTGCAAGATGCCGACCGAGTTTGTAGAACAGCGTAACGCCTACTACAACAAGACGAGCAAAGCTCAGATTGAATCGGTCGACAACAACTTTATGCGTGAGAACGACCCGAGAATGCCGCTTTATAACGAGCGGAAGTCGACGGTCAGTTTTGGACGTGGTTCTTAGAACCTTCGTTTTTTCCTTTTAGGAGAGTTATCTCATGGCATATCCGACTGTTTCTGCCCCTTACGGCATGATCCCGGTCAAGATGGTCAACGGTAACCCGTACAATGGCGCTACCCGTGCTTACAAGATCCAGTCAGGTAACACTGACGTGATCTTCAACGGTGACGTTGTTGGACTGGCTGTCGACGGCTATGTTGATCGTACCGCTTTTGACGCTGCAATCCCTGCGGTTGGCGTGTTCATTGGCTGTTCTTACACTGATCCGACCTATGGTCTGACCTTCCGTAATTACTATCCGGGTTCAGTTACCGCTTCTGACATCACTGCATACGTAGTTGATGATCCGAACGTACTGTTCAAGATGGCTGTTACCAATGGTAGCGGCGTAATTAGCGAACTCGGTCAGAACGCTGTTGGTTCTAACTTCGCTGGTGATGAAGGCGCTTCCGCTAACGGTTCTACCACTACCGGTAAGTCCTATGGCGGCATCGACGCCACTTCCCTCGCTACCACCGCAACTCTGCCTTTCCGCGTAGTTGAAGGTGTTGAGGAAACCAAGAACGCTTCCGGTAACTACACCGAAGTTCTGGTTAAGTGGAACGCAGGCCATCAGTTGACCAACACCACCGGTCTGGCTGGTTCTTAATAGGAGTAATTTCACATGGCAATTTCACGCGCACAAATGGTGAAGGAGCTCCTGCCGGGCCTGAACGCATTGTTCGGTATGGAGTATGGTCGCTACGGCGAAGAGCATAAGGAAATTTTCGAGACCGAATCTTCCGATCGCTCATTTGAAGAAGAAGTGAAGCTGAGCGGCTTCTCTGCTGCACCGGTCAAGGCTGAAGGCGATGCAATCAGCTACGACGCTGCACAGGAAGCGTTCACCTCTCGCTACAACCACGAAACCATCGCTTTGGGCTTCAGCATCACTGAAGAAGCGGTAGAAGACAATCTGTATGACAGCCTGTCCTCTCGCTACACCAAGGCTCTGGCTCGTGCTATGGCGTACACCAAGCAGATCAAGGCTGCCTCAGTCCTGAACAACGCATTCACCAGCGCAACTGGTGGCGATGGCAAGGCTCTGTGTGCAACCGATCACCCGCTGGTGTCTGGTGGTACCAACTCTAACGAACCGGCTGTTGCCGCTGACTTGAACGAAACCTCGCTCGAAGCAGCTGTAATCCAGATCGGTGGTTGGACTGACGAGCGTGGTCTGCTGATCGCGGCTAAGCCGAAGAAGCTGATTATTCCTCGTGACCTGATGTTCGTGGCTACCCGTCTCCTGAAGACTGAAGGCCGTGTCGGCACCGCTGACAACGACGTCAACGCAATCGCTACCAACGGTGCGATTCCGGGCGGTTACGCAGTGAATAACTTCCTGACCGACAGCGATGCGTGGTTCCTGACCACTGACATCCCGAACGGCTTGAAGCACTTCGTTCGTACTTCCCTGACTACCAAGATGGAAGGTGATTTCGACACCGGGAACGTCCGTTATAAGGCTCGCGAAAGATATTCTTTCGGTTGGAGTGATCCACTGGGTATCTTTGGTAGCCCCGGCGCCGCGTAAAATCAAGCATTTAGCTTGATGGAAGCCCCTCTTCGGAGGGGCTTTTTTATTGCCTTGACAAAATTGAGCGTGAAGGTACTATTTAGCTAGGACCGCAGGAGTAGTGTGTGCCATACGCAGAAGACTTTGCCGGGATTTACGTAATTAAAAACGACGCAACTAGCAACTGTTACGTTGGGCAATCTGCACGCATGCGTAAACGCGTTGCAGACCACTTTAATCTTCTGCGCGGGGGCCGACACCCGAACCCGCACTTACAGCACGCGTTCAACAAATACGGAGAGTCTAATTTTTCGTACGATTTTGAAGTGGTGTGCGAAGACGTTGATGAGTTAGATCGCTTAGAAGAAGCGTATTTAACTGGCGACGCCTGTTTTGATGAATCCCCTGTGTACTACAACATATCATTAACTGCTCATGTACCCATGCGAGGGCGCGCACATTCTGACGAAACTAAAAGCAAAATAAGCCAGACCAAATTAGGTCGTCGCGAACACGTTACCGCCGAGTATAGGAAAAGACTTTCGGAGGCGCAGCGTAAACGCGCTTGGGCAGATCCAGAATTCGTTGCCAAGATTAAATTCTTGGTGGAGAATGACCACATGACCTATGCAGCGCGGGGTCGTGAACTTGGTATCGACACTAGCTCTGCTAGAAAACTCGCGCTTAAATACAGTCATCTTAAAGGAGAATTCTGATGGCAAATACTAATTTTAGCGGGCCGGTCGTTTCGACCAATGGTTTTACTGGTGACGTAACCGGTAACGTAACTGGTGATGTCGCTGGTAATGTAGACGCCACTTCCCTTCAAGTTCCAGCTTACGCGGCTACAGCTATCGCTGACGTTGCTGACGCAGTTAACACTGCTGATACCAAAGTTGCTGGCACCGTTGTTTTCGACACCACTAACGCACGTTTGATGATCGCTACCGGCGCAGACGCTGATTCTGATTGGGTTGCAGGCGACGATAGCTCAACTACCGTAACTCCGTCCTAATAGGGGCCGAACATGAGTATCAACTCTGACGGCAAAGCGACAACGCTTACTACGACTGGTGGCGCTGTATTCGGCGGTCCGGCTCGGGTTGTGGGCATTCACTTTGTATCCAGTGCAACGGCTGGCAGCATCACCATCAAGGATGGCGGTGCTAGTGGCACCACTGTAGCTACTTTTGCTACGCCAGCTGCTGTAGGTACTGGTTACATTGATTTGGCCGGTTCCCCGCTCCGTTGCGCAACTAGCGCGTACGCCGCACTGGCTGACGTGACTTCTGTCACTGTGATCTACGCGTAAGGAGCTGACATGCCAGCACCAACTACAGCAGATGTACTCAAGCAGTACCGCGACGAACTGAAGCGTATGGAAGCTGCCGGAAAGGACAACACTCCTCGCTACAGCGACTATCAACAGCGCATTAACGAGCTTGAGTACGAACAGTACCAAGAAAACAGGGCTCGTGATGCTGCGGCCAAGCAAGGCAAAAAGGCAGGTGGCAAAGTGATGCGCGCAAACATGGAAAAGCAGACTAAGTACAGCTGCGGCGGTAAGGTCCACAAGAAGATGGCTAAGGGCGGTATGGCCCGTGGCTGTGGCAAAGCTGTACGCGGCACCCGCAAAGCTAAAATCCGATAGGAGCTTACTATGGGCTTGAAATTTGAAGACGTGTCCCCGATCGCCGGTATTGCTACTGGTAAGGGCTTTATGGGTGATGTAGCCAAGTCCGGCATGCTGGGCTTGCTTCCTCGCATGATCGCCAAGAAGGCGGGCAAGGACAATGTGCTTGCCGATGCGCCTAAAGAAGAAGAGGCAACCGCTGAAATGCAGCGCCGTCGTCGTGGCGGTGGCCGTGGCCGTGGCGGGATGACAACTACTACCAATCTCCCTGAGTCGGGACCTCCTATGTACTCCTTCAAAAAGGGCGGCAAGGTAAAGAAGGCGGCTTCTAAGCCCAAGGTTCGTGGTTCTGGCTGCGCAAAGCGCGGCGTGAAAAAGTGCAAGATGTACTAAAGCATGGCTACTTCTGGCACTAGCGCGTTTAAGCTCGACGTCTCCGACCTGATTGAGGAGGCGTACGAGCTGCTTGGCCTTGAGCTTCGTACCGGGTACGACGCCCAGAAGGCCCGTCGCAGCCTGAACATTATGTTTCAGGACTGGGCTAACCGTGGGGTAAACCTGTGGAAAGTAGCTCAGGTAAGCCAGACCATGACTTCAGGCACTGCCAGCTACGATATGAACGCGTACGACATCGACGTCACAGACGCTGTTGTGCGCCGGAATGGGATTGACTACAGCCTTGACCGCATTACGCGCGAGGACTACCTCAACATCCCGAACAAGTCTCAGACTGGGCGGCCAACGCAGATTTACGTCGAGCGCACGGCGACCCCAAAGTTCTATGTTTGGCCTACGCCTGAGAACAGCACGGACGCGGTAATTACCTATCGTATTCAGCGGATCGAAGATGCCAACACGCTAACCAACGATCTGGATGTTCCAAGCCGGTTCATCCCGCCAATGGTTTCGGGGCTGGCTTACTATTTGTCTATGAAGGTTGCGCCAGATCGCACCCAAGTAGCCAAGCAGATTTACGAAGAAGACTTCGCCCGTGCGGCCAATGAAGACACGGAGCGTGGCTCCTTGCGGATTCGCCCTGATTACAGGGCGTATGGCTTCTAATGGCCTTCGCTTCCGGCAAATACGCTCTAGCGATTTGCGACCGGTGTGGGTTTCAAGTCAAGTACTCAGCTATGCGCGAGGAGTGGAATGGCTCACGCGTCTGCCCTGAATGCTTTGAAACTAAGCATCCTCAGCTCGATCCTCCTATTATTCGCGCTGATGCTGAGGCTCTACGCGACGCTCGTCCAGATGTGGCAGAAACTGCGCCGGATCTGACGGACTACAACGATTTTATTAACGGGTTGCCCTAATGGCTGGTTACACCTACACATCGCTGAAACAGGCTATTCAGGATTACACGGACAACGACGAATCCGTATTTGTAAGCCAGCTTGACAGCTTTATTCAGTCGACCGAAGAGCGAATCTTAAAGACCGCTCCGCTTGAGGTGTTTCGCAAAAACGCCAGTGCAACTATCACGTCCAGCAATAAGTACGTTCCAAAGCCGTCTGACTGGCTCTACACTTATTCGCTGTCAGTTCAGCCTTCTGGGGTGACTAAATTTTTGCTGAACAAGGATGTGAATTTTATTCAGGAGTACTGGCCTGATCCTACTGCTACAGGTGAGCCAAAATACTATGCGGATTTTGACGTTGACAACTTCATTGTTGCGCCTACTCCAGACTCTGCTTACACGGCTGAGCTCCACTATTTCTATCGTCCGGTCTCGCTTACGGATGATGCGTCCGGTGTCACATGGCTCAGCGAAAACGCAGGCCCGGCCATGCTATATGGTTCCTTGGTGGAAGCGTACACATTTATGAAGGGTGAGCCCGACATGATTCAGCAGTACGAAAACTTTTTCCAAGCCGCCTTACAGCGCGTAAATGGCTTCGCGCAGAGCGTTGAGGGGCTGGATTTCTACCGTAGGACGGGCGCGTAATGTTCGGCGTAGAGGTCAAGGTCGATATGCCCTTCGATGTGAAGGTGCATACCACGAGTAACAGGGGTTTTACCCCGGAGGAGCTTGCGGAGCAGGCTCTGGACAAGATTGTGTCGGTGTCTGATAACGCCGATCCGATGGTGCGTGAGCAGGCTCACGCGTTTAGAGAACGCATCCGTGCGGTACTGGTTCACTATCTGAAGCAGGCAGCACGAAGCGATCGTACGACGGTCTGTGCAGCTTTAGACGCGGCGGGCCATGAAAGCCTATCTAAACTAATCAGGAGACTCTGACATGGCTATTTCTCAGGCAATGTGCACCAGCTTCAAATCTGAACTGTTGACTGCTGAACACAACTTCGCTGCTTCAGGCGGCAACACTTTCCGCATCGCTCTGTACACCAGCTCAGCGACTCTGGACGCTACCACCACTGCGTACAGCGCAACCAACGAAGTCTCTGGCACTGGCTACACCGCTGCTGGTAATGCGCTGACTAACGTAAACCCGACTACCTCTGGTACGACAGCGTTTACTGACTTCGCAGACACTACTTGGTCTTCTTCTACGATTACCGCTAACGGCGCTCTGATCTACAACGACAGCCATGCGTCTGACGCAGCTGTATGTGTATTGGCCTTCGGTGGCGACAAGACCTCTACCAACGGCGACTTCACGATTCAGTTCCCGACTCCAGACGCGTCTAACGCGATCATCCGCATTGCGTAAGCATTGAGGTAGCGGAGCGCCGAGATGGCTTACGGCTGGGGCGAAGACGTATGGGGGGCTTTGGGCTGGAGTAGTCAGCTCGCAGTCACTGTGTCTCCCACCGGGGTATCCGGCGCTACGGCTTTAGGTGATGAGACTGTTGTAGAAGGAGCGGGCGTAACTATTGAGTACGGCGGCTGGGGATTTAACGCTTGGGGCGTCGATGGCTGGGGGGAAGGCAACATAACGGACGCCTTGACCGGGGCTGTTGGGAGTGTAACTACTCAAACCACCAATGTATTTGGTGTTACTGGCGTTTCTGCTACCGGCGCGGTAGGGTCAGAGTCTCTTATAACGGACAACGTTCTGTCTGTTACAGGCGTTCAGGCAACTGGGTCTCTGGGGGACGAGGCGCTATCCACCGATCAGGTTCTGTCGGTAACAGGAGTAGCTGCCACAGGTGCTGTAGGGGACGAGTCCATATCCACCGATCAGATTCTGTCGGTAACAGGAGCAGCTGCTACTGGCGCTATTGGCGACGAAACTGTTGTTGCTGAAGCTGTAGTACTACCTTCCGGTGTTTCGGCGTCTGGCAGCCTCGGCGAAGAAGTTATTTCGGCTAATGCAGTTACGGCTGTAACTGGCGTATCAGCTTCCGTAGGGCTGGCAGGTGTTTGGGGCTCTGGCGCTTGGGGCGACCAGAACTGGGGTGGTGCGGTCAGCGTCATAGAGGGCGAAGGCGTTATCTTCTCTGTATCTGGGGTTAGCGCAAGCGGAACACTCGGTAGCGAAGAAGTAGTAGCAGACGCTAATGTCCTACCGACTGGCGTATCAGCAACCGGTGAAATCGGGCCCCAGCCTACGGTAACTGCTGGAGCTGTAGTTCTCCCGACTGGGGTCTCCGCAACAGGCACTCTCGGCGAAGAATCACTAATAACCGTCAATAACTTTTATGTTGACGGTGTTAAGGGCACAGGGAGAGTAGGGAACGTTGTTGTTATTGCTGACGCAAATGCTCTACCGACCGGTGTTGGAGCCACTGGAACCGTTTCAAACTCTATCGTTTGGAGTAAACTTGGCGTCAACGCGCCATCAACAACTTGGACGCGAATAGCCGCTTAGGAGCAGGAATATGGCTAGTACTTACACAGCAGCAGGTATCGAACTCATCGCGGACGGCGAACAGTCCGGTACTTGGGGCCAAACCACGAATACCAACTGGGAAATGCTTGAGGAGATGGTGACCGGTATTGTTTCCGTCACGCTCTCAGCTACTACCGCTACTTTGACTACTTCAGACGGCTCATCTTCTGATGGCCGCCACTCTGTAGTTGTGTTTACCGGCTCTCCGGGCGGTACTTGTACCGTGACTGTAAGTCCGAACGACATGCAGAAGGTTTACTGGATCGTCAATAACTCTGACCAGACTGTGACCATGTCGCAGGGGTCCGGCGCGAACGTCAACATTGCAGCGGGCAGTAAAAAAGTTATTTATTGCGATGGCGCAGGTGCAGGTGCTGCGGTTGTTGACCTTAGCACTAATTTCGATATGACAAGCCCGCACATTGACGGGACCGCAGTCACTTCAACTGCCGCAGAATTGAATCTGCTTGACGGCTCTACCGCAGGCACTATCGTTAACAGCAAGGCAGTTGTTTACGGTGCTTCCGGTGAAGTCAACGCTACTACGCTTCAGATCGGCGGGACCAGCATCACTTCAACAGCAGCAGAACTGAACATTCTGGACACTGTTACCGCTGATGCTACCGACCTTAATCGTACTGATGTAACTACTGAAGGCACTACTGAAGCGTCTAAAGTTGTAACTAGCGATTCGAGCAACGTAATTGCGCACGCTGGTACGCTCACGCTTACCGGAAAGACGAAAGTTCAGCAGCTCATGGAAAAAGCTACTGTTTCTGCTACCGCAGCGACTGGCACCATTGCTTTTGATGTACTTACCCAGCAAGTTCTGTATTACACCAGCAACGCGTCTGGTAACTGGACGTTGAATATCCGTGGGGATAGTTCAAATACGCTGAACAGCATTATGTCAATCGGCGAATCCGTTACTGTCGCGTTCCTTGTAACTCAGGGCGGAACCGCGTACTACCAGTCTGGTTTCCAAGTTGACGGTAGCTCAGTTACCCCGGAATGGCAGGGCGGCTCTGCGCCGACTGGAGGCAACACCAGCTCGGTGGATTCTTACAGCATCACTGTTATTAAGACCGCTGATGCTACGTTTACGGCGTTTGCAAGCCAGACTCAGTTTGCGTAAGGAGAAGGGTTTATGGCACCACCACTACTAGGAACCTTTGGGGGCGGCGCAGCTAGAGGCTATGGTAGAGGCGCTGGCGGACCTGCTTATATGGTTGCCACTGGCGGCACCATAACTCAAGACGGCGACTATAAGGTTCATACGTTTACCAGCTCTGGCACTTTTACTGTAAGCGCCATATCAGATGAGCCGTATGTTGATTTCTTGGTAATCGCTGGCGGGGGCGCTGGTGGGTACTCTGGCGGCACCGCTGGCGGTGGCGGCGGGGGCGCTGGTGGGTACCGCACTTCTTACGGTACCTCCGGCGGTAACTCTAGTGCCGAATCTCAAGCCACAGTAGATGTTGGGTCGTACACCATCACTGTAGGTGCAGGCGGAGCCTCCAGTAGCAACTCTGGTAGTAATTCCGTTTTTTCTGGCACTGGCGTTTCAATTACCTCAACTGGTGGCGGTGGCGGCGCGTACTTCGAGTCTAGTGGCAGTAGCGGTGGCTCTGGCGGTGGCGGCGGCGGTGACGGCTATTATTACGGTAGTGGGGCCGGGGGTAGCGGAACTAGTGGTCAGGGAACTGGCGGCGGCAGCGGCGGCTACGGGCAAGGAGGCACCCAAGGCGGCGGTGGCGGCGGCGGTGCCGGTGCAGGTGGCAGTAACGGCGGCAGTGGCGCTGGATACGGTGGAGCTGGTCTAGCGTCAACAATCACCGGTTCCTCTGTATACAGAGGCGGTGGCGGCGGTGGGTCTTACGGATCTAGCGGTTGGACTGGCGGCACTGGCGGCGGCGGTACTGGAAACGGCACAAGCTCAGGTACCGCGAACACAGGCGGCGGCGGTGGCTCTGGCGCCCAAAACGGCAATGGGATGTCCGGCGGGTCCGGGGTCGTACTCCTCAGATACTATAGCCCGGCCTAATTAGCAGCGAGGACGTACCATGTCGCACTTTGCAAAAATAGATGAAAACAACGTTGTAGTTAGTGTAATCGTTGCTGAGCAAGACTATATTGACACTTTGCCTGACGCTAATAGCTGGCTTCAAACCAGCTACAACACTAGGCGCAACGTCCATTACAAGCCAAATAGTAATGAACCCTCTGGCAAACCTGCGTTTAGAGGAAATTTCGCTGGACTCGGATTCACGTACGATCCCGAAAATGATGTTTTCATTCCGGTGAAACCTTTTGAACAGTGGGTTCTAAACACTGAAATATGGGATTACGAACCCCCTAATCCTGCCCCTGTTCCTGATGTAGTGTTCGATGACGAAGGTTTCATTTTGGGGCAGTACAGGTGGAGCGACGCGGACTACGTAGCCGGTAATTCTGGCTGGGTGCTTGTGCCAAACGAAGTTGAACTTCCGTGAAACACCCCGTCGAGCAGGTAGGCTGGGTAGTCATCGGCCTCCTGCTCGGCGGCCTGATGGCCTATTCCGTCAATGTGCTTGGCGCAGATCCGATTGTCACGGACAACACGAATACCAACGTCAACACCAGCACTTCTACTAGCACATCCACCAGCACGGTAAACAGCAACACAGCAAGTTCTGTTCGTACTGACGGATCCATGACGACCACCGTCAAATCGCCTCCGCCGTCCGCTATAGCCCCGCAATTTTCTGCCGGTAATGGCAACGACCTCTGCACCGTAGGGGCTTCTGGAGCCGTTCAGACCCAGATTCTGGGCATTTCTGTAGGCGCGACCTTTACCGAGGAAAACTGTATCCGCCTCAAGAACGCCAAAGCCCTGTACGACATGGGCATGAAGGTGGCGGCTGTCAGCGTGATGTGCCAAGACCAGAAGGTGTTTGACGCCATGATGATGGCAGGAACCCCATGCCCGTATGACGGCAAGATCGGAGATGAAGCCAAACTAGCGTGGAAGTCCCATACCTCGGATGAGCCAGAGGAGATTTCAGCAGATGATGTCGAACACAAGCGCCTTAAAGCCCTTGGCATTATTGGCGGCATTTTTGCCACTACCCTCTTCTTCTGAGCCATACACCTATGGCTACACTCCTAACGCTGCTGCTAGGGGTACTTCTTGGACTATGTCTGAACCTGTACTTGGAGTGGCTCCAGTTCCGGGCGTTGACATCACAGGAGTCATCTACCGCTACACGGCAGTCAAAGACAGGCCTGACGATTTCACCGTCACCGTCCGAAATCAGAATGCCATTGACAGTGGATATATATTCAGCGAAACAGATGATTGGTCAGGCCGCTCTGGTCAGACAATCAACAAACTCACTCCGGTTGGACATAGCCCCATCAAATACTGGGGCGACGGAGAGATCACGACCACGGGAGTGGGTAGCGTAATTGACCCCGATGTGGTCTACACCTACCGCGTAGACACCTGCTACGACCCTCAATCCAACCCTGACTGTCCGGGCTATATCGCCCCACCTGCCCCTGCTGTGGCTGTAGTGGAGGAGCCTGAGCCAGTAGAGGTCGAAACCCCAACCTACGACCCGTATGCCGCCTACCGCGAAGAACTTGTGCAGCAGGCCATGACCCCAACCGATCGCGAGAAGTTTCTAAATGACGACGAAGAAGTTTCTAAAGACGACGAAGAAGTTGAAAAAGAGGACATGGAAAAAGCCCTCGCCACCTCTGACGCCGCGATGGAGTTGGCCGAAGGCCAAACAGGGATGATTGCCGCGATGAATCCTGTCACAATGCACAATTATTATGCAATGAACTTGCCCGGTGGGGTCTATAAGGAAACTGTAATACTCCAAGGTGGCGAGATTAAGGACAACCGCAGAGCATTCCGCTCGATGGCGAACGACCGACTACACACCGAAATGGTAGGGAGCCAATGGAAATGAAAAAGATCGCACTAGCCCTATTGGTGGCAGGCACAGCCCATGCGCTTGATGTACCGATTGAAGGCACAGTCCAAAGCCGCTGCTTGATGAATACCGATGTAGCTGGGGTCTACGGCAACCCGAATGCCTACACCCTGACGACTGCTCCGGCGGATGGCGGCTTGATTCCTGTCGTTCGCTACGATGTCAGTCTGGCGGATGCGTATAAAGCCAAGATCACTTACCCGACTGAATTTTCCACCAGCCCCAGCCTTGGTGACGCGGTGGCCTTTACTGGCTCTGTGAGCGTCCAAGAAGTATCTGATGCAGGGATGGCGGACTATGACACCGATGCCGTGACCTACGACCAGACCAAGGAGTACGACCTCACAGTGGCGGGTACGACTTGGTTCAAGATCAGTTCCGCTGCGACCTACGGCGGTGGGGGCAATAAGGCGTTTCCGGGCGGCACATACCGTGCAGTGGTGGTGGCGGAGTGTATCGCGCAGTAATCCTCTTCCTCTTTGCCCTGAATGCAAACGCCCATGAGATGGTTCCCACTTATCCAAAGCTGGAGCCATCCCATGTGGAGGGCGTGTTTAAGGCAGAACTGGAGATGTTCAACAAACGAAAGGATGTTGAATACTACGAACTGGGCGTCTTTACTGAAGACTGGGAGCCGATCAAATTCGTTTCCCGCTACAAGATCATGCACCTGCGGTATCTGGGCCACATCAAGTTTGATGTCTATGTCCGGCAGGCTGACGCGGACAAGGCGCACTATGTTTGCAGCCAATCCAAGCTACGCGGCACAGACACAGGTGCATTACTGGCGACACGAATATGCTCAAAATTCCGGCACTAGCCCTAGTGTTCTGCGGTATGGCGATGGCTGATTCTTCGTCGCTCAACCTGCAACTGCCGAATGCGGGCGGCAGCTATGCTACGGATTCCATCCGTGCAGGGGACATGGACTGCAAGAACGCCATTGGCGGAGCGACCAATTTTGAGATGGGCGTCACCGGGATCGTGAATAACGCAGTCAGTCCGTTTGACAGCGAAGACCCGAAAAACCCCCAGACTAAAGACATCGGCCTATATGCAAGAATCGTGATACCGCTGGACGCTCCTCGTGAACGAATCAACTGCAACACCTTGTATCAGCTAGAGCTGGAGCGCAGACGGATTGAAGTGCTGAAGCTGCAACAGGAGCTGGAAAACCTGCGCAGGTTGCAGGGAGGGTTTGAAAACTAATGGCTGACTTAGGCGAAAAGCTGGACGAAATCGAAGGGCTGAAGGACAAGTCTTTCACCCTGTTTGGCCTGCGGATGACCCCGACAACTATTGTCGCGGCTGTGGCTGGGATTGGCTCTGTACTGGGTGCGTTGTATGGCGGCTTCACGATGTACCAGAAGGTTGAGGAGATTGCTGGCCTTGACCTTGGAGCCTATGCCGCTCAGATGGAACAGACATCCAACAAGATCGAAACGCAGGAACGCCTACTGGAATCTATTGAGCAGAATCTCAGGGATGCCAAGCAACTGACCTACGACATTGAGAAGCGGGTGAACGACAAGATCGTGCGATTCGAGGACAAGATGGACAAGTTTGAGGTTAAGGTCGAAGATACTAAGGCTGAACTGCAAGACCAGATCCAGAAGGCTCTGGATAACCCACTGTCAGGAAATTGACATGCTTGATTTTGAAAAGGCTGACATAAATGGGCTTTGAGTACGTACAGTTTGACAACATGTATTCTGATGTTGAGGTGTCCAACATCATGGCTGAGCTTGATTTCTTGCGAAGGGGCGAAGCATTTTTGCCCCCGGAACAATCACAGTCGGCTCTTGGCGTCAACGGCGCCCCTCTAAAGAAAAACAAAGCCGTTATCTTAGATACGATCTACGCCAGAAGAGAGGTTTCTGCGGTACTTGCGTACAATAGAAAGCTATTTAGTAAGGAGATTCCGTATGACGAGCTTAGTGTCATATTTAACGCGCTAAGAACGTGCTCGTCAGATAGCACGGTTCTTAGCTACTACGAAGATTCTGACTACTACCTACCGCACGCAGATGGTAGTGCGCTCACAGCCCTGACCTATTTTTACCGAGAACCTAAACAGTTTTCTGGTGGCGAGCTAGTTTTTCCAAAGCACGACACTACGTTGCCCCCGCTGCACAACACAACTTATCTATTTTGCGGGCAAGAGCTTCATGGGGTTAACCCCATACGTATGAACCCGGAAGACGTTGGAAAAGGGCTAGGTAGATACTGCATGGCACAATTTTTAAGTTTTAAGTTTTAAGTTTTAGGCTGCATGGAATACTAACTGATATGACTAACACTATCGTCTGGAGAATGGAAGAGACAAAATGGAACACGAAATAGATAACTTCATTGGTGTCTTTGATGACGTCGTTTCTACGGCAACATGTGAAGCCATAATTGAGCACTATGAAAAAATGGACAGGCTTGGCGTAACCCTAAACCGCCAAGACCATGAAGGCGCGCGCGCAATGGAGAAACAAACCACACAGTGCTTTTTAGGCCAAGGGCTTAAACCTAAAACGCGCCTGTTCCACACTGCTGAAACCATTATGCAGCAATTCATGCACGCTGCATGGGGGTGTTACTCTGAGTACATAAAGAAGTACGGGATACTCAACGAGTTAGCAAAGCATGAGATGTACACAGACGTAAAAATTCAAAAATACTTGCCGTCTGAAGGCTACCATGTATGGCATTGCGAGGCCGACCGCCGAGAACACGGCAGCAGAATTATGTTTGCGCTTTTGTATCTGAATGACGTAGAAGCCGGCGGTGAGACTGAGTTTTTGTACCAGTCCAAACGAGTGCAGCCTAAAGCTGGGCGTTTGATATTGGCGCCGGCTGCGTTCACGCACGCACATCGCGGCAATCCTCCACTATCTGGCGAAAAGTACGTCATCAATAGCTGGTTCGACTTTTCTAGGTAGAAGGAGATACTGACATGACCGACTTTGAGAAGGCTGACATCAATGGCGACGGTGTGATCGACAAGGACGAATATGCAAAGCTCATGGCGGACAAGCTGCGTCGTGAAATCGACGACGAGGACGCGAAGCGTGACCAGCAACGTAAAATGGTCTGGTTTGCGCTGTTCGGCATGCTGGGATACCCGCTGTTTGTGTTCGCCAGTGGCGCACTTGGGTTTGATAACGAATCCAAAATCATCGGGGACATGTCTGGCGTGTACTTCATGTCCGTAGGGCTGGTGGTGTCTGCGTTCTTCGGAGCCGATGCCTACGTCAAGGGTAAGGACAAATCCAAAGGAGACGACAAATGATTCCAGTAGAACTTATTACGATGGCAGGTGGCGCCACGATGGGCGGCCTGTTCAAGATGATCGACAAGGCGCAAGAGGCCAAGGCCAAGCAGCAGGAACTGATCCTCGGCAAGATGAAAGCCGACACGGAAAAGGCCGATGCTGACTCTGAGCGAGCGACCAAGGCCGCCGATGCCGCCGCCGCTCGTGTAGGCAACGACCCGTTCGCCAAGATGACCCGCCGTATCTTCGTGCTGTCGATGGTGGCGCTGGGCGCGTGGGCCATGATGGGTGGTCTGACTGGACTGGACATCTACGTGCCTGTTGAGCGCACCACCGGCTTCAACTTCATGGGGCTGTGGGATAACGTCAAGACCCAGACCGAGTACGTTCGCCTAGAAAACGCTCTCGTGCATTTCGAGTGGTTGAAGATTAGTATTTTGGCTGCTGGTTCATTCTATTTGGGTAAATCGTAATGCGCTGTTACTACAAGAAGGGCGGCACCGTGAAGGACGCCTGCTACCGCAAGGTCAAGTCTCAGTACAAAGTCTTCCCGTCTGCGTACGCGTCGGGGGCGATTGCTAAATGTAGGAAAGCTCGTGGCGGTAAGAAAGACTGAGAAGGGCGCCGCCCTCAAGCGGTGGTTCAAGGAGGACTGGAAAGATGTTCGCACGGGCAAAGCATGCGGTCGCCAGAAGGGCGAAAAGCGCGGCACTCCATACTGCCGTCCATCTAAGCGGGTATCTGAGAAGACTCCTAAAACTTCTGGAGAGATGACAGCTGCTGAAAAACGCAGCAGAATTGCCCAGAAGAAAAAGCTCGGCCAGCCAGCGGGTGCGCCGAAACGGGTTAAACCCCTGAAGAGGAAGAAGTGATGCGCAGGTACTACGCAGCTGGTGGCCGTGTTGAGAAGTCAAAAATGGCCTGTAACAAGCCCCGTCGTACGCCGGGC
>Ga0196901_1000479_pt1 | contig 20961 bp, 21 predicted proteins | sample CB_VirMetaG_FD_169099 | JGI IMG/M metagenome (GOLD analysis project Ga0196901, IMG submission 169099) | Freshwater to marine saline gradient viral communities from Chesapeake Bay - CB_1504_1 Viral MetaG (v3) (version 3) | ecosystem: Environmental > Aquatic > Marine > Coastal | place: USA... | reverse complement strand
GACCAATCTTCCAACTTATCTCCTGCCCCAAAAGCAAAGTAGAACTCTTCTGAATGCCTCAACATAAAGTCTACTCTTTTATTTGCTAAAATATCTGAGTAAACTATAGCCATATCCCGATCTACTAGTTCCTCGATTTCCTTATCTGTCATAACACTTTCAGCATAATTCGGTCTACTTTCTCTACGACGAGCCATCCCTGCATAGTGTTTAAATAATTCTGCACGTTTTTGTTTTATTTCATTATCTATAGCCTTAGCTAACCTCATCGCCATGGGCTGATTGTATAATAATAAGAACTCAACTAACTTAGAAGTTTCAATAAATCTAACTCTAGCACCCACAGGCTTTCCTTCCATAAAACTATACTCAAATCTTAAAAGCCCATCATTTCTTAAAGGACTTCCTATAAATGTAAGAGCATTATCATTCTCATTCAATAAAGAAACTCTTTCTGAGAACGAAGGTATTTTTGAGTCGGAAAGAAATAATCTTTCCATAACTTTTTTATCTTTAGTTATAAACACGTTCCCAGCTAAAATTTTACTCATAACCTTAAATTAGATCTACTATAACTATTCTATCCCCAATGTTTAACTGTTGGAAAGGGTCGCTTATTTTATTAACCCATAATACTAACCAATCCATTTTTGCAGACCCATAGAATAAATCTGCTATAAGATCGGCTCTATGCTCATATCCAGGAGGTATAGTCCCTACTCTCTTAGGAAGTTTTAATATTGCATTTAAGTCTCTAGTAAACTTTTCAGAGGTTACAGAGGTGACAACATCTCTATCTTTAAATTTAACTTTACTTTTTCCTAGTTTTAAATGATTACTATAAGCCATACTGTCGTAACTCCATTCTGTGTAGATTCTTACTCCTGTATGTAACTAATAGAAGAAACATCCAAAGGATTTATTAGGCCATTGTATGGATCCAAGTTATTAGTGGAGTAAATAGCTTCCCATCCAGCTAAATTATCCCCTTCTTCAATAACTCCAGCATTAAAAGCACCAAAATTTCCAGTTCTATTTTCTTTGAGGCTGAGCTTAACTTCTATTATTTTAGGAGTCATAGTCTGAGAATCATAACCTCCATCATTTACTATAGCTATATTATAGCTATCAACAACACATGGAATGTTATTATACATAGGACCATGTGTCAATCTAACAGTGGGTGGCCCGTATAAAGTGTTTCTAGAGTTGTTTAAGGTTGTGCCTCTTATTAGGTTTAACCACACATAAACTGTATTAATTATCTTGTCTAAGTTAACTGCGTCTTCTGGTTCAAAAAAGTCTGATATCTTTCCGAAAATACCTGTTATACCATTGAGAAAGCCTCCTTCTCCTGTTAATTCACCTACTGCTTCTTGATAATACTTTCTATGAATAGCTGCGTGGTCTATCTCTTTGCGCTCTCCTAAATCTGTAGGGGCGCGCCCTATGCCGCGACTAGCATCCACGTCTTCAAAGGGGATGGGTGTTTGTTCTTCAGCGAAAGGATCATTATATCCCGTATCTGTCTCTTCCTCCTGCTCATTAAAAGACTTCTTAAGTTCAAATCTTTCTTTGGCTTTTTCCCTGTCACTAAAGAACAGTTTAAAACTACTTAAAAATCTAGTTGCTAATCCCTCAGTAGCTTGTAAATGCATCAAATGTAATAGATTTATTCTAAAAGTTACATCTATTTTTCTTGAGTCTGCTCCCATGTAACCGAATAAAGACCCAGCCCTTCCTACTAGTTTATACTCTTGTAACCTTGATGAAGACTGTTCTGAAATAGTAGGATTCTCTAAGAAAGGTATGTAGGATCTGAAAACTCTGTCGTTTGATGTTGGAAATTCTACAGTTAGATAAGATCTTTCCTCAAGTTTTCTTTTAAAAAACTTATTATAAAAAACTCCGTCAGTATCGAAATCTATACCTAACCAATTTACACCAAATAAACTCATGGACCTTATTTACTCCCATCAAGAGGGCTTATACCACCTCGTCTCATTTGCATCTTCCCTTCTATTTTTTCTAAAACAGTTTTAAGATCCTGAAGGGTGGCTCCTTGCGGCATTCCAACCATTGCTGAGGCAACTCTTGCTGCTGCTGATAATCTATTATCCATGTTCGATGGGTCATTTTGTTCTTTAAGAAGTTCAGTCTGTTTCTTCTGCTCCTTAAGCGAAGCATCATCCTTGTCATTAGAGCTACCCATCAGATCTACAAGCTGCCAAATACCATAACCAACCATCGCGGCAATAGATATCGGGCCTCCAATGAAAGCTGCGCCTCTAGCCGCAATCGCTCCTATGGCCCCCGCTGCTCGGACCGTTCCACCAGAAAGAAGTCCAGACGCCCTTCCCGAACCTTCTGCTGCTAAGCGTTTCAGCGCATTACCAGCGACTTTTATTCCCATGACGCCTACCACAGCCACTAAGGCAGTGTTTATAAGCGGTAGCCAGTACGTTACAGCCCTATGAATCTCGGGAGCATATTGATTGTAAAAATTATCTATTTGTGCCTGCCTACTCCTAAGGGTTTCACTTTCCTTATCGGAAAGCTCTTTTAATCCCTTAATATCTTTATTATTAGTTTTAATAAGTCCTCCAAGCATTTGGATAGCGCCTATTTGTGGTCTTCCATATACTTCTGCAATATGGGCAGCAGCAATCCGATTAGATCCCAATTGTTGAGTTATCATATCAGAAGCTTTTACAATATCATCAAGAGTTTTTTGAGTTACACCTCCTGAATAAATATCCTCAACAACTCCTGTCAAACCAAGAAGATGTTGTTGTTGAAGATTCATTCCGTCTAACATCTGAAGGAAGATACCTATCTGCTTCTTGGCAGGCTCACTACCTCCAGCTAATCCCATTAAGACGGTTGAAAGCTCTGCAAATTTACCTACAGTCTCGGGACCATAAATACGAAATTCTTCTAGCTGATCTTGAAAACTTAAAAGTCCCTCTAGAAGTCTCTCATTAGATACTAAATAATTTTTAGTGGTCTCTTTAGTAGTCCTAGCGAGGCTTTCTTGAACTTCAATATTCTGATCGGTCACTAAGCCAAATCCAACCATTGCCCGTGTCAATGCGTTAGTATCCTGACCACTCTTAATCATGTCATCAGCTAAATCCACCACACCATCGGAAACTCTCCTTAGTCCAGCATCAAAGGCATCCAACATGAACTGTCGTCCTTCAAAGAGCATAGCGAATTTTTCAAGTTTTTCGCTATTTTTAGACATAAACCTATTAAAGTTTAATCCTATAGCATTAGATTTAAGTTGCAGTCTTTCCTGTTTTTGAACTGCTGTTGTAAGTTTATGGACAAAATCTACGTTTTGAACAAGACTTGCCTGGAGGGAGACAACGCTAATTTTCAAAGAGTCAGCAGCTCTAGTCGATATACTAAGAGCTTTTGACAAATCCTGAGCAGCCTGTCTAGCCGCTTCTTGTTGGATGACCAAGTCAGTAACATCAAAATTACTCATCAGTATTCCCTAAACCCTTCCCTAGTTATATCAATATCTAATTTAATTATATCACTCATAGATCCAACTTTAAAAGTTCTAAAGCTATCAGATTTAGTAAATCCGGTTATGACAGGCATGTTAGTATAATTAGATACGTAATCGTTGTTATATAGATTATTTACGATTACAGAAAATAAACCCTCGCTTAACCTATCTAAAAGGATAACATTCATAAGTAAATTATTCCTGGGTGAGAGAAATATTCCGCTTGATGTTCTAGCCGAAGCGACTACGACACCCAAGCGAGTACTTGGATATCTAAATTGAATAATGTCCCCAGGACGTAGCCCTAGATAAGAAGTCTCTTTCGCAGTTAAATTATATCCTTGAAACTTTTGGATGTTTTCTGATGTCAGCCTCATAATTTACAAAGTTTTATATCAAATATACTAAAGTCTTGCCTATTACATATTTATAACATATGAGTAACTTAGAGGAAGATTTAATAGAAATAATTGATTTGCTTAACTTCACATTCTCCAATGACTTTGTAGAGAAGTGGTCATTTAAGTATGGAAAAAGGCTTCCAAAACTATTCCAAATGAGGCTTCTAAAATGCCTTGATTCGAGAAAGCCTTTAAAGCTCCAAGCAGTATATAAATTTTTAGTAGTAGATTCTGGCTTTGGAGAAGGTATTATAGAAAGTTTCTTTGAGGACATAGATTACGAGATCTACCGTCCAATAATCCTAGGGAGAGTAGAAGATCTAGTCATTAGCTGAATCCCTTAGTTTCCTCTGCTCATCTAGCCGATTGCAAACGACTTCTTCGGTATTGAACTTAGGGCAGGCATCCTTGTACTCGCACCAATCGCAGAACACGTTCTGCTGAGCCCAGAATTCGTCTTTCTTCTTCTTCCGTATCCTCCAGACCCTATCAATCTGTCCTTTCTTCCACATCTCAACTTGGAATCGAGAGAATTTGACAGAGACAAAGTTTCCAGTTACTGGGTAGTAGTGAGCACAGTAAATCTTCTCGAAAGGCACGCCATGTAGTTTGTGGATAGCCCAGGCATATCCCTTTAACTGGTTATCGTCCATCAGGGTTTTCTTCCTCTTCTCTTTCTTAGAAGTCTTGTAATCAATAACAAGAAAACCACCATCTGTTCCTTTAACAACTCTGTCAATGACTCCGACAAAGTTAATATCATTCTTATCGTCAAGAGGAATACTAACAGATTGTTCTGTTGCCACAGTCTCTCCTAAATTCTGATTCCATATTAGAAAGTTCTCAAGACAAGACTTCATCCTATCATTCTCATGGAATGGAACTTTATAAGTTGATCTCTCCTGCTCCGCTATCTTCAATAAAGATTTAAGATCACGCTCTTTGTAACCTATCTCGAAGATCTTGTGAATGAAGCTTCCGAAATTCAAAGCGTCTTCATTCTTGGAGCCGAATCCCGGCAACTTTTCTATGTATCTCAACTTGTATTTCCATAGGCACTGGTCTATGATATCACTACGAGAGGCACTAATATTATTTATAAACATTATGTCTGATTCCTACATTAGAAAATACTGCTTAAGCAAGTTTACTACTAATTATAGGCTCCAAAGTGATGATGTCGAACTAGTTGTTCCATCATTATTTTTGGAAAACGACTATAAGAGGCATATGTCCATCAACCTGGAAACTGGGTTATGGAGATGCTTCAAATCCGGTGAGGTTGGTAATTTTGTAAAGCTGTATTCACTGTTGGAAAAGTGCTCTTACCAGGAAGCATACGAAAAGTTTATCTTTGAAGATTTTATTTCAAAGGGTCAGTTCTCTAAGCCAAAGCCGTTATCCAAGTTTAATCCTAATACCATTGAATCCGATCTTGAGGATGCTAAGGACTTTGAAGAGGTCGAGGATCATCCTTTTATTAAGAGGAGACTTCTTACAGGATTCAAGTTTTACTTAGCGAAAAGCGGAAGATACTCAGGAAGATTAATAATTCCGTTCTTTAATAGGAAAGGGAAAATGTTCTATTTCCAAGGAAGAGCACTAAACGGAGAACTTCCTAAGTATCTAAATTGTAAGAACCTAAAATCTTCTCAGGTCTTATACCCATTCGACTACGGCTCCTATGAGCCCCTATACATCACAGAGGGAGTCTTTGACTGTCTAAGCTTACAAGCCGTAGGGTTGAACGCCACAACAACACTAAGTTGCTTCACTAGCCGTGATCAAATGATCCAACTGAGTCAGTATCAAGGGCCTTTAGTGTGCGCGTTTGATAGCGATGAAGCAGGTATGGAAGGTAGACACAAGTTTATGCAGTTGGCACACTGGGCTTCTAGAGGAGATTTAAAGACCGTAGTTCCTCCAAATAACTATAAGGATTGGAATGAAATCCTAGTAAAAGAGGGTCCAGACTATTTGTTGGAAATCAGCAAGGGGCTAAGTCGCCTGGACCCCCTCAATTTAGAGGTATTAGCGTATGATAAACGCAAATTCGTTTGATACTATCGTTTGATTTAGAGCGTTAAATTTCAATCTAGCAACATACGTTCCCGTCATAGATCCTAGAGTTCCATCTAAAAGTGAAGGATGTGTACGGAGAGAATCAGTATCGAAGGTGAAAATAACAGTATTCTCTGACGTTGTTTCGATGGATCCTGAAGTGTCTGAATAACCAGAGACTGACACTCTAGCTCCTAAATTCCTATCAGTATTCTTCTTGTAGATCTCAATCATAGGATCTGTAACAAGAGACTGCTTGAATAGGTTAACTATTGATCTATCTATATTTGCGTTCTCTAATGTGAATTCATTAGTAAATTTAAGATCAACTTTAGATCCAAGAACAAGGTGATTATTCTCAAGTCTAGTAGCAACCCTGAATAGTAACGGCTCAGTTACCCCAAAGAATCTGTCTTCTGTAAGGGTGAACTCATTAATAATAGTATCTAAATCTGAACCAGCGGTTCTCTTAACAGTCCAAACATCTATGTAATCCCCAGTGGAAGATACTGAGTTCCTAATAACAGTATCTCCGCTTAAGTTAAATACTCCACTTGGGGTAACGTTGGGTGAATCCAAAACTACTGCGAATTTGCCGGTACTTAACTTATAAATCCCCGAGGCATCATTTACATTGTAGTTAGTAGGACTAAAAGCAGCTTCATCAGATACTAATGAAGCACTGTTAGAGAAATGCATGAAAATGTTAGAACTAACACTTGACAGAATTTCCCCATCAGATCCTATAACAGTGCTTGGGTTATAATTTGATACCGCTGCAAAAATAGAAACTCCACTAATTGCATAAGGATCCGTATACTGACCATCATTAATGAAATACATGATCAGGGCTGTTGGCCCTAATACTGTTGGCCTTTCATGCCTAGTAGAGACCTGATTTCCGTTGATTTTCATGAGCTTTTTGTATCTCTCGCATCTCTTCTGTGTAAAACTTTAGGAAAGACATTCTTTCCTTTTTCTTCATATTTTTAACATCAGAATACGAGAAGCCAACTTTATGTACTAATATGTAGGCTTGATAGAGAAGGTCATCTACAGATAAAGACTCTATCAGCTCACTGAAAAAAAATCCGCACCAAAAGGTAGTTGAGTCAGGGCCTCATACTTACAATGAGGGCATTCAAAAATGAATCTTGGGTCAACTCCATACTGATCTAAAGTAATTTCTCTTGAAATTTTCTTAAGATCCATAATATGCATTCTTTTTAAAGCTTTAGAGATAAATACGGGATCAGTATTCCCATCAATAGAGATTACAAATCTATTCATCATCTTTGATGAAGATTCCGTATCTTCAATAAATCCTTCCTCTCTGACTCTAGGAAATCTAACCTGTACATTTACACCTAATTTAGGTAGATTGATTGTTCTAGGGTCCTCTAAGTCGTCAGGAATTTCATTTACTGTTAAATGCTTTGTTAGATCTAGCTCTGTTCTGGTAGTGCCTCCGCAATCGGGGCAGTTAATATCAAACGTATAAATTGGTCCATAGGAAGCTTCTCTTAATTTTAGTAGTAAATAAAACTTATCCATTAAAAGAAGATCTTCTATCTCTATACCGTCAACACACTTGCCTAATAAGGCATTTACTAAATTTGTACCCTTACCCTTTGAGTTAAGGATCTTCTCTTCCTCAAAATATGATAAAGGAGAGACAGTAACTCCTGTAAACTTACTATAAAACTTACCTTTGGAAGGTAAGTTAACCTCAACACTATCATCATCAGGTACGGAAGAGAAAAGTGCTTCCAAAGCAGCATCCCGTTCAGCCTCTATCCGTGCATTTGTGCTTTTTAATTCTTTCATAAAAATTCCTATAATAGATTACAACCTATTATAGTCTATGAAGATAACTATTGGTATTTTAACCTCCACTCTGGAGACCGATAATCCAAAGATACTGCAAGCTTTAAGGAATAAATATGCTTTTGCGGTTCCAGGCCACCAGTATTCCTCTGCCTACAAAAGTAGGAGATGGGACGGTAAAAAGAGATATTTTGGAGCTAATGGAAAATTTAAGACTGGGATTTTATCTAGGATCGTAGAAGACTTAAAGTTAATTGGAGTTAATCCAAGTTCAGATATTGAATGGGATAAGCCTCCAAGGGAGATATTTACAGATATTGCAACCTTCGACACATTTACCTACAGGCATTACCAGAAGGATGCAATTTTCAATTGTGTAAACTCAAGACGTTTAGTAGTTGATAGTCCTACTGGGTCTGGGAAAACACTCATAATGGCTGGGAGTATTGCTACTCTCCTTACTAAATACCCAGATATGAAAGCGGTTGTACTTTTCCGTGAAAAGGGTATTCTAAACCAAACCTATGAATTCTTTAAGAAATGTGGGATTGAGGGATTGGGTTACAACTCAGGTGAGGGCTACGAGTATGGTAATATCATGCTCTCAACAGTACAAAGTATTGAGAGAATATTAGACAGTCACCTAGAGGATTCAATGCTTATCATGGTAGATGAGGCTCACCAGTTCTGTAAGGGTGAGACTACCATAGCAGCTATTGAGAGCTTCCCTAACGCCTCCTACAGGCTAGCTTTTACTGCTACCCCTCCTAGTGAGGATCCAAAGGATATCAACGCTAGGATGGTCCTAGAAGGTGCTTTTGGGGAGGTATATACCACTAGGACGGCAGAGGATCTCATCAAAGATGGCAGCCTTGCAAAGCCTATAATTCAAATTGTTGATAACACACCAGTATCCGCTGTTCCTGAAGATTTAACTTATCTAGAAGTTTATGAGCAGTATATTGTTAATTGTGATCTTAGGAATGATAAGATAAAAGATATTGTTAACAAGATATACAAAGCCAATCCAGGTGCCAAAATACTTATACTAGTTAAGAATCTACAGCATATAGAGAACCTCAAGAGTAGGGTTCCAAATTGCTACACTATAGAAGGAAAAGATGACATCGGGAGTAGATATGATATCATCAAGCAGTTTGTAAATGACGATAAACCAGCTACTATTGTGGGCACTAATGTCATGCAGACTGGGATCAGTATCGACGAGATAACCCATATGATTAACGCTAGAGGTTTAGAGGGAGAGGTCCCAACGATACAAGGGTTAGGTAGAGGGATCCGCAAAGCCGAGGGTAAAGATAAGATGTATTTCTACGACTTCTATGACAGGATACCTTACCTAGAAAAGCATTCAAAAGCTAGAATAAAGCACTATACTAAATTAAAGTTCGAGGTAAACAATGTCAAACTCTGATATATTTTCAAAAGAAGCTCAAGCTGATTCTATAAACAAGATAACTAAGGACCAGCAGAATATGATTGACGCTTGTATTGAATCCTTAAAGTCTATAAAGGACGGAGATAAAATCACCGAAACCAGCCTTAGGCAACTAACAAGCGTTTTAAGGGAGTTAGACTCCCTACGAGACCTATTTTATGTCAGACTATTCAACGCTTTAAAGCGTGGAGATATGCTCTTAGGTTAGATGCTTGGGTATAGGATGACTTCGTAGTTGGTCATCTGAATATATGCTAAACTATTAGAAGTCTGCCATCTGAAAGCAAGTTCAAAGGTCTGATCTGAAGTAGTATCTTTTGTTTGCTTTACGGGCTCCGTTCCTCCACCACCAGTACCATTTGGGGCATGGACTTGGGAGTATTGACTAGTTGATTGGAAAGGATTCCCTAAGCCTTCATACCCAGACCATTGTTGACCATCACCCATAAGTGTAGTTATATAAATGTCCTGTAAAGAAGTATCCTCAAGATTTCTTATACAAATTTTAATCTCAAATGGAGAGGTCTTACCATTTCTTACAATTCCAGGCATATAGAGTATTCTAGTTCCTCCCCAATAAGATTTATATTCCAAATATAAATTGGATCCTGAATTGTTTCTAACATAACCCCTAACGATAATATCGACCCCCCCATTGGATCCCATAGTATTGGCAGGGACAGTATACTCTAAAGCAGCTTGCTCAGAGGTCCCAGAAATTTGAACAGAACTTAAACCTCTATCCAAAACTACAGGCATTCCTAAAGCTTTAGCAAAGGAAACTCTATCAGACACATTCAAATCACCAGAGAGGTTAATATCACCACTAACTGTTAGGTTGGACATTGTCCTAGAGCCATCAGCTAGAGTATATTGAGGATGATCGTCATCACTTAGACCACCTATTATCCCATGGTCAATAGAAGCTTGAGTATAGTGGATGGAGCTATCAAGAATGTGGGAGAACATGGCATTTGTATTTGTCCATGTAGTCCCATTCCAATACAGAGTATCCAATGTTGCTGGGGAAGCTGCTACATCACCTAAATCATTAAGGTCTATACCTGATGCTAGGTTGGTTAGAGGTATTTTCTTAAATACGTTTCCATCATCAACATACAGATAATCTACATCAGCAACGCTTGAAGTAACTATGCCGTTTGGAATATCATTAGAGCGCCCAATACCAGTTACCTTTACAACTCCATTTGTAGCATGAACGCTCATTACTACGCCAATGTTTTGAACTAGATGACTACCATTGGTCGGCCTTACATTTGTAATACCGCCAGCCGTAGTTGGAGATACATACACTTTTTGACCGGCAGTCATTCCAGATGTGTTTACGCCATTAACTTTACCGTAAGATACTACAGCCCCCTCAGCACCAGGAGCTATATCAGCGTATACCATACCGATAGCAGGCATAGTTGATTGAGAATCTGCTCTAGCAAGACCTACGTAAGCAACGTTTGGGTTATGAGCACCCGATAAAACTACGCAATTTCCTGTTGTAAGAGTAGATCCAGTGTTGTTATACACTCTTAAGAAGTTTTGATCTGGATACTTATTAAGCCAGTTAGTTCCATCCCAAACTATTCCCTGTCCGATTTGAATGGTTTCAGTATCATTAATATCAGTGTCTGTTAGCCCTGATAGTGATTCTTGGTTATCTACCCACGATGTTCCATCATATACCTTTACAGCACTTGTAGTGGTATCAAGCCATACCTTACCTGTAGCTGCTGCCGGAGTTGTAGCTGAGACTTCTGCGGGTCCAACGAACTCCATTTGAGTATCATTTTTAGTTAGGAAAGTTTTAAAATCTCCACAGGCAGCGGCTGCTAGTTTATCACCTGATGGACCTGAAAGATAAAGAGCATAAGGATCTTCAGAAGAAAAACTCGGATTTCCTCTAAGTAGATCTATTGCGAAATCCGTGGACTCGGCTATCGAAGCGTCGTTAGCATTAGTGGACGAGACATAAATTAAGCCTTGAGGAAGATCCCCATCTCCTGTATAAGAACCTGCGCCAGATGTAAACCCAACTGCATTCTTAATTACTAAATTGTTTCCTCCTGGATCTGTAGCTACCCCTATATTTCCAACTCTAATGCTCCCAGGAACAAAACTATTTCCTGTACTAGACCAAAGTAGTGCTTGCAGTAGCGTTGGACTACTACCACGATAATCTACGTCTGTAGCATCACTTAATGCAAATGATCCCAAGCCCCCACCACCGGGAGCTTCAGAAGCTACCCAAGAACCTCCATTCCATGTAAAGACATTACCAATGTCTGGCTCTATGTAGGTTACCTGACCTAATGAACTTAAATTCTTGGTTCCAAAGAATTGTCCAACCGGTCTATAAATCCAAGAGTTGGTAGAAGAATTCCAAGCTATCAAGGAGTCGTCGGATGCTCCAACTTCGGCTGATACTGAGCTTACATTTTTAGATGAATCTAAAATAAGAATACTGTTTGCAGCAAAGTCAGATCCATTTAAAATAATATCAGATTCAAATGTTTGAGCAGCATCAAACGTATTAGTCGCACTAGCAATTGCAATGCCTCTAGATTGTGGATCTATTGCATTGAAATTCCTATTCCCTGTATAGACTAATATCTGATCAGAAGTACCTATGGGGATACCAGAAGCATACCCTGAAACTTCTAATACAGACCCTGAAACTTCTAATGCAGATGCTTCAACACCGGCAGACCAAGTAAGGAACTCACTAGTGAGACCTTCTAGATAATTTGTATCTGGATCTATGGTGTAATTGGCATTTGATAGTATATTCTCTATTGTCTCTGTAGTAGGCTGGTTTGCTGAGTCAAAATAGGGTATATCTTTGTAGACTCCAGTAAGTCCACTACCCTCATTAGAAATTTCAGCAACTATAAAACTATTAGATCCAATACTGTTTCCGAAGGTTATACTTCCATTTGAACCAATAGTAGTTGGGGTAGTGCCTCCAAAAATCTGAGCTTGAGTAAATGTGTTAGTTTCATCCTTAGCAGCCAAGTTAACTGGTGTCCCTGTAGGATCAGCAGCTATCCAAGAAGCGCCATTATGAGCAAGAATCTTACCGTTAGAGCCCGTTGGTAGGGAAGCTCCAGCAGGTGCAGTTGCCTCCCATTGACCGTTACTGTTGTTCCATGATAAAACATAACCATCTTCCGAAAGTCCCAATCCAGTAGCTGCGGTATCTACGTCACTTATCCAGCCAAGTTTACCATCGTTACTTAAAATGTTCCTGGATCCAGCGGTAGTAGTTATACTATTAAATGTACCCGCTCCAGCATAGTATGGGATATCTCCGGCAGTTGCAGTTCCAAGATCAGTTAATCCTCTTGAACCGTTTATATAAACAAAGGAATTAGCATTTAAACTTTTTATAGTAACACTACCATTAGTTCCGACTTCAAAAGCCGTTGTAGGATCCTCCCCACCTATAGTAAAAGGTCCAGAGGCATACCCTGCTGCTTGAAAGGTTTGAGCAGCTTGAAAAACATTTGGGTCACTTACTGAAGCAATGCCAACTTCAGATTGAGTATAAGGTTCCCAAGAACCTGTATAGACGAGAAGATCCCCTGGGGACTTTCCTCCAGGATCTGTGATTCCTCCTCCTCCTGCTGGGATAGCGGACGGCACCCAACAAGTACCATTCCAAGTTAGAACCTCAGAAGTTAATGGGTAATTAGGGCCAGACTCATCTACACAAGTATCAGTAAGGGCACTTAATGACGTAGCGGATTCAGGAAGGTTAAGATAGGTAGTTGCACTTACTTGAGTTACTTCAATAGAGCTTAGCTCTACAAAGGCTTTAGCATTACCCTTAGAATCGTATCCGACACCTACGGGATATCCACTTGTAACGTAATCGGACATAAACTACCTACTATTTATCACGACTTATATTGTTCTGGATCTAGCTCCTCGTCTTCTTCGTATTCCTCTTCTTCCTCTTCCTCTTCTTCACCGGGTTCTTCAAAGTCTTCCTCATCTGACTCCTCCTCATCAGGAGAAATATCGGCAAGAAGATCCTCTATCTTAGAAAGTAGAGCAGTTAGATCGTCCTGTTCCATCTCCTCTGGTTCTTCGTCAGGAATACCTTCATCCTCTTCATCTTCCATACCTTCTTCCGGCATGTCTTCTTCCTGAGGTATTGGTTGCTCTCCAGCCGAATCCTTAGCTTGCTGATCTACTTCATCCTTAACTTCATCAGCAGCAGTTTCAGCATCCATAGCTGGTGCTTCTGAGTCACTGTCCATTGGGTCCGGGGATCCTAGTGGATCTTGTGGCTCTTTTGGTTCCTCCTCATAGCTAGCTTCAGGAGCCTCTGGCTTTTCACCACCTGACATATCCTCTCCATGAGTCTCCACGGAGTCTGCTGCTTTTTCTACAGCAGGAACAATCATCTTAAGGATCTGACCAATCTTTCCAAGATCATCTGCGACCTTTGTAAAGTCCATATAATCCATCAAGCTAGCTTCATTAAGAGCATCAGTTGCCTCTGCATCAACAAATAACTCTGAAAGGAAATCAGCTAAATCAATTGATTCGGCACCATTCTTCAAAGTTAGAGAATTTGCAAGCTCAACCAATGTGCTCTTTATGACAGAGTTTTTTGGTGCATATCGTGAAATACTAAGGAGTATTTCAGCTTCTGTCATAAGTAAAGTTCTGAATGTTGGAACTTCACTAAGCTTAGTAACATCAATTCCATATTTCTCATTAAGAATGTCAAGAACATACTTTTTCACTGGCTTCTTCATCTCAAAGATGACTCCAGCAAAAGAATTTATATCTACATTCTTAACCTTAATCTCATTCATTGATAGAGAGTTTCTAATGAGATTAGAGAGTTGTTTCTTCGTTGAAAGAGCAAAATAAGGTATATTTGAGACAACCTTAGCAACCTGATGGCGAACCACATCTTCACTCTCCTCAAAAATCATAGAAGCTAAATCTTGAATCTCTGTATTATCAATCCAAACTCTATCAAAGTTTTCTTTAGCCTCTAATAATTCTTTTTGGATAAGCTCTTTACGGCAAAGATGCTCATACAAGCTGGATTTTCCAGTTGTCCTAACAGTAAACTCTTTATTTTCTTTTAATTGATCTACGGTTATCTTTGGAAGATCAAAAGATGTTGAAACTAAAGTTGTTAGTTTCATACCATTCTTAATACCAGAGTTCTTTAAAATATCTTTATTTTCCTTCAGAAGGGCTACGATCTGATCTCTAACCTCGTTGACTCTTTGGAACTCTTTAGATGAAACAATCTTAGTTTGCTCACCAAATCGTTGAGTCTTCTCCTGAAGTCTGCCCTTGATTCTTTCGTAAGCTAGTTTTGTCTCAAACATAGAAAGAATCTGATCAAATGACCCTTCTGCTTCCTGGTAATCATCTTCCAGAAGATTAGAAAGCATACTTAGTATCTTCTTATCGGTGACACTCTCATATGCTTTTCTGTCTTCAAGGATAGAGGAATCTTCAACAACTACTTTATTTAGTTTTAAAGTTGGCTTGAATGTATATTTACCACTAACAACTGACCCACTTTCGGTCAAGTAAGTAGCAACACCATCCTCAACATAGAATAATTCTACATTCTCTCTTAGAGCACGAGCTAAGTAATCCCCGATTTTGATCAGGTTGCTAAACTCTTTACCACGATATTCAATTAGGTTTGTTAACATGACTAATATATTTCATCAAAATTATTTAGACAAGTCTAATGGACCATCTTTATTAAAATGATTAGTGTCCTTCAAGCTCTTCTAAAAGCTTTAATAATTCATCATCACAGTTAGCTTCGATAGCCAAATTCTTCATAGCATTAAAGTCTAAAGACTCAACTTGAGTAGGGGGTATATTCTCGTCGGATTCCATACTTCCACCTGGGGTAGATTCACCTGCTGGGGCTGGAGGTGGAGGTGTTCCCATAGGGGCTCCACCCATTGCAGCCTGTGGTGAAAGCACTGGATCCTTCATTTCTTTCCCTAATTGCTCTTTTAGCTCCTCAATCTCAGTATCTGATAGTTGATAGTAATCTTTATAAATCTTTTCTTTTGGAAAGATTCCAAGCTGTAGTGTCTGCATAACAACCTGTGATTTAGCAAGATCAATATCTAATTGTCTCTTGAGAGCCATATCCGATGGGGCAGGAAGTTTTATCTTTAATTCATTAATTAAAACTTTTGGAAACCCTTTTAACATTAAGTGTCTCTTAGCTACAGTCTCCAAACCAATTTCCAAAGACTTTTGGATTCTGGTAATAACTCTAGCAAACTTAACATCCAACTGAGACAGATTGGCCTTTCTGTCAGGAGCTTGATCCTTCTCTACGATATAATCCTTAGGAATCTTTAGAGCAGCTAATAGTTTATCTCTAAAGTATTTAACGTCATCTACTTCACCAAGATTCTCAGCGCCTTTAAGAGTGTCAATCTTAGTGCCAGAACCCTTACCATTTACTGCAATGTAGAAATCCTCATCAGCAGCTAAGGCATTAAAGTTCTCTTCAATATTGCCAGTCTGTGAGTTGTAGCTCTTACGCTTCTTGAACTTATCCATCTGCTTCTTAATATGCATTTCAGCCTTAGAAGCAGGTAGAGAACCCGTATCAATGTAGAAAATACGACGCTCAGGAGCACGTACAAGACGATAGATGAGCATTGCGTCTTCCATCATCTTAAGACTCTTATACGTTACTCTAGCTGCATTTGCGATGGATTTACCATAAGGATAGTGGCTAGGATCCGAGGTATGTAATCTGAAGTGGACAATCTGACCAGGGTCCAAACTGAGCATTTGTGAGTCATCTAAAGTGGGACCCATTGATCCATACGTGGACCAATCATTCTTTTTAGGAATTTCTTGTAGGAACTGCTTCAAATAACCAAATTCATCTTCTACGCGGAAAATGTAATTTGGATTTAAAATCTTAATCCTCTGAACTCCTTTTTTAATGTTGTTTAAATCAACAATTGTCTCTAGGAAGATATCACCATATTTAACAACATTTCTAGCTATATCCCATAAGTATCGACCAAGGTTTACTTGATCGAACATTTTTTTGATTTCTTCCTTCACTAGGACATCATCTGTAACAATGTCCCAGGGAGTTCCATCAACGTTTTCCTGGGTGCAATCGTCTGAGTAGATATCAAATGCTGAGGATATTTCAGGGTATCCATCCATATCCTCATATTCCTTATATCTCTTCTTTCTATCATACTCAACTTGAGGAAGTATCGGATAGAAAGTTTTCTCGTGTCCAAACTCAGAAGCTATCTTTATAACTTGATTTGATTGGACAGTATCGCCTTGAAGGGGTTTAGGAGCATCCACCTTCCGCATTGATATGGGATCTATATATTGATCGTCCTTTACCTCTTCTACATCACGGGCAAAAAACTTCTTAAAGAACCTTCCAATAAGACCATATGGCTTATTGTAGGGTGCTTGCGTGTCTGCGAATTGAGTGAACCCTTCTGCGCCTTCTCTTATCTTCCTAGTAGCCATTCTATGTTCTCTTCAGTAAGCTCGTCTATAGAGGTCTTTACCCTATATCTATAGGCGTTCTGGACAGCAGGAGGAATATAATCGTTATCTTCTGACTTTTCTATGTAAGCATTTCCTCTTAAGTTATTAAAAACATTAATTCCAGTGGCGAAAGACATAATTAAATCATCATGACAGTTAGTATCAGGCTTAATCTTGCCAGTATCAGGGTCGATAATGAAAGTTAAAAGCTCATTCACTAGCCTCTCAGAGTTAATTAAAACTTTACCTGCCCTTATATTATGCTCAAGATCAGCTAATAAGTTTTCCTTATTCTTTTGAGTTATCATAATACCAATCTCTCGTTTGTCATCCATAACGAGGTTTTCATACTCAAACTCTTGCTGTAGGAAATAAATTAAGTTATTTCCAATTCCATTCCTCTCAGGACAAACAAAAGCTGTGTTGTATAGCCTAGCCTCATCTACAATAATTTTAGCGAACTCATTGATTGGAGTTCTATTTGAATAGAATTCAGCTACCTGCTTACCATTATAGATGTCGATTATGTGAAAAGCTGAATAGTCTCTTTCTCTACCGATAGAAGGATCAGCAGCCAATACATACTCATGGTTAGGCTGGGGGTCTTCCCATATACGCATTCTGTTGTTGTATTTAATCCAATAATTTTTATTGCAGTTCTCTTTTAGGCTTCTAAGAATCTCACCTTCAATATAAGTCTCACCAGTTCCTAGGAAGCTAGCTTCGTATTCTTGTAACCACTCTTTATAACTGTGTTTACGTCTTGTTGTCTCTTCCCACTTATCGACGTAAATCGGAGGATTACAAGATTCCATTTGCTCATAAAGCCAATCAAATCCTTCTTGCCTCTTGTATTCTGGATGCTCCATCCACTTAATATCAATTGGATGGAATCCATTAGATCCTTCGATGGCCTGCATATACATCTTGTGGAACCAGTTACCAATACCATTTACGGTAGAAAGGCACACAACACGACCGCCAGTAGATGTGGTTGGACCCACAGCAGCCCAAATAGTATCAATATGCTCAATGAAGGCTGCCTCATCTAGAATTAAAAGTGAAGCAGAAATTGATCTACCTGATTGCTTACCTGATGCCTTTGATTGAATTGATGATCCATTCTCAAAAGCAAGGGTATGGTCATTATCCCTGGTAGTCTTGGGCTTCATCCAGAAAGGAAGTTCTTCATACATAATCTTTATTCTGGAGACTACTTCCTTGGCTTCAGCATCACCTTTTGATAGAATTGCTACTCTCTTGTTAGTGTTAAAAATACAAAAATGAAGTGCGTAAGCAGCCATCAAAGTTGTACATCCAGCCTGTCTAAACTTTCTAAGAATAGTAAGTCTAAAGTCAGTGAACTCCTTTAGAATTCTAGATTGAAAAGGATATAGTTTAAAGTTAACCATCCCTCTCATAGGATGGACTACTTTGATATAATTATTTGTAAAATATTCGCAACTAGAGGAACATTTCTTAAATTCTTCAGCGATTTGCTGAATGTCTTCGCTATTATATTCCATATTTAAAAGAAAAAATGATTTACTTCTCTGTTTGTAGTAGAAAAGAAAAAGAACCTAATAGTTTAACTAAACTAATTGATTGGTGTAATCATCAAGAATATACTAGAATCAATATAGTTTATGATTCTTCCTCTATTTATGAAGGCCATAAATCAAATATAGAACATTTTAAATCTATAGGTTTACTTAATACTGATATTATAGTTCTTTGTCACGATGATGTAGATATCATCTCTTCCCCAGAAAAGACTAAAGAATATTTAAATATAGCAAAAAAACCTGGAGTAGGGTTTGTTGGAGTCGCAGGTGCATGTAACTACGACATTGATGGTGCTTGGTGGAACGCCAGAAGAAAAGGAGCCGCTAGAGGATTTGTGTTTCAGGGCAGTGATCCAACGACGATGACACCTAATTACTTTGGAAGAGCAGGGCAAGTAACTGTATTAGATGGCTGTTTTATCGCTGCGACCTATGAAACCCTCCAGAAAGTTGGACTAGAACAGCCAACTTACCTAGACACAGGATGGGATTTCTATGATATTCATCTAACTATGAAGGCTCACCTAGATGGGCTTTCAAATTATGTAGTGCCTATTATAATTATGCATGAATCTCCAGGACACATGAGGCAAGGATGGTTCAGTGCGAAAGAAGACTTCATGAAATATCATGGACGAAATATTCCATGTAGAATACCAACAGAGAAAACCCATGGATTACCTAGTTAACTTTTTAGTTTGGATCTTAGGTGTTTACGGAATGTCTACAATAATTGTGCATTCAAACATCATGAGACCAGTAAGAGATTTCCTTCACTACAAGGATAGAGAATACGATGAGCACGGAAACTTAGTTAAGGCAACGATAAGAGAGTTTGATTTCTTTGGAAAGCTTGTGAACTGTATTCTGTGTATGGGATTCTGGGTTGGAGTATTTTGGGACACATTCTACTGGAGTCCTCTGGTATTCTCATACGCAAATTGGTTTATTAGCGCCCTTTTTTCAGGGTGCCTAGGATCAGGAACGACTTGGCTTATCTACTTAAAGGTTTACCCTTTAATGTCTAATAAGTGAGGATAGTCAACACCCTGATGCACAGTTGGTGACAGGTCTTATTCCGAATTTTCTTTTTAGCAGCATAACAACCTCCAATAATATTTATGCATCCAATAACTTAAATGTGTTAAAATTTATTGATTAAATAGTAAATACTTATTGGAGATTTACTATGAGAATGTTTCCTAAAGGACTAAGAGACAAAATACAGTCTCTTGAAAGTTCGATCTCGTGGTTGACTACTATGACTGGTTCATCCATGAAGTGGGGTATCCCAAACTCCGAGTTTAAAGTTCTAGGTGAGAGAGTAAATTTGATGTCAAAAACTCTCGAAGATATCTATAGAAGGCTGAATAAATACGACATATCCTAGGTATAATACTCCCATGGAAATATTTGATGTGGTTACAGCAAGCATCCTCATAGCAGCGATGCTTTACAATCTTGTTATACTTATAGATCTTCAAAGGCATATCATTGCTACTGAGAAAGATAACAAGAGATTTGATTACTACTACGAGAAAAGTTCATGCCCTCCGTCGAAGAAATCATCAGAAAGAATCTCATTGAAAGCGTGTGTCTCATCGCTTATGAAGAAGCTACGCTCGAAATTGGTAAGAGACTAAGTGATTATAATGAGTTCGACGATATCTCATTGAAGCACCTTATGTACTTACAAGTATTTAAACAGTTTAGCGTCACTAAAAAGGCATGGAATGCACTCTGCTCTTCCAAGTTTCCCATAACTATAGAAGAAGTTTTGGACGCAGTAGATATCCTTTAAAGGAAAGTTTTATGAAAGACGACTTCATCTCACTAGTATTTTACAAAAATAATTCAATTTTATCTAAATTGATTAGATTATTTACTTACAGTGAAACAAGCCATGTAGCCATCTGTGTTGAAAGATGGGGCACTAAACTGCTCTACCAGGGAACCACAAGAGGTGTTGTATTTGATACAAAAGAATCATACGAGCTAAAGACAGGAAACACTGAAGTAGCAGAGTATCAAATTAAAGTACCGGTTGAACATGGTATGAAATATCTTTTAAACCTACTTGGATCAAAGTATGACTTCGCAGGTGCTGCCGGAGTGGGAATTGTAAAAGTATTTAAGAAGTGGTTTGGTAAGAAGATTAAGAATCCATTTGCATCACCTAAGTCATTGATTTGCAGTGAGTTAGTAGTTGAGTTAAACCATTATGGTGAGATTATGTCCTTCGACCCACTAGACCCGGAGAGAACATCCCCAGGAGATCTTCTTGAAATCTGTAGGAAGGATTGCTATAATGAGTTTGAGATAGTAGAATGACAGAGATCAACAAACCACACGATCAGATGGATGACTGGCTCAAGAAGTATAGAGTCGTCGAAGTTCAATTAAAATCAATCAAAAGATGTGCAAGCTTAGATTGGCCTGAGGACTATAAAACTAAGTTTGCAGACGAACTATCGGATATCATTGATATCCTTCTTGGGTGGGAGAAGCTTAATATATAACATTATGAAGACACTACTTTCAATATTCTTTCTAGCAACCACCCTACTAGCC
>Ga0196901_1000477_pt1 | contig 21030 bp, 30 predicted proteins | sample CB_VirMetaG_FD_169099 | JGI IMG/M metagenome (GOLD analysis project Ga0196901, IMG submission 169099) | Freshwater to marine saline gradient viral communities from Chesapeake Bay - CB_1504_1 Viral MetaG (v3) (version 3) | ecosystem: Environmental > Aquatic > Marine > Coastal | place: USA... | reverse complement strand
GTTCGCTAAAGATGCTGAAGGAAAGGAACTACGTAACATGGCGCTTAAACAGGCTATGGGGGTTCACTTATCCGCATTGTTCTTTGCCGGTGTGCAAGGACTACCGTTATACGGTATGGTCAGCATGGTATGGAATATGTTCTTAGACAACGAAGAGGACGATGCTCGTACCATAACACGTAAGTACCTAGGTGAAGGTTGGTACAAAGGGGGGTTAACTGCGCTTACGGGTACAGATGTAGCCTCGCGTGTTAGCCTAAGTAACTTGTTGTTGCAGGAGAACAGGTTTAACAAAGACCCTTCTCTGGAAGAAAGCCTAGGATTCTACTTGGGTGGCCCCGCATTGAGTACAGGCACTAGGCTCAAGCGTGCCTATGATGACTTAAATTCTTCTGAGTATGGTAGCTTTGAGCGAGGTATAGAAAGCCTTATGCCCGCTGGCCTTACTAACGCTTGGCGGTCTACTTTAGGACGTTACGCAAGAGAAGGTGGTATACGGTCTCGGAGAAAAGACCCTATATATGATGACATGACTGCCGGTGATTTCGCGGCTCAGGCTCTAGGATTCCCCCCTGCGGAATACACTTACCGCCAAGAAATATCTGGTAGGAACAAAGGCGTAGAGAAAGCAGTTACAGAGAAACGTTCCATGCTAACCAAGAAGTTCTATGTAGCACAGCGCATGGGCGACCATGAGACTATGGGTGAAGTACTAAAAGACATTAGTGCTCATAACAAGCGTCACCCTACTGCGGCACTTACGGGGGAGCAAATATCCAAGTCGGTCACATCGCACATGAAGACTTCCGCTGATATGCACAATGGGGTTACGGTAAATCCTATAATGAAGTATGCGATTATGAGAAGTAATATGGACTACAACAAGGGCTATTAATAAAAAACCCCCTGTCGCCTCGGAAACGAGCAGGGGGGTAGAGAGGTAAAACCAAAGTAGGTCAGGGGAGTCCCACTTCGTCCCATATAGTATCATATAGTCCGCCAGATACGAATACCTAATTTACCATTTTCTATGGCTATCTTTGTCTTTACTTGCCATTTCTTACGTTTAAACAGTGTTACGACCTGATCCTTAGCTTTCTGCGTGTTTAAACACGGTACGAAGAGGGACGCCCCAACGTGCATACCCTCCCAGTTAACTATAATACGTATCCCGTCGGGATGTAGGTCATCAACCATTAACACGTTATACCTTCACATCCGCCGCAGAACAGTCTATAGCTAAAACGTGAGTCAGTGGTAGGTAGGTAGTAGTACCTTTAGTCAACCGCACCTTAGTAGTTTTAGCCCCAGACTTATCTTTTAGTTCTTGTACAAATGCGGAGTAGTTTATCTGTTGCCTACCGCACCATGTTTTAAGTGGTTTAGGTATTAAGTAAGCTATCTTAGTATCAGTCTCGTAACGCCCTACTAACTTAATTCTAGGGTCTAGTTCTGGTATAACTAACGCATCTAGCCCGTTGTTCTGTGCCTTACGTAAGTCGTCAGTGCTTTTGATTTTAAGTATGCTACCCCAGTTCTCGTGGAAGTAGTCGTTTAAAGTGTCTAGTGCAGAACAGTTCATACCGGCCACATTGTCCTTATTCTCTCTCAATAGTTTAATTATGTACTTAAACAGCTTATTCGTGTCGTAGTCTACTAGCCCTAGCTTCTTAGCTATGAGTACGCCCGTAAGGGTAGAAGCCCCACCCGCTGACCAGAATCGGTTCTCTGCGGTAAGCTGTGCCGCCTTATCTATCTTGGCCCGTACCTTCTCCAGTAAATCCTTAACGCTGTCTATGTTAGCTATAACGTACTGCATGTACACTTTACCTGCGTGCCCGTATATAGTTTCTGCATTGATTGCGTGTATGTCTGTTAAGTACTTAGTTTTACTTTGGTCAAACAACCTAACTGCTTTAGTCTCCATCATCCGTTGGGCTTCTGCTTTCGGCATAGCCTTGTACATACTGACTTTCTCGATAGCACTACAGTTGCCTGTAGTAACAGATAACAACTTCCAAGGCTTGCCTCTAGCGCGTTCGGTATTATTACCCCCACTAGTCATACGGTTCTTCTGCTTACCGCTAGATATTTGGTATATAAGCGACGATAAATCCTCACCTTTAAGTTCAGTAAGTTCGTCAATGTACAGGGGTAAGTTTTGGTATACCTCACTTCTGTTCATCCTAGAGTTCTGAGTATCATCTTCTCCCAGTACTAGAGCTTTAGGGCTACCCCATATAGACGCGGCTACGTTCATGGCGGTGGTCTTACCTACGCCACTCTCCTTACTATGTACGTGAAACCCTGCACAAGAAACGGGGGACAGGGCCATAAGGGGGGAACCAAACCCTGTGCCTACTATGTATTGATGCAGTTCAAACCCATCACGGTTGTAGAAGTTGGCCATATCTATCCAACCCTGCAAAGTGCCTCTAGGTTCAAATGCGTGAAACAACCCCACTGTCGGGGTAGAGGGAGGATTGTCGCCAATACGATCAGCAAATACTTCTTCATTGCCTAATACAAAGGACTTAAAGTCATCTCCAGTCCACCCAAACTGCCTACGTGCTTCTGTTGCTACCCCCGTAGCCTGTAACTCGTTTACCCAAGTTGTCATGTAAGTCATAAGTTCATCCATTCGTGAGACGGCCACACCATGCATGGACATCTGTTTTCGTAATTCTTCTTTTGAAGTAACCGCTGTAAGGGGGATAGTAAACTCTCTAACCCCATCTTTAGGTAGGTGCAGTCTAACGACCACTGCTTCGCCCATCTCTACATCTGATATGCGTTTAACTATGTACAGGTCATTGTGGTACACCACCTTCTCATCTGGATCGCCTTCAGCATTGGTAGTACGCATATACACCCCGCCATTGGTACCCCTAAAGAATGGCCTAGGGTACGGCGGAATCACGTAGGTAGTAGTAATAGGTGAGTCAGGTAAGTCCATCTCAGGTACTTCTACTATGTTATCTTCTGCGGTAGCTTCTATCACGCTACTACCTAGCACTATAGGAGACTTTACTTTGCCCCAGTTCGGGCAGGCAGAACATACATCGGGGTTAAACTCGTCGAAAGACGTACACTTGTATGGGCCTTTGATTAGCTCCATCTTCTCTGCGGTAGCCTGCTCAGAGTAACCCTCGTGGTTCTTAGATATGTTGCGTGCCGCTGACTCAGAGTCAACACAGAACTTAGCTATAGATAGCCCCGCTCTCCACATAGGTTCACTGCAATTCTCTTGGTCTTGCCATATGGTGCGTAGTTGCTCACAGCCAGTACCGTTCATAGTCTTAACTATGATGTCTTTAAATTTGTTTTGTCTGTTACCGATCAGTGCGTTCATCACAGCATTGCTACCGGCAGGAGCCATTATCTTAGGAACTGGTATCAGTCCGCCTCCCAACAAGGTCGAGAACTTATCAAAGTCTACGTTGTCAGGGTAATCATCTGCTAAGAACTCAACAGCAGATGGGGGGTCAGTCTTATAGTTATGCGTGGTTGGTACTCGCAGTACCCTAGCGGCATCGGCAGTGACAGAGGGGTCAGCCAGTAGCCCGTGTTCAGCACATAACTTCTTTAGGCGTTCTGCTACAGGTAGCCAGTCGTCCAACTCTATCGACTCCGAAAGGAACCAATACGCGTGTATGCCACGTCCAGAGTTAACTAGCTTGGGCTTTGGTAGTGATAATGTCTTACAGAACCCTTGTAGTGCCACAAGAGCTGTATCTTGATCTGGATAGTCTTTGGTAGCTCCGCAATCTAAGTCGAGAAAGAAAGACTTCAAGTGATGCACGTTAGCTACTTTACGTGAGTTCGGTTCTTTGAACGTGCCTAGAGCGAAGTACGCGTCATACCCCTTGTTATCTAGGGCGCGTGCGGCATCGGCCATATCCCCTACGGAGGTGTAAAACTTCTGTATCCTCCTGTCATCTTTTGTATGGAAAGAGAACAAGCAGTAATGCCCGTCTTCCCCCAATACCCGCCTTAAAAAATCTTCTGTCTTCATAAATAGTACCTAATTCCGAGAGGTACCATAGCAGGGGCGCTTACACGCCCTTTTCGGTAGTCATCCTAGCTATGGGTGTAGTTGTTACAGTGGGAGACTATTAGTCGTCCCAGTCGGCTACTATATCAGCCAGTGCATCGTCAGATGCTTTCGGTGCAGGAGCTTTCTTCTTAACTACTTTCTTTGGCTCCTCGACTTGCGCGGGTTCATCATCCCCAAACAGGTCGTCTGTTACTGCTTCCGTAGGTGCGGCAGGTGCGGCAGGTGCTACTACTTCAAAAGGATTCTCTTCTGCGGAGAACTGAAACCCACCTTCTACTGCGCCAAACGGGGATGCGGCTTCCATAGGTACGTACTTTATAACCTGTACGGCACGTAGTCTAAGGGATACACCCGCTTCACGCATGCTGTAGGGGGTAAAGGTTACTGCTATGTTAACAGTACTACCCGTGGTAAGCATGAAGTCGTCTGGTAGTTTAACGCCTTTACTATCGTACTGTACAGGCTTAAACGTAGCGTCTTTACCGTACGCCCCTTTCAAAGATGCTTTGTGCGTATAAGTACCATCTTCTTCTTTCTTGAAAGGCATATCAAACTTGTCAGGCCATCCCTTCTCTTTCTTGGCTTCGTATGCGGTAACCATTGATACAAAGAGAGCCTTAGCTTGGTCTTTAGTCATACGGAAACGAGTCTCGTACTTAGCACCTTCGTCAAACGCGTCACACGGAACCGTGCGGTTTTCTGCATTGTCGAACTTGTAAGTCTTATTGATACGAGGCCATAGGGCTTCTACGTCATTGATAAGGTATTGATTATTTGTAGCCATGTTATAAATCCTAATTAATTAGTTTGCATTTAACTCGAAACCTTCCACCACACTAAACGGAGACACAGGTTCACTTGTTGTGGGGATAGACATAGTGATCGCCCGAATAGTATCTTCGTGGTCAATCATGGCCGAAACCCTTGCAAGTGTGTCTTCGTCTAAGCGGTCTACCGGCTTAAAGCAAAGTTTTGGTACTACGCTATCCTCATCAAAGTAAATCTTGGTGATGATAGTAACTACAGGTGTATCATGTTTAGCGAGTAACCGAGCATAGTGTTGCATACCCTTATCCCCACTATTAGTACTGCCGAATATAGACGTGGCCGGTATCTGTAACTGATACACCTCTTCGGGATTATCCCGAAATACAACTGCTAGTCGTTGTGAGAACCGACAAGCCCTACCCCCATAAGAACCTGAACCTCTTATATTTTGAGGACAATCCATACAACGCGCAGACTGCCGTTGCTCTTGGGGTACTTCTCTATCTGGTAACTGCGTGTCAGGTGACCAACACGTAGGTACCGCAACCCTATTAGGGTCATACGCATCGCCATAGTAAGCGCGAGATACTGGGGCGGCATTAACTATCACCACATCCATATAACCTAAATCCCTAGTAACTTCCTCACCGTCAGCTATAACGTGAAACTTACCACCACGTATACTGATTCGGCGTACTCCGTTGCTACTCATCAGGCGTCATCATCCAAATCTAACTCTAGCTGTTCGTGCATAGAGATTTCAGTTAGATAGTCTTCTTCGGGTGTATGCGCACTGTTCAAAAGTGCCGCTTCAACTTCAGGTAACTTGAAACGATAGGTTGGCCCCACTTTAATATATGTATCGGTGGGAATCTTGTTATTGCGTAACCATGCACGGACGGTAGATATAGATACCGAGAAGTGCTTCGCTACATTTTCAATGGGTACAAATGCTACTGACATTACTTCCTCCTTACTGAGACTACATACTCTGAGTCTACGTTAAGCCCTTTAGGTACGAGGGCGGGATTTTCTTCTAAGAACTGCTTCATGTTCGTTTGATTGAGTCGCTTATCAAGTAACTCAGGTGCCCCATGCTCTAATACAAACTCGTGCATGTTGCTCCAATCGCTAGTCCAATATCTAGTCTTAGCAGATCGGTAAAACAATCCTGCTGAAGTCTTTACACTATCGACGCCCTGATCTTTACAGTATCCAAGTAAGGCTTTCTTAACCTTGTCTAACTGTTCAGCCAGTTTGCCGTCTTCTTCTTTAAAGGCCGCAGAAAGTTCCGAACGCTTATCTTTTATCTTTAGATAAACCTTGGTCAACTGTTCAGCGGTAGTATTACTTTCACTCATTACACGCTCCTTTACTAACGGGACGTTCACTTTATTAGCTTATCGTTAGCTAGTCAAGTATTTCTTTGTAAAGATCAATCATCTTTGTGTGAATGTCTATTCTGTTATCTAGCAGTGCGTAAACACGTTTCTCTGCGTGCGACCCTTGTAACTGCACGACGGTACATTTGTGATCTTGTCCTGATCTGTGTACACGAGCGTTTGCCTGAGCGTATGTCTCCAACGAACTTGTCGGTGCCCACCACACTACTGTGTTAGCCGCAGTCAATGTAACTCCGTGCGCGGCTGATTGAGGTTGTATAACCAACACACGAGGATCATCAGCTTCTTGGAACCGTTTAAATATCTCCGTACGTTTACCTGCACTCACATCCCCACGGATAACTTCTGTCGATATATTATCTTCTCGTAGCTTGGCGGTAAGCATGTCTATAGTGTGCTTGAACGGTACAAACACTAATACTTTCTTACTCGACTCGTCTATTACTTCACGTAGTACCTTGTAGCGGGGGGATATATCGAACTCTACTGCGTCCCCCTTGTCGGTATACACTGCACCTGCGGATATTTGCAGTAGCTTGTTCATGTTTACCGCCGCGTTAGCCGCCGTGACTTGTTCTCCTGCCGCCTCCATTACCATCTTGTTCTTCAGTTCTTTGTAGTACTTCAACTGCTGTCGAGTAAGAGGTACTTCTCTTTTGGTGTACACCATAGGTGGCAGGTCAAGGCACTCGTCTTTGGTAAACCGTATGGCTGGTTGCAGTACCCTATGCACCGTATTGGTAGCGTCTTCTTTGGGCACCCACTTGAAGTTTGTTACCTTGCGCATCACTTGGTCACGAAACGAACCAAAGAATCTAGGTACGCCCTTGGGGTTAACGAGTTTAGCTATGCCGTACGCATCGGTAGGGCTTTGTGCGGCGGGGGTACCTGTCATCATCCACAGCCATGTGCTTGGCCCGACTAACTTATTTAAGGTCTTCCATCGTTTAGTCTGTGGGTTCTTGTAGTGAGTAGCCTCGTCAACGATTATAAGGTCAAACCCTCCGTTGGCCACTGCGTCTGCTACGATCTCTACCCCGTCATAATTTATTATCACGTACTCAGCATCGCCTTCGATTATCTTTGCACGTTTAGCCTTAGCTCCATATGCCACGTCTACTTTACGGTGCATGGCAAAACTAAATAGGTCATTCCTCCATGCGGAATCCATTATAGACAGGGGGCATATAACTAACACTCGACGTATTACCCCCTGCTTCATAAGGTAGTCAGACGCCCATATAGCACTGGCTGTCTTGCCTGTACCCTGCTCGTTAAAACAAAAGCTCTTACGGTTTAGCGTGAAAAAACTAGCAGTGGTCTTCTGATGATCGAACGGTGTGTACTTGCCCGTCCATTCATACTTAGATTCTATTGGAGAGGGCGCGTTGATATTCATGTTACGCAACACCTGCGTTTCTTCTAATCCCCAGTTAACAAGTACTTGGTTGTTAGGTAGTTCCCTACTCTTTGGTATTACTGATGTAACCTTTGCGGGGTTACGTAGCGTAAGTAGTAACGCCTTATTATCTACTATCTTCATTTATCGCTCCGATACGAAATAGCATGAAGTGGGTGTCCACGTCACGCGAGAATAAAAAATTAGCTCAACTACACGCTAACTTGTTGCTGTGTTATGTACTACTTGCCAGCTCTGTCACTAGATGTCATAGGGGTGACAAGCTACAGCCCCTATTCTGTATGGGATTGAGGGGTAGTTGTCATACTTGTCACCCTTTTTAGAAAACTAAGTAACTGGAATAACCGTACAGCTCTTTAGTAGCCCTGCTTCGTCCACGGATAGGGCTAAGTCCGCATTATGATTCTCACTAGGACTACTCGATTTTATGCCGTATATCTATTTTGGAGCAATAGCGCCGTAAGGAACGGCACGACATCATTTAAAGACGCATCAAGCACGCGTCAACCCATACCAATAGGGAGTTCTTTTATGGTGCCGACACTGATGTCGGTAGCATCCGTTTCTCTTCATACTTCTTCTTGTCTTCCAAATTAGAAATAGGCGCATAGAGTTCTTCAATACATTGGTCAAAACGAGTTTCACCGAAAGCATTTCTACCGTATAGCTCATAGAGCCTAGCGACTGTTGCTTCTTTATCATCAATTAATCTATTCATCACTTAATCCCCTGCTTGTTAATTAAAAGCCCTGTTGTCGCGTAGGCTTTCTACTGTTTTTCTTTTTGTAGTTCCGGCTACGGTTAGTAGAGCTATCCTCTACTGTAACACCGTCTTTGTTGCTTCCGCCATTGACCAAGGCTTTCTTATGACTAACGTCTTTACCTTCACGCTTGTCAGCCTTACCGTTACCATTGGCATCTTTGCCTTCTCTATCCATCTTACGTCTGGCGCGTTGCCGCTCCATTCTACGTTCAAACGTGTCACTGCCTACGGGGGCGTTGACCTGCTTCTTTCTTTTCTTACGCATTAGTTTCTCCCATTGTGTACGCACTCTGTAACAATACAGTGCCTACGACATAACCCACTTTGGTGTGCATTCCACACATTGTTTTCAAAGGCTTGCTCCATACGGCTATAGTCTGACAGCCACTTCTTCCATAGCCTAGGCTCTTCCGGCTTGGAGTAGTCTTCCTTTATTAACTCCCCGCATACCACAAACAACAACCCACCCTTCACTTTCTCTAGGTCGGGGAACATCTTAAACATGCTCATAGCCATCAGTTCTAACTGGCCTTTATCAGCGTATTTAGTATTTTTACTTGTCTTGTAGTCTACCACATAAGCTGTTTTGGTGCGTTTGTTCATAATAACTAAGTCAGCTATGCCACGCCACCAAACATCGTCAGCAAAGAATTCACAAGGCTCAAGGTTTTCGGTAAGCCCCATCTTCATCTCACATATCTTCTCGCCTTCTATGCTATTCAGGACATCAAGTACATCTTTACAGTAGTTGTACTCAGGGGGTAACGGCTTACCGTCCCTAATGTATTCCTCTGCGGCTAGGTGTACGGCAGTGCCATATAGCATGGCTTCTGTCTCAGATTCCCTGTAGTCCTTGGCAATCTTCAGGTGGTAAAACTTCTTAGGACACTGCTCAAACGACTTAATCTTTGAAAACGACCACGGTGCAATACTCAACGTAACCTCCGCGAATAAGATCGGAGGCGGTCAAGTTTAACTATACTGGCGTGATGCCTAGACCAAAATATATCATCAGTTACTACAAAACCTTTCGGTGCCTCCTCTAATTTAAACTGTAAGTTAGGAAATTTTTCATCTGCGAAATGTTCCATAACCCCTTCAGCCATTTCTTTGTTGGGGTACATACCATCCACGTAATGCGTACCTAAGAATAGTATTATGTATCTACTCATTAATGTTTCTCCGCATACATACTGCATACTAGGTTAAGTTCATCCGCTAACGCACCGACTTGCGATAGGTTTAGTTGTATTCGGTCAACGTGCCTAGTCATACCTATTGTTTCACACTGCTCTATACATACTATTGGATCGCCATCTATGGTTTCCCCCACAATGATACTCAGGTAATCCCCATGAGTTTCCGGTACGCCTGATGTAGGCTTAGGCCAATCAATCACTTTACCCATTGATGTACATCCCTAATTCGTACGTTACAAACCAACCTAGTAGGCCAATTAATACTACCAACTCTACCCTACGTATGACTACGGGGCGGAATAACCAATCCTTAACACCTCTTGGTGTGTGGGTACCGGCATCTTTTATAGCCTTGTCCGCGAATCTATTAGCCGCGTCTATTATTTTCTTAGCTTCACTCATCCTGCCGCCTCCCCATAAGACTTACCTGTATCTGACTCACACGTTATAGGCAAGCCTTCTGCCCAAGGTGAGGTAGTGCTCATGCACCCTTCTATGTACTGTTTGGCCTGACTAAGCTCGATCTCTGGTACACAACATACCACGGAATCGTGAACCGTCAAAGCTACCTTGTATTTCTTAGCTATTGCTAACATCTGCTCACCAATGATACATCTAGCTACCGCTTGGCATATGTTCTCTGCTACCTTACCACCATATATTCTGGTGTATCCACGGCGCGTTCTGTACTTAAACTCTGGGCCACGTTCACCCTGCTCATACTGTAAGTCGTCATAGCGCATCTTCAAGCCAGAGGGTAGTAGTACCCAACCGTTACGCCCGTCTACCCCATACTTGATTATACCGTTGGGGCCAAAGCTACCTGAGTTACCACGCGACATCTCTATTAACATGTTCTGACATGCACGCCAGAAGTGGTTTATCTTCCAGTTGGCATCGCGGTAGATACTTACTACCCTACGTGCCTCCTCAACATCCATGTGAGTTCCAAACGATTGTAATTGATCTGCAAACCGAACTGCGCCCATACCATAACCGCAACCTAGGATTGTAGTCTTACCAACAAAGCGTTGCTCCTTGGTAACATCTTCCTCAGGTATGCCATATATCTTCGACGCCATCTTTATGTAAACGTCTTCACCGTTCAGGAAAGCTAATACTAAATCATCCTGTCCCGCCAACCATGCTAGTACTCGGGCTTCAATCTGCGACGAGTCACAGTCAACCATCATGTACCCTTCGGGGGCAAGCATACTGTTCTTTAACTTCTTACCATTAACACCACGGCTAGGTAGGTTTTGGATGTTGATCTTGTCATCGCCTCCCCACCTACCAGTGTGCGCCGCGTAGTATCTTACGGGTACCGGTAGAAGCCCACGTTTAGCTATACCTATAAACCTCTCAGTACGTGATTCCTCTAACGTACTCTTGGTGCCTAGTCGAGAGGTTACCAGTGCCTGTACACGCGAGTCATGGTGGTTAGCTAACGCCTTAAACTGTTCGTCGTTCTTGGCAAACGCATAGGTCTGCTTACCCGTAGTAAGGCTAGTCTTCATAGGAGGTATAACACCTAGTCCTACAAGTAACTCAGCAAACTTAGGGTTGCTCATAAGTTCTTTCTTAGTCGCACCAGAGGACGTTATCAAGTCTTCTTTAATCTGCTTGGTGGTCTCTAAGTGTTGTTCCAACAGCCCTAGGTCTAGCTCCAGTATAGGCTCCACAAACATACGTAAGGTGCAGTCTATGATGCGTAGCTCCCCCTTCGGGAACCCCTTACCCATAATGTTAAACAATCTATATGTTAACTCAACATCATTGATGCAGTAGTCACCGTACCGGCTTAGTTCTTCTTCGGTGAAATCTCCACGGCGCTTCCCGATAGCGTCGAGTACTTCCGTTCCCTTCGCTCCAATATTGTACCTTTGAGCAAGCGCAGAGAGAGAGCCGCCAACTTCGATCCCATGTAGAGCACGGGCAATGCACAGAGTATCGGCAAGGAGGCGAGGATGAACATCAAACAGCCAACTAAGAATGGCACCATCAAACAAAGTGTTGTGGCAAAGGAGAATAGAATTTTCCCAGTCGAAAGTTTGTAAGTATTGTCTAAGTTCTTCATGTGTCCCACTAGCCCACTCCGTCCCATCATTATTTACTTTTAACCCTATACCTATCACCTCAAAACGAGGGTCACGGATATAGGATTCCATTGTCATCTTACGTAAGGAAAAGTCTTTGTCATAATACGTTTCCAGATCAACCGTTATCAAGTCCACCGTCATCCTCCTCTGTGTCTTCGTAGGTAGTTATGTATTCTTTATCTACCTTGAACTCACAGTCAGTTATGTACCGTTTAGACTCGTCCGGCAACGTGGGTATTGGTACCTCTTTGGTACGTTCTTCATAACCCCCTAACTTGTTAGGACTAATCTTATCTTTCTTCTTATTAAAGATGTTGTCCCAGTTATCTGCAAATGTACCTGCCGTTGGACGTTGCTTGTCCCCCTTACCGCCGTGCGTCTGACCTCTACTCATAATCTTCCCCCACTAACGCGATAAGACGTTCTAGGTACCACTCAGCTTTCTGGAGGTCTTGCAGTGGGTCTTCCCAATGCTTAGTCTCATAGCGCCATAGATACTTCTGCACGTTGCCCTTCAAGTAACCCGCGAACGCTGCGGTAGTCATGCTCTCTTGTATAGCCTCAATGCATTCGACGTTGCCTGCCTTGTAATGGTTTGGGTTTATGGCATCGGCTTCTACTTCGTGTGCTTCTCGCATAGCCCCATCTATCCAAGGTTCTAGCCCTGTTTTAGGTTCGATTGCGGGGATTTCTTTTTGTAACCTTTCCCACGCTTCTGCGGTTAACTTGTGATCAGTCATAACTCGCTCCGAGTAATTTTTCTATATCATTCATGTTGGTTTCGTTTACCACGTACGCTAATCCGCACGCCTCGTTTATTTGATCTAGGTTCATCTGCTGTAAAGCTGTTGGTGTGTTCTTACCCGCCTTACATTCGATACCAAAAAACTTACCGTTGTAGCAACCTACTATGTCAGGCACTCCGCTCTTACCATATCCCCCAGTAGCAGGGAAAAAGTAATAACACCCTAACGCTTTTAACTGCTCAACTATCTTCTTCTTTACTTTCCCTTCCGGTGTCATAGCCATCAGCTTTGTCTCCACCTGATACCAGTTCATCGCGCCGCTCATGCCAAGCGCGTTCTCTATCACACACTATCAATGCGGCACCCTGTAACAAGATACCCATTACTATAATGAATACCACACCACCTACTACATTAAGTATTTGTACCCACATAAACACCTCATTTCTCTACCCAAAAAGTATGTTCGTCGATACGCACCCCGATACCTTCTACGTGTGCAGTTGGTGGGGTCGGGTCACATACCATAAGTACCGATAGCTTCTCTTCAAGCCATTGCGGTAGTCCTTTGTCTAAATCATATATCCCCTCACATTCCGAGTCAACACAATTCATACCCAAACACGTTACCTCGATACTATTCTCATGGCCTAGTGATGATACGCGGTAAGTGTTGGGCATACTAAGTGGATCGTCCCATATAGTGTTACTGCGTGACATAGAAGACCGCCTCACTATGACGATACCCGACTTGTGGTATGAATGCGTCCTCCTCACATATCGACAGGGTAGACAGTTTACCTAACAACCCCTCTGGTAAGGTGTCCTCGTAGTAAGTAGCCCACTTTAGAGTAGCGTTTCTGGCAAGCCCAATAATATCTTCTATAGGACATACATCGAATGCTTGGTTACCTAATTTCTCATACACCCGCACGACACTTAAAGGCAGGTTACGATCTTCTTCTGCCTGATCCTTTATAGCCTTACCCGCACGTAGGGCAGTTAGGTTGTTAGCTAGGGACTTGTCCATGAACTCATGCCCCGAATCCAACAGTAAGTACATCTCCTTTAGTAGGGGGGTACATGCTTCCTCCCTAACCTTAACTGCACTACAACCAAACATATTACGCCATGTATTTGAGTACGCCTCAGATGAGGAATCTCGGTATGTATATGCGGCGGCCTTGTACTTGTCAATACTAGCAAAAACCACCTCTTCATGTGAGAACCTACGTAAATACTTCTTAGCATTCTTTAGCCCGACATGAGCTAGGGTACTAACTTTCGTACGAAACCCTTCAGAGTAGTGTTCGTACTTGTTGTTCTGTATGTCCCTACTGTGTACAACATACACTAACTTCTCTTTGGCAGGGTCGAAGTACACATCTATCCACCCCATAGCGTACTCATCGTCATGCATGTAAACGTGATACACCGAATGGTTAATATCGCTACTACTAGCGCGTACCTCACACCCCCTGAACGCTTTCTTTACCTCTTGTGCAAACCACCGCATCTCTTTGCGGTTAGACGCATTGCCTATCAGGTTAGGCTCGGGGGAGGTAACAACCTCTAACACCTCTGCAACAGTGTGTATTTGACATTTGCCGTGTATGTCATACATATAAGTAGCCATGCTATTTCACCTCTCTGTATTCTTCAAATGAGTCAGTGAACGTGCCCATGCGGTTAACCCATGCGTTGAACTTGGCGCGGAACTTCTTAGGGTCACTTGTTAGGCTGACGTTAGTAGTTGGGTTTGTGTGTCCCCAGTACCTGTTACCCATACCCTGCGCTAACTGACATAGGAACGCGTGTACCATAGTGGTACGTTGCTCGTGTTGCTCTTCTACTAACATGTCTCTGAACGTGCCCCCACCCATATGATCAGCCGCCCGTAGAGCATCGCGGTTGGTATCCCAATTCATAGTGCCCTCAAGCATGGGGGTCATAGTCCATGCCCAGTTTAGGTATTCATCGATAGCTTTTTTGTACGATGCCTTAGCTTCCTTGTTAACACGTACTCGTGTGACAGGTAACGGGTGCGGTTCGCTGGTAAGTGTCCAAGGTGCGCTGTGTCTGAACCCTGCTATAGAGCTGTTAGTCCGACCTGCGGTAAACACTACAGGCTTATCAGTATCCTTGGGTAAGTAGTAGCGGTTGTCGGCATGTCGTATGTACTGCTTGCCGCTATCCACAATGAAGTCCATGCCCATAGGCATACAACGCTCAAGGAACGAGTACCTACAAGTGTGCGCGTAGTCACCTGTCTCGTTACGAAATTCTACTGTGTCAGTGTTATCGGCATTGCGAATCCAGACCACTGCGGCAGTGCTTGGGGCACTGCCAGTAGCCCCGTAGTCTAGTAACATGTAACAGGTTGGTGATTCCTTGACGATACATTCCCACTTACGTTTGCGATCACCGAGAGGGACTATGTTGCTGCCCCTGATAGGTTTGGTGGTGTTATATAAATGTTCTACATGCGTGAAACTGTCTATCCTATAATTAAACATAGCCATAATATTTCTCCGAGTTGTTGTGTCTACATATGTAGACAATTAGTTGTTTAGCACACGCCCCGCTCAATGCAGTCAACGTAGCTCATGTTACTTACAATCGAGTACATAACTACCACGGCTAAAGCCATCAGTACGTACCCTATATCTTTATTATTTTTATAGTTCATGCCTTACCCCTGTTGTATGCGTTGCCACGCACGTTGCACTGTTCCCACGTCATTGCGGTCATAGTCACTGTCCACTGGCGTATCCTTAACGTGGTCGTAGTAGAACTCCAATGCTTCTTCGATAGCGTTAATTGCATCTGACCAATCCATACGCATCTCTTCGGGAGATGTATACGTCTCCATATCAATAGCCTCACGGCCATAACCTTTCTTCTGTGCATCACTCATTTCACTATCCTCTTATTTAACCATTCACCTGATAACTTCTCTGCATGTGTCTCGAAAGAACTCTTCAGCGGGCGAGTTACTGACCTGTTGATAGGCTTGCCCTCGTAGTCATAGTTCTGGAACGTAGGGCGCAGATGTGATTCATACACCGCGAACACCCTATGTAGCCTAGTAGCCATAGAACTTGGTTTGATGTTCGCAACCTTCGCGTAGTCCCTCGCGGTATACATATGTCCTGTTACTAAGTCAGGGTGTGAACCCATAAATTTAATTAACCTTGCCGCCATTACATGTCCCTCGACTTGATGTGTACTGCCTTACCCTCATCGGGTACTGCGTGTTGATTGTCTAGTATCGCCCAGAGGACGGGGCAAGTCCAACTCCCCCAACCGCTGTACAAGTAGCCATCAGTCAGAACGATACACGCTTGGGGCTTGATGCTCTCGTCGATCATGTACTGCGTGACACAATTGACATCAGTGCCGCCACCACCCATAGGTTTGGTAGATTTAACCAAACTGTCTAGCTCGTGCATGTCGTATGACTCGTCACCCACCACACGGCTACCCCAATACAACAGACGTACCTTGTCAGGTTTTACTGTGTCACATACACCCTTGACCTCGGATAGAAACGTGGTCAGTTTTTCCTGACCAATAGAACCTGACGTGTCAATGGCAATCACTAGCTCGCCAACTTGCTCACTGATACCAGATGGCATGATGATGCCCTGACTCATTAGCCTACGGTTGGGCCGTGCGTATGTAGAGTAGTCGTTACCTGCACACGTTGTCTGTATAAACTCACGTAGTACCTCGCGCCAATCGACCTGTGGCTGTAGTAACTCGTCGAGATCGCGGTTGCCTGTACCACCCATCTTACCTGCTGCCATGGCACCCTGACGGATAGCCTCGTCAATGTCACGCGCCAACTCACGCTTGTCCTCATCGGATAGAGACTGCGCACCCTCCCAGTCATGCTCATCGAGACCACCGCTCTCCGCCATACCCCCCTGTTCACCATCACCCTCTGACTCGTTATCCTGTGGGGTATTACCTTGTTCACCGGCGGACTGCTGTTCTTCTTGTTCCTTACGTATTAGCTTGAACACTTGGGCTGTGTCCATGTCACGGTACTTCTCATCTATTAGCCCGCCATCGGGTATCTTGGCGAACCCATCTTGATTGTCATCCATGATCTTGAGGTTGATCACGTAGTCACATGCCATGTTAGCTGTCATATGATCAATGTCATGTAGATGTTTCCACGTAGTCAGGTGGCTGTATAGCTTGTGATAGTTCTCGTGCAGTAGTAGCCCACGCAATTCGGCATCGGTCAGCCCATCAACAAACGCACGTCCATACTTCTCATCACGTCCATTAGTACAGGCTGTCGGTATCTCGTCATCTATCGTCTTCTCGCCTATCATCAACACACCGGCTAGTGCTGTGTACTTGGGGTTGCCCATGACAGCGACGATTGCCTTGGACAATCGCTCCTCTGCGTTGAGTTGTTTACCTATAGTTAACATAATCTACTCCCGTAAATACTCTGCGTAGAGTCCGACACATACTACACCTTGATACCCAGTCACCGGTTGGCTTGGTACACCGACAATACCTATTGCGAGTATCCTCCGCGAACTCGTACCTACCACACGTCTTAAACTTGGTAGGGTGTAGTCTTAGTTGTAACAATTCGCTACGCGTTATCTTCATAATCTTCATACCTTGTCTGCCGCGAACATGTAGTTATTCTGCATAGCCCACTCGGTGAACTTCTTGCTCTGCATAACTACGTTACGGTGTGCGTAGGTATTACTGCGGCACCCATTAGCGAATAGACCTTGCGCTTCCTTGTCTAGTCGTTGCATGTATGTCACCCACGCATCTACCCAGTCACGGTTCATAGCACCTAGTGCGCGGTACACTGTCATACATATAGCTGACGCGGAGTCGGGTACCTTGGCACTGAGCGGGTCATCCTTGATAGATTGTAGGGACGGTAGTTGGTCGGCCAACTTAACAAACGCCATCATATCCATAGCGCCACGGTCACCGATGGTACCCATGAGTAAAGCTGTCAGGGTGTGATCGTCATACATATCGCGTAGCTTGAGTACGTCACTCGCGGCCTCCAATGATCTTGGGGTGATAAACGCGGCGCGTTGCTCTTTAGGGTGATAGATGTACGGGTTGTCCTTGGGGTCTTTCACGTCATCGAAGCCTTGTAGTACCTGCGGGAACTCACGCACGAAACCTAGCACACTGTGATCGACCTCGTTGTTGATACCCCACTCGATAAACTCCTCACTAGTAGACTTGCGTGCTGTGACTACGGTGATGCGGTTGCGTGCATGTGGGGGTAGCAGATCGCCCACACCCTCGGCACCTAGGTTAGTAGTAGCGAACACGATGCTGTCCTTGTGGAATCTCTTGCGTTCTAGCATGTCACACAGTAACCCGTTCTTGACTGATGGGTTGGCCTTACCGAACTCATCGACCATTAGTATGATCGGCTTGCCTAGGTGTATACCAAACTCCTCGTTGGGTAGGTATGTAACGTAACCCTCGTCGGTATTGAGTGATGGTATGCTTAGGTCACCTAGGTCTTTAGTCGTACAGTCGAAGTAACAAGGTGTGTGGTTAGGGAATCTCTCTGCTAACGTCTTTAACAGTGATGACTTACCGTTGCCCATGTGACCCTGTACAAGTATGGTGCGCTTGTGTCCAACAGTAGCGATGGCGTTGGCGATTTGATCTAGCGATAGTGCGTACATATTTTGTGTGTTCATAGTGGTATTGCTCCGAGTGTGTCTACATATGTAGACGGTTTATTTGATTAGTGTCTCAACAATGTGACCGCTCTCAGTCACTATCTTATAATACGTCACGCGGTGTGTGCGTAGCGTGCGTAGGTTCTTGTAGTGCTTGGTGCGCTTGTAGTTGCGCACTCGTAACACTGCCTGTCCATCTAGGTTGCCCAGTATCTGATAGTTGTTTGCATCATAGGCTTCTACGTAATATTTCATGATTCGTTCTCCGCTACATAATTATTTAATGCGTCGTCTGGTAATAAACAAAGCAGTTCATATAAAGCCGTGCAATCACTGTCGCTTAGGTCAGTTTGAATTTGGTCAAATAGTTTTGCCCACAGTTCTTCGTTCATGGTTACATCCCCAACGATGGTAGTGACTTGATGGCGGCATCCACTGCCCTTTTTGTTTCGGCACGGAATGACTCGTTGTTACGTAACCCATCGGGTGTGACCACACGTAGCGCATCGTCTAGCTTGAGTGCCATCGCTGACATCTGGCTATCACCTGCTACGTTACACACGTTAAGCAGTTCTACCATGTCTAGCACGTTGTCCACTAGCGTATCGCGGAACACTTTCTTCTTGTCAGCCCCGCCATAGTCCAGTCGCTCGGACATATTAGACAGCGCCTTGTACGTACGATCCCAGACATCCTGCATAGCAGTGTGCAACTGCTTACTATAGTAGTCGCTGTAGTGTGTCTCCAATACCTGCTTCTGCTCGTTGCCCACGTCCACACGAAAATCACCTGCCTCGGGTAGTGGTATGTACGAGATGTTGAACGCAAACTTATTGCGGATAGAGTCCTCAGTCGGGTAGTCATCGGCCCGAAACAAACTACCGATGCGTGCCTGTGCCCTGCTTACTTCCCAAGTGTAGTTGCTACAAAACGTATCGACCATACCTGTAAACTCGTTCTGTAGGTCGGTCATCTGTTGGTGGTACTTGAAGTACTGCGCGGTAGGTAGCAGTCGCATACCTAGGTCAGACCATGGCATTGTCATGCTGTAGTGTATGTTGCGTGCATTGGCCACGAATTTCTGGATGGCGGTCAGCTCATCGCAATTACCCAGTAACTTCTTATTGACTGATGCCGTACCGTTATCGGCATAGTTCTGGCTTGTCACTGATGCAGATGCTGACTTGTCTTTCTTGCGTCCAGTCCAACAGCTAATCTTGAGTTCTCCTAACATGGCACTGGATGCGATTGATGGTGCGTTTGCCTGTGGTGCTTGTGGTGCTTGTGGTGCGTTTGCCTGTGGTGCGTTTGTTACTGCTTGGTTTGTAATGCTCATAATGTCTTGCTCCGAATGTGTCTACATATGTAGACGGTTTGGTTTGTCTTACTGTGTGATAACATCTTATGACGTGTCACTTGATAGGCTGAATCTCCCAGCCATGTAACCATTATACGCTGATGGTGGCTTATGTCAAATGATCCACAAACGTGTTGTTTAGTGTGTAACGGTGTTGTGTACTTGACTGTACCTATGTGTACTCTTGTGTAGGTCAGTAAGTCCTTGATATATATACAATGTTACGTTTGTACCTTTTTGACGGAATTACAGGGCGATATTTTTATTGGTTTGAATCGGTGAGAGAAAGGTAACAAAGCGAATAATTCCTTGGTACCTAAGTAATTCTGAGGAAAAGGTAACATTATAAATTATTTTATAAATAGATAAGAAACAGCACAATCTGATAGGCAATTCTCGATCGCCCTGCGTATGCCAGATCATTACTTGTCATAAAAACACACAATCTGATAATGTTACTTTTAAAAGGTACAGAGAGGTAACATTACCCTGAAAAAGGTAACATTGTAATTTTGTCTACATATGTAGACGCTTTTGCCATGACCCGCCACGCGGAGGCTATAACTGGTATCACTAACGTGTCAGGACGTGAGGCGCGGTGCGATCTATGAAACTGGTATCAACACGTCACGTTGTGTGGGGCGAGGCGCGGTGCGATCTATGAAACTGGTATCAAATCACTTTTTGATAGGCGAAAAAAAAGGCCACTCAATTAAGAGTGGCCAGTGTTAGTTAGTGTTTAGGTTCGACCGTAGTGTTGATCAGTTTGACCAGTGCCGCCAGTGCCGCAGTCACTGCGACTACATCATACTCTGGCGCTTCTTTTCCCTGAGCGATTTTGTTAACCCGATTGAGTAACTCAATTTCTTTTGTCACTCCGACCTGTTTGGCCGGTGCCGGTGCCGGTGCCTCCCCTTTGGGTTGCTGCGGTGCTTTCTTCGACTTACTGTCGCGATATGCCGCATCCTGTCGCAGTCGCATGGCATCCCTATCCGCGCACATATATCGGGCCAGTAGTTTGCCGGCGTCTCGCTTCTCTACCTTGCGGGCTTCACTCAATGCCTTGGTAGGCGTGTTAGCTAGTTTGACTATGGCCGCGCCCATTCCTTTGAGTCGGGCCAGTTGAAGCGAGGCTCTCAATTCCTCGGTGGCAGTTGACTGGTGGCCGTCGTGTTCCTTACCTACTGCGATCCACTGAGTCCAATGGTGGCCTTCTTTGATAGCTAGATCGTATGCTACCTGAGCCGCTTTACGTGCCCCTACATCCTTACGAGTGGCAGCGGTGATTGCGTTGGATACTGTTGAGGATAAAACATTTTTGATGGTTGACATAATGTGGAGCCTTATAAATTGGGCGGGCAATCGGTGCCGCCTAAACCGATCAGAGCATTGTTGCTTTGATGGTTCCCATGTTAACAGGTTACCACAAAAAGGCAATAGATACCCTACAAGCTAATCAAAATGTCTACATATGTAGACAAACCCACGATTCACCATGATCCGATACCCACCCCGCCCCCAGGCC
>Ga0196901_1000476_pt1 | contig 21042 bp, 35 predicted proteins | sample CB_VirMetaG_FD_169099 | JGI IMG/M metagenome (GOLD analysis project Ga0196901, IMG submission 169099) | Freshwater to marine saline gradient viral communities from Chesapeake Bay - CB_1504_1 Viral MetaG (v3) (version 3) | ecosystem: Environmental > Aquatic > Marine > Coastal | place: USA... | reverse complement strand
TCGTAAAGGCAAGGAATATATTGAAAAAGGTAAAGTTATAAAAATCGAAAAAGACAGCATCATTGTCAAACATGATTTTTCACGTACTCCAAGCAGAGTGTCAATGAAAAATATCGTCAAAGAAGAAGTTGAAGTTGAAGAAAAATTTGATTACTGGCAGTCTCCAGATAGTCTAGCAAAACTTGCTGGAGTTAAAAAGGTTAAGTAAATGAAATCATTCAAGCAATATTTAAATGAAGCAATTCAGAGACCTGTTTCAAAGTATGAGAACATGCCGGTCAATAAACTAATTGTGCAATTGGAAAAATGCCGCACGTCGTTGCTCAAACATACAAGCAATCCTCGTTATATGCCGACATTAAACAATTCACGAAGCCAAGAGCTCGTTGATCGATTTGAAGAGATTAAAGATGTCCTCCGCAACACGAAAGAAGGTGGAGCAGCTTTACGTCAGTGGACACAAAAGCACAATTATTCGCCCGACGTTGATGGCTACGATTTCTTCGCTTAAATATGAAATCTGGAAACAAATAAATAATAAAAACTAACTACTCCCAGTTAGTGCACGCAAAACCCGGAGTTAAAAAGGTTAAGTAAATGGCATATTTCCCCACAGGCGCACAAGCAAGAGAAAGAGCACAGGGCAACAATACACTGGCCCAACAAATTGCTATCATGGAAGTAGCAGTTTTAGATGCTGTGGCAAATGGTGCTTTTAGCGCAACTATTAGTAACACCAGCACAGTTACCATACAGGGTTCTACTATTACTGGTAGCCCAATGACCGACAATGACGCAGATGGTCAGAACTACTACAAAGCATGGCAAGGTACAATTACTGATGCTGTAAAAACTGAACAGATGGCAGAAGTTATTGCTCACTTTGAAGGCCGCGGTTATACAATTTCCCGTAAAAGTACTAGCGGCACATATTTTTATTGGTTTATCACTTTCTAATTGTTATAATACAATATGATTACAGAAAAATTTGATTATGTTGGCCTTTCTAGGAAAAGTCTGGATGGGCAGCGAATGTATACTACCCCTGACGGTCTTGCTGTTCCCTCGGTAACAACAATACTAGATAAAACCAAACCTGAACAAGCAAAAAAAGCTCTACGTGAATGGAAAAAGCGTGTAGGTGAAAACAAGGCTGCTGAGATCACAAAAGAAGCGGCAGGCAGAGGCACACGTATGCATGCTTGGCTTGAACAGTATGTAAAAGAAGATCGCGTTGACGACCCAGGTAGCAACCCCTACAGTCAGCAGAGTCATAAGATGGCTAACATAATTGTTGAGCAGGGCTTGGATAAAATGGATGAATGTTGGGGTACAGAAGTGTCGCTGTATTTTCCACAGGTATATGCTGGTACCACAGACTGTGTTGGCTTATACAATGGTATTCCTGCTATTATTGATTTTAAACAATCAAACAAAAGTAAAAAGCGCGAGTGGATTGAAGATTACTTTTTGCAACTGTGTGCTTATGGTGATGCTCACAACGAAGTTTATGGCACAGATATAGAAACCGGTGTTGTACTAATGTGTACGCAAGATTATCAATTTCAAACTTGGACAATTTCAGGTGACGAATATAGAGACTACAGCCGTAAATGGTGGGCTAGAGTTGGTGAATACTACGGTGCTTGAACTAATAAATAACATATATAGTTAGGAGAAATACTGTGGCCGTAGTTCAAATAAGTAGAATTACTCACCGAACTGGTGTATACGAAAACTTACCCCAACTTGCACGAGGCGAGTTTGGATTTGCTGTTGATTCTAGACGCTTGTTTATTGGAAACGGTGGCACCGATGCTCCGCAGACAGAAAACATAGAAATTCTCACAGAACGCAGCGATGTTATTACATTAGCTGACACCTATACCTATAAAGATAGTCAAATTGGTTTTTCTGCTCAAACTGGAGCCAGTGTTGGTAGTCCCGTTACTAGAAGTCTACAAGATAAGTTAGATGATTTTGCTAGCGTAAGAGACTTTGGCGCAGTTGGCGATGGCACAACAGATGATACAGCAGCTATTAACCGCGCATTATATGAGCTGTTTGCTAGAGAACAAGAAAAAAGAATTCGTAGAGCACTTTATTTCCCCGCTGGAGATTATAAAGTAACTGATGTAATCAAAATCCCAACCTATGCTAAATTGGTAGGCGAAGGACCCGACGGTACAATTATTCGTAGTACCGATACAACAGGACCAGTTGCTCGCACTGCGGACAGTTTACAGCAAGTTGGAGCAAGCGTTGGATCTAGTAGTGCTACACATCCAAGTTTTATAGTTATTGAAGGTATGACCTTTGATGCTGACAATGATATTGATGTGTTTAATGTAGATCAGGCCAGCAATATTCATTTTATTAACGTTAAGTTTGTAGGCAATAAAACCACAGCACCAAGTGGCGTTGGAAATAGCAAAGCCTGTGTAAAAATTACTAGTACAGCTACCTATCAAACAGGATTTTGTACATTTAGAAACTGCACACTACAGGGTCAGAACTTTTTAGTTCTCGCTGATGACGACGCACGAAATATTTTATTTGATGGTTGCTATTTTAATATCGCATACAAAGGTATGAAAATTGGAGAAAATGTAACTGGTAGTGCGCCAAGCATTATTGGTCCTAAGAGCATGAAAGTTACTGGTAGTACCTTTGACAATATCTATAATGCTGCTATTCACAGTTATAGTACTGTGCTAGGATTTGCCAGTGCTTATAATATCTTCAAAGATTGCGGTAACAGTGGTATAGGTATTGGTAATGCTAGCAGCGATGTTATAATATTAGAAGGTGTTAGATGTTATAGTTTTGGTGATAGCTTTGATCGTCCTGATGCAGACGTAACCGGAAGCACAAGAAAAATTGATCATGGTACAACAAATATTGTTACCGAAGACGACAGTTTACAGGTTGGAAGTTTCATTCGACGAGCACAAGCAAGTATCTCACTAAGTAATAATACCACCGCAAGCACTGGTGTAACATTCGCTAGCAATGGTGATTTCTATGCTGTAGAAATTGATTACTATATTAGTAGGAACAGTAAATATCGCCAAGGTCGATTAACTATTACTCATGACAGTACCGCACAGGTTCTCGACGATGAGTTTAATGAAAATAACGGTGATGTTGGCGTAACATTTAGTATATCTAACGGATCTGATATTACCACGTTAAGTTACACAACTGACAATCAAACCATAGGGACGATGTATTTCGCTACACGAATTATTCGCTAATGTGGAACTTAAATACGCAGGCTAGGCTTCAAGCTTGGTTTGAATTTAGAAAATCACTAACCAATATTGATTTTTTAGATGCCGTTCACAAGGTAAATCAACTCTGGCATTCCGCCCCGATTAGTAAAAATATCTATACAGCAGACAGTCCAAAAGCGTGGCCAGGACCGTGGCAATTAGTTGTGGATAACTTCTATGATAATATTGCTCGTGCGCTTGGCATGCTATATACTTTATATTATTCAAAACATAAATGTCCTATAGAAATTCACTGTTACAGAAGTAAGGAAGAGTCCTGGGAAGCGGCCTTAGTATGGATTGATAATGGAAAATATGTACTTAATTGGGATCTTGAAGTTCAAGTAAATACAAAATTACAACTAGGAAAAGCTACCTTAATTCAACGTCAAACTATAGAGGATCTACTAACAAATGAGTCAAATTCAAGTTACAAAAAGAAATGGCCGTAAAGAAGAACTAAATTTAGAAAAATTACATAAAGTTGTTTTTTATGCCTGTGACGGAATCACCGGTGTTAGCCCAAGTGAAGTAGAAATAAAAGGACATATACAGTTTTTTGATGGCATTTCAACCAGTGAAATACAAGAAACACTTATTAAAGCTGCGGCTGATTTAATCAGCGAAGAAACACCCGGTTATCAATATGTTGCTGGCAGACTCATTAACTATCATTTAAGAAAAATGGTTTATGGCCAATTTGAACCATGGTCATTGTATAAATTGGTAAAACGCAACGTTGAAATTGGTATGTATGATCCAGCATTGCTAGAAGACTATACTGAAACCGAATGGAATATACTTGGCGAACACATAAAGCATGACAGAGACGAAATATCTACCTATGCAGCCATGGAACAATGGCGAGGCAAGTATCTTGTTAAAAATCGTGTAACCAATGAAATATTTGAAACCCCACAAATAGCATACATGTGTATTGCTGCTACACTATTCAGCAAATATCCAGTAACTGGTGAAAAATCTAGACTTGCGTGGGTGAAAGATTATTATGACGCTATATCTACTTATTATATTAGTCTTCCTACTCCTGTTATGGCAGGAGTTCGAACACCCCAGAGGCAGTTTTCGAGTTGTGTACTCATCGAGACCGGCGATAGTCTTGATAGCATTAATGCTAGTGCTAGCAGCATCGTTAAGTATGTTAGCCAGAAAGCGGGTATTGGAATTGGAGCAGGCTCGATCCGAGCAATTGGTAGCCCCATTAGAAAAGGCGACGCTTATCACACCGGAGTAATTCCTTTTTACAAACTATTCCAAAGTGCTACACGTAGCTGTAGCCAGGGCGGTGTTCGCAATGGCGCTGCTACGCTCTACTATCCTATATGGCATTTAGAAGTTGAAGATCTACTAGTGCTCAAGAACAACAAGGGTACAGAAGATAATCGTGTACGTCATATGGACTATGGTGTACAGTTTAACAAGCTCATGTACGAACGTCTCATTACTGGCGGAGATATTACGCTGTTTAGTCCTAGTGATGTGCCTGGTTTATATGAAGCTTTTTTTGCTGACCAAGAAAAGTTTAAAGAACTTTACGAAAGAGCCGAACGTAATACCAAAATTCGTAAAAAGACAATTAAAGCCTCAGAGCTGTTTAGTATGTTCATGGAAGAGAGAAAAAATACCGGGCGCATTTATTTAATGAACGTCGATCATGCTAATGATCATAGCAGTTTTAAAACAGATGTAGCGCCAATTAGACAAAGCAATCTTTGCTGCGAAATAGATCTTCCGACCAAGCCGCTAAATGACTACAACGATGCAGATGGTGAGATTGCGCTATGTACCTTAAGTGCTATTAATTGGGGACTTATTCGTGAACCCAGTGATTTTGAAAAACCCTGTACACTGGCTGTTCGCGGACTAGATGCTTTGCTAAGTTATCAGAACTATCCAGTTGAAGCAGCCCGTACTAGCACAATGAAACGCAGACCACTGGGTATTGGCATTATTAATCTAGCATTTTTCCTCGCTCGCAATGATACTAACTACAGCAATCCTAACTTGAGACTAGTAGATGAATATGCTGAAGCATGGAGTTATTATCTTATTAAAGCCAGTGCCGATCTTGCTGTTGAGCAAGGAGCGTGTCCGGGTACCGCAGAAACAAAATACAGTGATGGCATACTACCCATTGATACCTATAAGAAAGACGTTGACGAATTAGTTAGTCACAAAGAACGTATGAATTGGAAAAGTTTGCGTAAACAGTTAAAAGAAACCGGCATTCGTAATAGCACATTAATGGCACTTATGCCCGCAGAAACCAGTGCCCAGATTAGTAATAGTACAAACGGCATTGAACCTCCGCGTAGTTTTGTTAGCGTAAAACAAAGCAAGGATGGTGTGCTTAAACAGGTTGTACCCGGATATCCTAGGCTTAAAAATAAGTATGAACTTCTTTGGGATCAACGCAGTCCCATGGGATATATTACAATTATGGCAATTTTGCAAAAATATATTGATCAAGGCATTAGTGTAAATACAAGCTATAACCCACAGCATTTTGACGACGAAAAAATTCCAATGAGTACAATGCTTAAAGATCTTATTGCTTGCTACAAGTATGGAATGAAACAGTTATATTATTTTAATACCTACGACGGCGCCGGGGACGATATAGTAGAAAAGCAGTTAGTCACTGTTGCTGCTCCGGCGCAAGAAGATGCGGATTCATGCGAAAGTTGTGTTATTTAGGAGATTATTATGGCAGTTCTAAGAATGGACAACAAGAGTCACATCAATCGGGCAGCATTTTTCGATGGCGACGTAGGCATACAAAGATATGATGATATCAAGTATCGTGCTTTTGATAAACTAACCGAAAAGCAGCTAGGATTTTTTTGGTTACCCACCGAAGTAGATATTCTCCGAGATGCTAAAGATTTCAAAGAACTAACAAATCACGAAAAACATATTTTTACAAGTAATTTAAAAAGACAAATACTGTTAGACAGCGTACAAGGACGATCTCCAAATCTTGCTTTTTTACCTTGCGTAAGCCTTCCGGAAATTGAAAATTGGATTGAGACGTGGGCATTTAACGAAACTATTCATAGTCGTAGCTATACTCACATTATACGTAATATATACAGTGATCCTAGCAAGATATTTGACGAAATTTTAGAGATTGATGAAATTGTAAATTGTGCAAATGATATTAGCAAATACTATGATGATTTAATTCGTGCGGTTTCTTGGTACAATCTTCTAGGTGAAGGCACACATCTTGTGGTTAGTGGCAAAGAAGTTGATATCAAAAAAGTAAATGGCAATTTTAGTAGCTTGGCACAAGAAGTAAATGTTAATCTTTATGACCTTAAGAAAAAACTTTACATGGCACTAATGAGTGTCAATGTACTCGAGGGTGTACGTTTTTATGTAAGCTTTGCTTGCAGTTGGGCATTTGCCGAGGTAAAGAAAATGGAAGGTAATGCTAAGATTATTAAATTTATTGCACGTGATGAAAATGTTCATCTTGCTAGCACACAACAATTAATAAAATTACTGCCCAAAGAAGATAAGGACTTTGCTAAGATTGCTAACGAAACTGAAAAAGAAAGCATAGATATGTTTGTTAATGCAGTGAATCAAGAAAGACGTTGGGCAGAATATTTGTTTAAAGATGGTAGTATGATTGGTTTAAACGCACAACTATTATCTGATTACATCGAATGGATAGCTAACAAACGCATGCAGGCTATAGGAATAAACAGTCCATTTAAGGTTCCTGCGGCTAATCCATTGCCTTGGACACAAAAATGGATCAGCGGCGCAGAAGTACAAGTAGCCCCTCAGGAAACAGAGATAAGTTCATATATTATAGGCGGGACAAAACAGGATGTTGAAGAAAATACTTTTAGTGGTCTTAGTCTTTAGTTTTGTTGCGGCTTGTTCTAATTTAGAACTTTTACCCGATCAACGAAATAAAAAGTGTGAAAATTGTCCCAATGACAATATTGCTAGGATTAAATTCTGATGTTAACTGTATATACAAAAAGTTTATGTCCTTATTGCGTTCGCGCCAAGCAATACCTAGATATACACAAGATTCCCTATGAGCTCATTAACATAGAAGAAGACAGCCAAGCCTGGGATTTCATATCCTCGGCTGGACACAGAACGGTTCCGCAGATTTATCACAATGGTAAATTGTTTGTGGAAGGCGGCTGCGACAGTTTGGTTAAACTCAGTGCTCAAGAAATACGTGAGCGCATGGGAGATCTAGACCTAGGAAACCTTAGTCTCTAAACTTTCTATACTAAGACGTTCGCTGTGCAGTTCATCACGTAGATCGTACAGCCTGTCAATGTAGCCTTGACTACGTAAAACTTTAAAAGCTAAATTTTCTGGTCCAAATTCTCCGGTTTCGGTTAGCCCCGCTTTTCTATATCTCTTTAAGGTATCCATAATGTTCAATACTAATTCGAGGCTTCTAGCACGTTCAGCAAGCTCAATTAGATCCTTGAGTTTTTCATATTTTGCCTTGGTGGCAGTCTGATTCAAATTAGCACGAGTTTTAACTGGTTCCTTGATCCATTCGTCGTTCTTAACACTGTATATTCCTAGGCTTACGTGTGGTTGTGCGCTGTCTTGCACATATAGTTCTACTGGAATTCCACGGATTTTTAAGTCATGGCTTTGGTTGTATAATGATTTTCTGGCGTTAAAGAGTTTTTGTTGTAGTTCGCTGTTTGGTAAAGCAGCAATATCAACAATTAAATGTAGATCTAAGTCACTGTGTTTGCTGTAACTATAAGCAGCATTAGATCCAGAAATAGTTAGATCTTCAACTTCACTGTCGGGTATTTCTAATTCTTCTTTGAAATCGTCGGCAATAACCATTAGTTGTTTACGAACTTCAGGTCGTAGTTTATTATCTTCAAACAACTTAGTGTTAAGTTCGTCGTGAAAATTAATAGCGTCGCCAAGGTCAAAGTCTAATTCATGTAACTGCATACATATATTTATTAAAAGTTAGTTTTTGCGAGTTAAATGTTTTTTATTCAAATAATTTTTTGGCATTATTTGATTTAATTCATCGAGGTGTCTTCTGCTATCGACCAGCGTTTTAAAACTTTTAATAATCGCACTACTGGTTGAAAATTTAAACCACCATGGAAAAACAGCATGTATAATACCTAGTATGCCGGCTAAAATCATCTTACAACTATTAATGAAACCAAATTTTCCGTGTTGCCAATAACCCTGAGGATTTTCAGTGTCGCGAGGATGATCTGTAAAAATGTTCTTCATATAAGTATTTAAAAGATAACAAAAGTTATAAAGCAGTAATATTATGAAATTTAAAATCACAGTTACTTTAAAAGCAGGAATACTAGATAATGCTGGCAAAGCAGTTACTCGAGCATTGAATACCATGGGCTATGATGAGGTCAACGATGTAAGAATCGGCAAAGAGTATTACCTAACTTGCAAAAAGAAAGACATAGCAAAAATAGCTAAAAGTGTTACAAATGAAGTTATGGAAAACTATATTATTGAAAAATTATAATAGCATATAATTTTTATCAATAAATACAGTATGAGACCAATAGTAAGAGTAGGCGATATTAACGCAGCCGGAGGTATGGCAATACTACCTGTATTGAGTGTAACTGCTAATGGTAGACCTTTGGCTAAGTGGTTAGGTCCTGTAACTCCACATCCACTATGTCCATTGGTTCCTATACACTGTGCAGCACTAGCAGCATTACCAGGAAGTAGAACAGTACTTGCCGGCGGAGTACCTGTAATTAGAATTGGTGATATTGATACCTGCGGCCACCCTCGAGTAACAGGTGCCATGACAGTAGTAGCGGGATAGCAAAATGGCTTGTAAAACTGCCTTAATTTCTGCATTTGGAATGAATGCTGTTGGTGGCTTGCTTGGTGGAGTAGGCCTTGGAAATCTCGGAGCAATTGCGGCAGCACCAATGGGTGCTGTAGGTGCTGTTGCTGGACAGATTGGCGCAGTTTCTGGATTATCAGGTATCGTTAACTCTCTTGCACCAAACGTAGCAGGAATAGTTAGTCTTGGCGGAAATCCATTGGCAGTGGCGTCTGCTGCTGTTAGCGGGGCTGTGTCCGGACTTGGATCCTCTTTTGCAGCTGGGGCAGGCGCACTAACTAATGCTCTCGGTAGTGGTTTCAGCAGCATAGGCGGTACTGGTATACTAAACGGGATTAATCTTCACACGTCAGATCTATTTGGTAGTAGTCCTATTCAGATGGTACAAGGAATGATGAGTGCGGAAAGCTTTGCTGGCATTAGCAGCGATTTTGCTAATACATTAGCCGACATGAGCACAATGCAGTTTGGATCTGCTCTATCAGCACTCAACTCTACCTTACCTTTTGATCAGGTATTGTCAGGTTTTAGCGGAAATTTAAATGAGTTTGCGTCTGGTATAGGTAATTTTGGCAATTTCCTCGGCGACGCCGTGGGAAATATAGGATCAATGGTTACTAACGGATTAACAAGTTTTCTCCCAAGTATAGAATCAATACCGGGATTTGCTGAAGATATGATTAATTTGGGAGGGGCATTCAATATAAACGACATCGCTAATTTTGGAAATCCCGGCCAACTTATCAACAATTTGCTTGCCAGCGGCGCCGGCGAAGTTACTGGTGTACTACAAGCATTATCGGAGGTTGGTATAAATCCCAGTCAATTTGGCAATCTAGCAAGCGGACAATTTAATGATATACTAAATGACGCACTAGGAATGGTAACTAATCCAGACATGTTAAGTATAGCTCAGGATGTACTGGGCAGTAAAATTCCTGGTTTAGAAAGTTTGGCAGATTTTACAAACTTAGCTAAAGTTTTGCCTACCAGTTTTGAAGATATACCATTTGATGAATTCGAACAGTTTGCTGAGGACGGATTATCCAATATTGATCTTGGTAGCATAGCAACGCCAAAACAATTTGGTAATCTAGTGAATAATCTAGCTGTGTCTACGTTACCAATCATAGAAAATGTTAAAACTGTACTAGATACGGAAGCTACTACAAACATAGCCACGAAATTCCTAGGCGGTACCGGAACAAATAATTCAATCACAGTATCGGATATGATGGGAAGCGTAGCAGGTGTTAACTTTAAAGAACCAATGAGTAGTTATTTGTCCGCAATGCAATCTATGGAAGATGAAGGCGCATTTACCCAGTTAAACACACTATATAGTCAACTCAACACCGGAATGACCGGAGCATATAATACAGGATCAACCTACGGTGTTGATACCATTGTAGATCCGTATGATAGCACTGCTTATGATGACATGGATGCTTTCGTAATAGCAAAAACAGGCCAAATTGATTCTGAAGTTACATCAATTGCTGGAAATTCCACTTGGAGCGGAGCGTTTAACCAAGCAAGAGCATCTATCAGTGAAGTTCAAAAGAAAATAGTAGATGAAAAAAGTTTTCTTGCTATTACTGATCTTCATTTAGATTATAGGACTAATGATCCTACCAGTGCGTATGGATTTGCTCTAGGCATGAAGGATAGGGTATTGGACAGTGACAAAATGGCCATGGTGCAAGGTCTTGCTGATGCCAGAATTACAAACGATGACAAATTTGGATCCTATATGCGAGCTTTTGCCAACGAATCATACAATCAAAATTTAACTCAACCATTAAGCATACGTTGGCGCGGAAATAGTTACGAAGATAATGAAATGATGTAGGCAATGGCGAAGCATAAAACTGTTGACAAAAAACCAAAAATATAGTTAAATAGTATTGTAACGTTGAAGCACGTTAACGACGGAGTAGACAGCGGGGCAGTACCGCTCACCTCCACCATAAACACACCGGGCACCAAAAGGTTCCCTTCCTGGGCTGGGTATAAAGAAGCCCGGTGTGTTTTTGGGGGGTGTGATAGGATCGATACACGTAATAGGCGCAGTGGAGTTACCGGTAGGCGATGACCGTAAATCAAGCAAACTTTATAAACGCCAACGATAATAACGTTGACTATGCACTAGCCGCTTGAGGCTAGACGGGGTTTCGCTAGCTGAACCTGGCAACAGAATCAGCTAGCATCTACTTTGGAGCAGGTATTGAATTTAAGGTTGATATGTTTAAGTATTTTTGTTACAATGTTAGGAGGATGTGCAGCAGGATTACTTCCCGTTCCCTTGCAAATAATAGGAGCGGCCAAAACAACATATGACGTTGGCGCAACAATAGCAGATGAACAAACTACCAGCGATCATATTATATCTGAAATAGTTGAAAAAGAATGTAAAACAAGAAATATTTTAGATGGTGACAAGTATTGTAAAATTAATCCTGATAAGGCAATGAAAGAATACATCGAAGAGTTAAAACAAAAACAACCATTAGAAGAAGAAAAGGATAGAATCAATGGGTAAAAAGAAGGGCGGAAAGAGCAGCGGTTATCAATCAAAAGGTGAACGTCCAAACGTATCAAAGTGGTGTACCAAGGCGATGCGGCGAGATTATCTTGCTAATAATTTGTTAAGGGCCCTTAATCAACTCACAGCTCATAAAAATAACAAACGTGTAATGGTTACTATTCCAAATCCAAATACCAATGAAACAAACAAGCGTTTTATTCGGGTGCCTGCTTACCAGGTCTGGGGTCCCAACAAAGTATTCAAGCTTACAGCACAAAATACAGCTGGTGAAGAATAATCATGGCAAAGAAAAATAAAAATGATAAAGTATGGATGATCCCTGAAGACGAATCACGTACCAGTGCTAGCTTTCATTTTGTTCATCCTAAAACCTTAAGTGAAATACGTGAAGGTAAAAAGTTGCGTATGCGTAAGTATCATCCTGGTAGACGCAAGCACGTCTGGTTTGTTGAAAGTCGCATGCCACCACACAGCAAGTAATTAGCTAAATAGAGAGTCAAACTAGGAGGACTCAACATGGCTAAAGGTGGTAAAGCAATTGGCTCTAACAAAGGAGTTAAACTAACACACAATAGATCTGGAACTAAGAAAAGAACCAGCATAGGTAAAAGTCCTCTATCTAAGCCTAACAACAAACATAAAATTAAAAACCATAAAGTATATCGCGGTCAAGGCAAATAAATACTTCAGAAGAGGAGTATTTAAATGTATGAGTATCGCGCAAGTATTCTACGAGTTGTGGATGGAGACACTGTAGACGTAGATATCGATTTAGGCTTTGGTGTTTGGTTACGCAATGAGCGTGTACGCATTATGGGTATTGATACACCAGAATCTCGCACTAGTGATAAAGTAGAAAAGAAGTTTGGTCTGGCAGCTAAGGCTAGACTTAAATCTCTATTGGGTAAACAAGCTGTACTTAAAACACAAGTAAACAAAGATGGTGAGGATATGAAAGGCAAATTTGGTCGTATCCTTGGAGACTTTGAAGCGTATGATGCAAAGCGTGATAGACACACAATGGTTACTGAAATCTTAATTGACGAAGGACATGCGGTAGCTTACTTTGGCGGATCAAAAGAAGAAGTTCAAGCCCAACACATGCGTAACAGAGAACGTTTAATTGCTGAGGGCGTTGTTAAGTGAGATTTAGCGATTACAATCTAGTAGAAAGAACCACTAAAACTTACTTAAAAGTCGTAGGCGAAACTAATAATACAGCCACTGAAAGCACTAAAAAGCATCAAAACTACTACGCACAAAATCAGAAGCAAAATCCGCATACTCCTAGAGTTATGACCAGTTTAGGACTAGCTGAGGAAGACGTGAGAGTTTTTATCCAAGAATGCCTCTTTCCCGAAATACAATAAATATTAAATTATGAGAGCACGTGAATTTATCATCGAGGGTAGCGGCTTAAGAGCAGCAAAAACTGGCGAGGTCTATGTTGACGACCAAGGCACAGAATTCAAGTTCCAAAGCTGGAATTGGCAACATCCTGCGGATGCAAATGCCTACGCTGACATGGCTGAATTAGAACAGGGTGTACTAGATGCCACAGGTGGCGATAAATCTAAGATAGCTTGGATTAATCAGCCAACTGGATACAAGAGCTTCGGATATGCTGTTTTTAAATCCGATGATGGCGAAGAAAGATGGATTGGTAAATTCTACAGAGGCAAAAATCCAAATAACACTATCCTAGACAAAGAAGTAAAAGCTATCCTAGGTCTTAGTGCCGGAGGAAAGAGTGCTGCTGTCAAATCAGAAGCTGCTCTACAGCCAGGACAGTTAGGTTTAGCTGATAACCGTGCTAGAAATTTAAGCGGTATATTGAAAACAGTATCCGGTCACGCACAAGGCGAAATGCTAGCATCTGCATTAAAGTCAGCTTCATCTGGCGAGCCAGTTATGTTCCCAGGAGCAGCAAGTATTTCCGGTGCTCTACAAGACGACTTCTGCGAAGTATTAGCACCTGTAGCTATGATGGCTTCACATCCTAGAGTACAAGGACAACTAGCTCAGGCCGTTGCTGATGTATTCAAAGGCGGCGACATCGAAGGTGCATCTGTATCGTTTCCAGTAGAACAGAATAATCCACTGGTCGATAGTTATATCATAAAAGATGGTATTTCTTTGGGCGTTAGCCATAAAGGCAAACAGGGCGCTAAAGCTACAATCACAAATATTTGGAAAGCCAAAGAAGAAGCAGCCCAAAGCACCACTGGTCAGGCCTATATCAAGAAGTTCCCTGAAGCTGTTTACATCCTGGATATCTGTAAAGAAGAATCCGGACTGTTACAGCCAATAACATTAGGTTTAAGATATAAACTGATCAATCAACAAGAAGCAGATGTTCTAACAGAAGCAGTTAAAAATGCTAGAGACCCTAAGTATCAACTAACAGGAAATCCAGCTAATCCAAATGCTGTTATTAAACAAGTAACCCCCGAGGACGCTAAAAAAGTACCTCCAACGTTGAAGCGTTTGTTCAGCATGGGCGGTTATAAAAGCGGTAGCTATGTTAGTTTCTTATGTTTAGCCCGTGTTGCACATCTAGTGGCTAATCACATTAATACTGATCCAAAAATCGACTTTGGAGAAGCTATTCGTAGTTTCCTAAACAGCTCTGCTATGGTACAGGCCAAGAGTATAGTCATCGTCAAAGGACAGGATGCTGTGCTAAAAGCTATCAGTGTAGTTTACCCACCAAATTTCCAGGATAAAGCCAAAATCGAATCTAACGGCTACAGCGGAACACAGGTTAAGGGCAAGTTCAGTTTTAGCTTACCCACAACCTAAAAAATCAAATCTATCATTAAGTTTGTATATAAATAAAATTAAGATGGATATCTTAGTTTTATTATTATTTCTTCAGATTAAACACTGGTATGCTGACTTCAAAATACAGACTTACATGCAGACTGTAAAAAAGGGAGTTTGGTTAGATCCTATTGGTATCAGCCACAGTTTTGACCATGCTTGGTGCACCTTGGTAGCTTTGTATGCTGGGATGCTAAAAATGACAGAGAATCAATGGTTACTACAATAATGATTGCCGAAGGACATTGTGTGCCTTATTTTGGCGGCAGCAAAGATGATGTACAAGAACAGCATAAGAAGAATAGAGAGCGCCTAGTTGCCGAAGGCATTGTAAAACTATAAACGGTTGACAGATAACGTTTAACTAGTACAATTAAATAAGTAGAAAACTCGTAGGAGTGTGTTATGCTTAATAATGGCAATTTTGTATTTCACATCATAATTGGTGTGATTATTGGAATAGTTTTTTTACATTATGCACGAGATCCTATAATTAAGATTGAAGAAAAGATTGTAGAAAAATTTATAACGGTTGAACAAGAAAAAATAGTCAAGGTTCCAGTTAAAGAAAAAGTAATTCAAACTAAAATCGTATATATTCCCGAAAAGAAAAATACCCTAAAAAAGGTAGACAAAGATAGTTTATATTGTCTAGCCCTTAATATCTATCGTGAAGCCAATAATCAAAGCATAGCAGGAATGATAGCTGTAGGCAGAGTGGTTATCAACAGAGTAAATGATCGTAGATTTCCAGATTCTGTGTGCGGCGTTATCTATGAAGGTCCACATGTGGAAAGTTGGAAAACACGTGGTAAGGATGTGCCCGACGGCGAACGCGAATATATTCCATTAAAGAATCGATGTCAATTCAGTTGGTACTGCGATGGCAGAAAAGATGAACCAGTAAAACCTAACCAAAATACCAAATGGCAAGTTGCTGAAGACATTGCTTATCAAATACTTGCATATGATAGATGGAAAGGCATGTTAGAAGGTGCTACTCATTATCACGCGGATTATGTTAAACCAAGCTGGGGATCGACTAAAACTCTGATAACCAAAATCGATAATCATATTTTCTATAGGTGGGAATAATTGTTTAATACGGACGGATTGGATAAAGCACGAATCGATTTCCAACACAATCGATTTTGCGTAATTGATAATATTATCCAAGAGCCATGGATCGGACATCTTTACCAATGCTTGCCTACCATGAACATGGGCTATTGGATGTGTGTGGGCAATAAACATCAAAAAATAAGCCAAGAACGAGCGCAAACTATTGATATTAATAGCTATAAAAGTTACCATAAAACAGGAGCGCAACAAGAGTTTGGCTACTGGCATAGAGCTAAGTGGATCCTCAAAGAAGAAGATATTATAGAAAATGAGTATCCTAGAGTTATTGAATTTACCAGGGTTGTAACAGAAGATTACAGTTTGGGTCGACCAGAAACCACATTCTTAGATATAGCAGAATATATCAGTGGTTTTCCTAATATGTATACCAGAGAACCCAGTTACAGTGCTTATGATCACGAATCATGGTTAAATCCACATCATGATCCAAGACGCTGGCTAGCCTATATATTTTATTTTAATCCAGACTGGCGAGCGCACTGGGGAGGACAACTGTGTATTATGAACTCAGACGAAACCAGCATAAAGCACAGTATTGAACCATTTGGTAACCGTTTGGTATTCATGGATGTCAGCGAACTTGCTGGACATAGAATTAATAAACATTTTATTAGTCCTGTTAGTTATATAGCACCTACGCCTAGATATAGTTTAGCAGGGTGGTTTTACCCCCGCGATCCTAACGGCGAACTTCCTGTAATGCGCGATTAATAAATACTATATGCGTATTTTTGAGTTAGAACAACCAAAGAAAACACGAATAATCATGATTGGCGGACCCGGATCCGGCAAATCAACCTATTCCGAAATACTTTCCGCAAAATTAGATATACCTCATATCTATACCGGTGATATGATGCGAGATATTGCCAAACAGGATACACCAATTGGTAAGAAGGTTGCTGGTTTGCTATCAAAAGGAGAATTTGCTCCTATTAACGTGGTTATGAAAGCTGTACAAAGCAGGGTACAAGAACCTGATGCTAGACAAGGTTATATTTTAGATGGATTTCCTAGGAATCTAGAACAAGCTGAAAAAATGAATCAGCTTGGAATTGGCTATGATTATGTTGTAAATCTAGACGTGTCAGAAAAAGAAGTACTAAAACGATTATTATCACGCGGTAGAGAAGATGACGTCCCTTCCGTAATTAAAAATAGAATAAAAATTTATCATAAAGAAACCGCGCCTTTGTTAGACTATTTTAAAGATAAGATTGTTAACATTAAAGCAGAAGGTGGTACACCAGAAGAAATAGCCAACAGAATAGCCGGAGAAATCAGTTAAATGTTACTCCATGAATTACTAGAAGGTAGGCTTGCTGCCAACACGGATTTTCTCAGCGTGGTAGAAGAAATGCTCAATGACGCGGTAAAAGAATACGCCGATTTCCTCGAATCAAATAATAACAAGGATGACTTAGAAGAATTAGCAGATATACTCCAAAGCTACAGTGATAGCGATGATTTAGAATTAAACTGGCATGTAGGAAAAACCGGCATGAAAGCAGTAGACTGGTATATTCAAAGTGCTATAGTGCACGGTGATGGTAGCATAGACATTATTTTAGATCCAGATAGTACAATTGGATATTGGGGACCAAAAAGTTTTAAGGACAGTGTGTTAAAAACCTTGGCACATGAAACAATACATCTTGCTCAACGTGACAGAATGGGCGTTAAAAAATATAAAAGTTTACCCAGTGGATATCAGCTGGGTTTGAGGAAGAAAGAAAAAACCGGTAAAGAGCGTGATCTAGTACGCACATATTTCCGTGATCCACAAGAATTAATGGCACACGGTCATGATCTGGCTGTTGAAATAATAAAAAGCAGTGATCCAAAGGAAGCACTGCGTAATCCAGAAAAATTTAGGGAGGAACTACCTACCTATGATAAACATAGACAGATTTTTCCTCCCAATGCAAAACCACTCCAGCGTTTATTATCTTACGCCGCAGGTTATATTAACGACTAAGCCCTTTAGAATAAGCATCATTTTCTAAACGACGTTGTTCATCGCGGGCTCGTTGTGAAAGACCACGCTGGCAAGCAGCCAATGCGCCTTCGTTACTGCGATATTGTCCACAAGGATCGGCAGGTCCTGTGTATACCATGCCTGCTCCGGGTGTTGGTTGCATATAGCTTGGTTGACCATACCCTTGAATGGGTTGATGCAACGCACGGTCTCTAGCAATTGTTTTATCATTGGCTTCTTTGTCCATATTTGAACCAAGGACATTGCCTAGTAGTGCTCCGCCAACAGCACCTGCCGCTGTGGCAGCAAGGTTACCAGATCCCTTGCCAATTTTACTTCCGAGAAAACCGCCGCCGGCACCACCTAAGATTGTACCACCAATTTGATTAATATTTTGTGAACCTGGTTGTGTACTACAAGCGCCGAGGCTAGTAGCAACAACAAGAGCAATCACAGAACTACGATAGTTAAACATTAAATTTCTCCATAAGAAACTATTCTCTTATAATTATAGTGAAAATATTTAAAAATGTCAACGGAAAAAGAAGTACCATATGATCGCTCCAATCGCAAAGATATCAGCGCAGATTGACCATACAATGTACGCACGAAATGCCCATGGGCCTATGTACCTTAGTACTAGCCGGATCTTCCGCATTTTCGCTCGCCAGTAATTGGCTTGGCACTACGTCCATTTTGATCTCCAAAATATTTCAGTATTTATGTAGATGATAGTGATAATTCTTTAAAGGGTGTCTAGGGGGCCCAGGAGTCGAACCTGGCTTCGGGTCTGCATACCCTACGCTGCCTATGCAGTGGTCAGCGATTCAGGCCCAATCGCCGCCCTCAAACTGTGTATACATATTAGCACATATAAGGGTTTTGTCAGCCTTTTTTGGCTACTTTTTTGGCTTGCTAAGTCATTGATATTACAGGGTTTTTTAGCCCAGTTTTTTTACCAAAAAAGGCTGACAAAATGGGTATTCGTGCTATTATACATTATAAGTTGAGTTTGAAGGAAGCAGATAAAACAGATGTCTACCACGTACACCGAAGCCCAAGAGCGCGAAGACCTCGCCCTCTACATCTACGAGGGTCACAAGGACGCCTTTGGCGTCAAGGGTCGTCACTACGACTTCGATGCTATGAGCCTCGAGGATCTGCGGTCCACAGCCGCCTACATCGAGCGGTCAATCGAGGAATCGATTGCTGCCGAACAGGCTGCTGAAGCTCAGGCTCTCGAAGAGTTTGAGCATCGCATTGCCGAGACCATCCGCTATGGTGCTGGTGATCGGCAGACCGCTCTCCGTTGGATGACGCAGGGCGAGACGTTCTATCATCATCAGTGCGTTGAGCACTGGGTTTGGAACCAGGGCATCTTGTTCACCGACTACGGTCGTGAGCTCGTAAAAGAGCTGATGGGCATCGTTGAGTTTGTTAAAGAAGAGGAGTATGCGTAATGGAACTAGAACTAGAGATTGAATCCACAGGCAACGACGTTCGTGCGTCGGGTACAAGCCTGCAGGGTTATGTTAAGGCTACCTATGAAGAACTAGAAGCAGTGTTTGGTGAAAACATTGGCAGTTCGGACAAGACGTGGAACGAGTTTCGCGCAGATATCCTTGTGCGTGACTTTGATCTGGAAACTGAAGATATGGTTACCGCTACCATCTACGACTGGAAAGAATACAGCCCAGAAACTGCCCGTACAGGTGTCTATGAATGGCATGTGGGCGGCTATTGCATTGATGCGTCTTGGTATGTCCAGGATCTGCTGGACGCACACCGAAACAAGCACAACTAACTTCAAGGAAATTTACAATGCTCAATAACATGAATAATGTAGTAACCGTTCGTGAATTTTGGCAACGAAAGGTTGACAACGCCATCGTTCGCTTTTACTATAACGGTAATCTCGGAGAGTTCCAGTCATCTATGTCCAAGCTTGGCTATGATGCAGAAGAGATTGAAGGTATTGTTAATAACTGGCTCGATGGTGAAGACGGATGACTAAACCAATTTTGTCACGCGTGGAAAAGGAATACAACGATCTTTGGATCGCAGATAATCCCATTCTTTATCTAGACCGTTTAATGAGTGACCATGGAAAATATGGTCGTGATTACTTATGTTCTGTTGATACCTCTCGCAAGGGATTTACAAGGTTCATTTATCAGTTAATGGAGAATTAACAATGACCGCTCAGATTTTTAACATTGTTAGGTTAGATTTTTCCAAATATCCCAGTATCCCTGACAATACTCGTGGTGCTCTAGAGCGTTATGTTTTCCAGCGTCTGCAACCTGGTGGATTTCTTACCTCGGTGCTTGCTAATAATCTCAGTGAAAGTGTGGCACGAGCAGACGAAGGAAATCGCCAAGCATTGTTTGATATTGTTAAGTTCATTTATAATGAACTTCCGGGTAACGCCTGTGGCAACCCAGTTAAAGTAAAGGAATGGCTCAATGGCAAAATCTAAGTCTAAATCCGCCGCGGACGTCGACGATCTGTTGACTATCCCCACATTCTTGGATCGTAGAATCGCCGACGGAAAAATGGCCGTAGGCTACAAGACGGTTGATGGTAAGCTATACAAGGTTGATGAAGAAGGTAACCTTTTTGATGCTAACACAAACAAATTAAAGCGAGATAAAAAATGAGTACAGTTACAGTTGAACTTGAGTCGGATGTAGTTGATAGCATCGTCGTACAGGTTTTAAAGAATCAGTATAGTGATCTCAAAAAAGATCTTGATCGTAGGAGAAACGATGAAGATACTTTAGGTATCTTTTTTTCAGATAAAGTTGAAGACATTGCTGAAATCCAGCGACATTCAGATGCCATTAAAACTGTCCTATCATATAATATGACGCATACAGATTTTGAGGAATGGAAAAATGGATGACGTACCGTCGCGATCGCCGGCCTTGGGCCGGCGTGATCTTAGAATAATGGACTTCCTGCGTAGACAGGCTATAGATAATGAAGGATGCGCCCGGGCAAAGCTCGCAGCAGCGGTAAGCGTCAAGGGAAGACTAATTAGCCTAGGACGCAACCAGTATAAAACCCATCCTTTTGCACTTCAATATGGTAAAAACAGCGAAGCAATTTTCCTTCACGCCGAGACCAATGCCATTGTAAACAGTTTGAACCATGTTGACAGGGAAGATCTCAAGCGAGCTACTTTATATGTTTATAGGGTAAAGCGACCAAACGAACGCAGCCGTAACTGGATTAATGGTCTAGCAAAGCCCTGTGAAGGATGTATGCGAGCTATTGCTGAATTTGGCTTTAAACGTGTAGTTTACACTACAGATAACTCCGAGGAGTTCGCCGTCCTGCAATAAATACAGTATGGACACTCGCGAACTTATAAAACGCCTATTGGGTGTAATTGACGAAT
>Ga0196901_1000474_pt1 | contig 21067 bp, 38 predicted proteins | sample CB_VirMetaG_FD_169099 | JGI IMG/M metagenome (GOLD analysis project Ga0196901, IMG submission 169099) | Freshwater to marine saline gradient viral communities from Chesapeake Bay - CB_1504_1 Viral MetaG (v3) (version 3) | ecosystem: Environmental > Aquatic > Marine > Coastal | place: USA... | reverse complement strand
CAAGTTGCCAACTACAACACCAACTCTATTGATTATGACCCGGTTGAGGAAGCCGCTATTCAGAAGTTCGGCGTCAATGACGGGAACGGTGTAAACATGGGTTTGGGTAATGGGCAAAATCCAGATTTGAATATAGCCGCAAATTCAGGAACAGCATTCTTTTATTGGGAAAACAAGTGGGGAGACGTTTGGGCGCAGAAAGACCCTGATGGTAGCGTTGGCGGTATGAATACGCACAAAGAGTTCATCCTTTACGGTGATGCCGGACCTGGACGAGCGGTTGAAATTAGAACGTCTTACAACAACGTTGAGGGAGTTGTTGGAACGCCAAATGTCCGGTTGTACGGTTCTGCGGAAGGCGTCACGGCTGGCACGGTGGGTTCTGGTGATACGCTGGAGCCGAAGGTTGGAAGTCTGGATATTTTGCCTGATCGTTGGATTTACTATTGGGCGTTTCTTGATTTTGACAACGACACTCTAAGCCTTTGGATACAGGACTCACAAGCGGGGGCGGCAATAAAGGTGTATGACGAGTGCCCGGTTATCTACGAAAACGACCTACAGATAGACGGGTTTTTGTTCAGGCACAACAGCTCGCAATCTAGGGTAGGACCAGCAACATCAATGTGGAATAGGCATGTAGTTGTTATGGAAAACATTACGTTAGTACAAGCGCAAGCCTACGTGGACGCTAGATAATGGCAACCCCATCGGTTGTTCAGACAGGGACGGTACAAACAGTAGAGGGGGGGTTTACTCTTACAGGGGTAACATCTGGAAGCGCACTGGTAATGCTTGGGCGGCAATCCGCTTCTGCCGGTCGCACGTATTCGATTTCAGATGATAAATCTAATACGTGGTCAATATCACAGCAATCAGATGCGGGCAGAATTGTTGTAGCGGCTTGGGCATTTGGGGTTGCCGCTGGTGATACGTTAATAACTTTATCTAATGATGGAACGGATCAAATCAAGGAGTGGGTTGTAATTGAGTTTGCAAACGTAGGTGAGGTGGATGTTGCGTTTACGGGTTCAGTTACAGACCCAGCGACATCTTTAGATGTTTACTCACCGGCAGCTGACTTTGCTGCTGACTCCGTTGATTTCTTGATGTATCAGGCGGACGCGCCGACTACTGTTAGCGTGCCCACCGGGTACACTCAGGTTGATACGGACAGCCTAGCGGATTCATTCTATGGTTATCGCATCAACGCCAGTGCTGTAACTGGTGACTCGGGCACTATAACCCAAGCCACAGGAAGGGATGGACCTATCGCGGGGTTCTCTTTAAAAGACTCGGGTGGCGGCGGGGCGACTGAATACACAAAGACCCTAACAATTACCGGAGTAGGCAGCTCAGGTATTGTAAAAGGTGTGGCATTGACCAGAGCAATCACAGGCTCTGGGACATCTACCTACAGTAAATTAGGGTCGTTCTTTAGGACCCTATCGATCAGTGGTATCGGAACTAATGCCGTAGCTAAGGGGGTGGCTAAATCTCCGTTCTCTGTTACCGGAGTAGGTACTCCCGCACTCACTTATGGACAACAGTTTGTTAGAGCACTCTCCTACGCAGCCACAGGTACTGTCTCTATGGGGACTACGCTCGTCTCATTAGTTAGTGTCGCAATCAGCGGGATCGGAACCTCTACCTTAGGTAGGCAAGTTTCCAATCTTGTATCAGGAGTATTCAGTGGTGTTGGCACATCTACTGTAGGTAAGGGTATAGCCAAGGCTCCCTTTACTAATAGTGCCGCGGGTTCCTCTAGTGTTACCCGAGGTGTTGCTGTTACGAAAAGTATCTCTGGTACGGGAGGTGCTGTGTCTCAGGAATCCTTAAACACTAGGCACACAGCAACGACCAGTGGTGTAGGGACTTCTTCGGGTACACAACAATTCCAAGCTGGTGGGCCAGGAACGCCAGGAACTATTCGGACATTCATAAGATTCTTATTTTCTCGTGTGAACAAATGGTTTTAGTATAAAAAAACCCCAGCACTTATTTCTAAATGCTGAGGTTCTTAACCGTCTCTCCCTAGCCCCCTGCGATTACATCAACGGGGGCTTTTTTGTGTGTCCCTAGAACTCCCCAGATACACCAAACTGGGCAACGTTCTTACCACCCTTTGTCCCACCTTATCCATTCCTTACCCAACACCTCCTCTAGGTCATCCCATTCTGCCTTGTTAGAGAAGTACCGGACTGCGCGGAGTAGTGCTTTGCGTGTCTTCTTATCTCCAGTAAACTCCAAAGCATCTAATAGTGTTTCCCTCGTGATAGTCGCGGCGTCTTCATCTGCAATCGTTACCTTAATACCCATCCCTAATCTCCTTAAGTTATATCTACGACTTCACATACATCACCGGAGCAAGCTAGCTCCTGGCTACCTCTAGTGAGGTCCTGTTCCTCAGTGAACTCAGACCAATCGACCTTCGGCATATTCATCACCCTAGCCTTGTACTCCACCTCAGTTATCGCCTCGTAAGGGGCTTGTTGGTACACATGATCATCCTTCGGTAGGAAGCTGATACCGCTCACTACATTGAAGTGCTCATACAACCAAGCACTGATCTTGGGGAACTCGTCCGGAGTGTAACTCACAGTCACACTAGGCTTATGGTCACACCAATTATCCTGATACACCTTCCACAACTCCAGGTGCTCTAACGCACCGATCGAAGTACGAGAGTCTGGTGATGCTATCGGGAACTCGAATACCACATTACTAGGGGACACCACATCCTGCTCGTAAGGGAACCCCTGGTCAATCATCCACTGAGCTAGAGGATCCTTCACGTCCGCCCGGACTCTCCTCACATAGAAAGGGGCATGTCTCGCATGGATCCCAGATGCGGTATTCGTCAGCTGACTCACTGTTCCAGATGGCTTCACACATGTAATTGCAGAACTCCGGGCTATCCCTAGAATCTCGCTCCATACCAGGTTCTCCTTTATGCAGGCTTGCTTCAGACCGCCTAACAAATTCGGCAACGATACGTTCTTCACGTCTCCCAAGACGGGGTGATCCAGGATACCAGTCATGGACACACCAAGTAAACGTTCTTCCTCGCAGTTCGTTTGCCATATCTTTCTTAGGAATCTGAAGTCAGTAAGCGTGGATTGTAGAGTACCCAGGAACGTAGCGATCCGTGCTTTCCTTTCCAGGTCAGTCGGAGAGTCCTCAGCCCGTACCACGATTTCCGTAAGGTTACAGAATTGAGCAGGGCGAAGTATAATTTCCGAGCAAGGATTGCATCCCCAATTGTGTCCAGTCTCTCGTCGTCCCGTCCTGTCCACCTGGTAATCTGCAGCAACGCGGTTAAAGACCCCCCGCTCCCCAGACTTGCTCCTATAGAGGGCAAGCATCTCGTCCATGAAAATTTCAACGTCAGGTTTCTCTGTGTAGGCAACCGAATTGTTACTAATAGTCCTTTGGGGATTGCTGTCATAAAAGTTACCATCCTTCGCATGTCTCATACGCTGGTCTGTTAAGTTGCTGAGGGAGATTAGAGCTGACCTCCGTACACCTCCGACAACAACGACAGTGGCGATCTTGCAGACGAGGTCGTGTACCTCAAGGCTATTGAGTCGTCTTCCAGCTGCCCCTCTGAAGAGAGCGATTGTATAATCGAACAAAGCTCGCAAAGGAGCCGGTCCAGAGCTTCTACCTCCGAATGTTTTAAGTCTTTCACCAGCAGCTCGTACTTTACTAAGATCGTATCCCGGAATGGATCCAGCGTAGAGGAGCGAGACAAGTTGCTTAAAACCCTCTGCCCAACCGAGTTTGCTATCACGAACGACGATGGTGGTTTCAGACTCATGTAACTCCTCCGCTACCTCAGGCAGCTTTGCTATCTCCTGTCTCTCTACACTGAACCCTACCCCAGTACCATTCAGTAGGATGAATAGGATCTCTGCAAAGACTGCAGGGTGATCAACAGGGGTGTAGGCACAATTGTACCCAGCTATGTTGTCTCGATCTAAGGCCCGTCCTGCTGTCATAAGACAACGCATCGATGGCATCACTTCCAGATTGAGGATGGCTTCACGCGCCTCACTGAGACCTCCTTGGATGTCTTCGTTATCTGGATAACGGCTACGCCAAAAATCAATGTATCGGTCAACAGTTTCTTCCCAAGACTCTCTCCTTCCTTTGTCATCGAGATACCGTGCGTACCTACTCTTGTGTATAAATCCTTGATATTCATCCATTAGACTCTCCAGTCGAATGAGAGATTGAGTCGATCAATACCTCGGTTCCGCTCTGAGCGTCCCGCAGTACTATTGTGTACGAACCCAACTCGTATGTTAGTGATGCTCGAAAGCGTCCACGTGTAATCGATGCTAAGTCTGTACGATAGCCGATCAGATACGGGAGGTTTCCCAGCCTTATCGCGTGGAGCCAGTGTTCGATCGAAATACGAAGCCCCGATAGATGCTGCAAGTCCTGTTGATCCAAACGGGACTCGTCGAACCACGGAAAAAGAGGAGACGTTGTTCCATCTATCCCCTCCTCCGAGGCGCTCGTACTCTGCTTGCCACCGGTTGTTGTAGATGTATCCGAGCGTTTGCGTACGACCGCTAGGATAATTGATAATGCCACCAGAAAGGCCAGTAGTAACCACGTGGCTATTTCTATTGTCGTCGCCATAAGACTTCTCCGCTGCAAATAAGAATATGAGGGTGATGACAAAAGCCACCCCCGCATACACAGTCTTCTTAATCTTCATTGATTACCTCTTTCATCCGTGTCCACTTAGCCAGCTCTGCGGCCGCAGCAGTCTCCTCTCGATCTAGGTCTTGGTAGAGTTCTTCCATTTCGATCCTCTTAACCTTGATTGCTTTAACTCTCTTCTCCGCTGCAGAGATCTTATTGTTGACGTAGCTATCTGGATCGTCGTCCAGAGTACCAACAGGGGCATCGTCTTGTATGTCACTATCAGCAGGGCTATCTGCATCCGTAACATCCACTCCATCAGGGAGTATAATTCCTCCACTGGACTGCTTCTCCTTCTTCGCCTCAAGCTTCCGATCGATGTCTTCTTGAGTGAGGGTCCGCTTGCAACGTTTACGCACTGCATCAGCCCACTGACCTACGATAGAAGCGTTCACTTCCCCCGGGTCGGGACTCTCTGCGATTAGCTTACCGTCCATGTAAAAGCGCCACTTCCCACCACTACGGTCAGTAGCCTTCAGGATATCTTCGTCGTTATCCAGGTTCAGGTTTTGTTTCTGTATCGGCTTGTCCTTCAGATGTATCTCACTACCATCTGCCGGCTGTGCCATCTCAATTGCCATCTTTATAATCCTTTGCTCTGTGTGATAGGTTATCGTATAAGGATAGAAGTATCTGCCTTAACTCAGCAGAAGCTCCCCGGACACTAGCCTCAGTGTGGATCGCATGTACCTCATCTGCTACGATCTCCAAGGTATCTGCTGTGATCTGTCGTCGTAACTGTACTCGTTCTGTTGGTGTTAACATTATATTGCTACTATCTCTGGTCTGATTATTCCCTTGTCTGCCAGTCTCTTGCGTGACCAGCTACCACAGTCCTGGCACTGGAAACGTTGAAACTCAGACACCTTAGTCTTGTAGTACCCTCGTCGCTGGAGCTTGTGTGAACCACAGCTCGGGCACTCATGACCTAATACATCTGTAGGATGGTTTGGTATCCAAGGGAGGAGACGCTTGTATATATCCTCAAGGACTTTGATGTCCTGCCGGTTATACTTCTCCATCAACTTCTGCGCTGCCGGATCCTCGTTCATCACACGAACCCACAAGTCGAAGCCACCGGTATCGGTCTTACCTTTGATCCCTAGCCATGCTGCTACAGAGTCCATACGGTTATGGAACAAACGGAAGTTCTTCACCACTACTCGGTAGAGGTCGATCGACTTACGTGGTGGTGGGGGAGTTAACCCCAGCCCAGCGAAGGCAGTGTTCATCACTACATCATCGAACTTATTACCGTTGTAGGTGATGACTGCATCAGCCTCTTCCATCAAACTATGTAGGTCACGAATGAACCTGGTGCTATCTTGACCAGGAGTCCACTCCGCTCCGAACATAACATCTTTCTGCTTATCCCCTCGCCACTTAGCCGCCCAGCAGACAACTCTGCCGTGCTCAATGACTTGAGATGGAGCCACGTTCTGCTTCCAAGCACTCCAGACATAGGCTTCTGTTGGTACGGTCTCGACATCATATATGAGAACCTTCATTCACCATCTCCCAGTAAGAATTCCAAGGCCTGCTCCAGGCATTCAATTGCATATTCATCATCGATGACATGCAACAGACTCATGGCTTCCTTGACATATAGTACAGCTTCATCTATCTCACGTTGATTTGCCATCAGCGTTCCAAGCTCGAGTCTACTGTACGTATTGGTGGAACACCATACCCGTCTGCTTCTCTGAGCATAAGCTCGAGTCGTGCGAGGGCATTCCAAGCCGCGTGAGCAGCATGAAGAAGACCTGAGTCATCGTCGTAGCTGGAGTAATTTTCTTCAAACACATGTCGCAGGAGAGCGGCTGTATATCGCTCCTCCCCGGCAAGAACATGCTGCCAGCCTCCGCGAGTATATTTGGCCGCGCCGAAGGTGCCGACTTCTGATACTGCCACCAAAGCTTTCCCGAACATAAGGAGCAGACTAGCGTCTGGTTTTCCTTTATCAAGTTTAGCACCTGGCTCGTGTTGAGAAACTCCATGGGGATCCTCCTCTGTAATACCTATGTTAAAATCAGTGCTGCCCATTTACTGCCCTCTTAAATCTCTTGTACATAGCTCGGGGTGAGTCATCTGTAAGGCGGGTGGTCTGGGTAGTCCACCTGAACTCAGGCCTACCTTGACCTGGCTCCACCTCCGGAAACTCTAATACAAACCCCTTAACGTTTGTGTCAGTGTAATCCTTTACACCCCTCATAAATGCCCCTCTACTCATCCCGGTATCTTCTCGACCAGGGAGTAGGGCTTTTCTTAACCGCTTCGCTCTCTTCTCATTCATGCATCTTTTCCTTTAGGGAACCACTCTACCCATGCATCAGACTTCTTAGTCTGGGCATGCCACAGCCCGGGTCGTACATCCTTACAGAACTTCTGGCACCACTCTATGCTGCTGGACTTGAGTCCGGGGAGACGATTTCCTTGGAAGATGATACAGAGATTAGAGCCTTCCCATTGTGCCGCGACTTGACGGAATAGGTTCCTTTTATCCCCAGTAAATTTGCCCTTACACTCCACAACAGATCCCGGTCGGATAATTCCCCGGCCACCCCCCACCACATATAGATCAGGGGTATATGTCCTAAGCTGTACGCAGTTAGAACTGCCACATTCCAGGCATACGCTCGATTTGATGGATGATTGGTAAGCAACGGAATCACTTTCGTCGCATTTTCTGATGCGATATCCATCACCTGCGAGTCGGTAATAGACATCATGCTCGAATTTAGAGGCCCAGATTGTTCCATCGTCTGCTTCCCATCTTCTATCACTAAACTTCCTCCCTACCCTAGCCACGTAAACACCACTGAGTATCTATCGAGTGTGCTTTCATTAGCAGCTACCCCATGCAACTCCCCCGGCTCTAGTACCACAAACAACCCTGGCTCAGGGTAGATCTCAGCCCTCTCTTCACCGATAAGTAGCGGAGCCGTATGTGCTTTCGGATAGTAGATCCCCGTCCACCATTTGTTGTGTGTATGAGAGAGTACCTCATTACCACCCGGGCGATGGATGATACCCCATGCATTAGACACTCGTGTCTTTATCACACGATCTTCTATCTTCTGGGTTAGCTGGTTTAGCTCTTCATGAAAGAAGTCAAAGTCTACTCTCCAGAGACCAAAACCAGTCTCACGTTGCACACACTTCTTGAGCTCAAGAACCACATTCTCGTTATCGACCTGACCTTCTATGATATTAGGATATGTTTCCACGTACACCCTCCACTACACGCTCACGTGAGAGACCCTTAGCTGTCTTGATTGCAGGGATGTAGTGCCAGAACTCGTCGTGTCCACAAGCCAGTGCAACATACGCTTCGAGTCGCGCTCCCTTAGACTCCTCCCACTCTGGGAGGAATACAATCCCACCTACCTCGTCAGCTACGATCTTAACATCACGGCTGAGGAAGTCACCCCAGGTTGAGGTAAGCTTTGTGATATCCCCATCATCACTAGCCAGTGCCTCAGCTACTGTATCCCCTTGCTCACGGTCCAGCTCAGCAGGGGATAGGATATCAAACCCCTTCGCTCGTAGCACCTCCGCTGCTTCTTCGAACAAAGGGAAGTTGAATTTAGGGCGGTTCTGCATTGGTCCGGCTAGGTATAACTTAGTCATCTAAACCTCCTTCAAGGTATTCAGGATCCTCACCTGGAGGAGTCCATAGTCTTAGGTTTTCGGTCTGCATCCAGACCAGTCGTGCGTTCTCTAGAGCCACCAACTCAGGGGGCATTCCAACGTAGGGACATCCAGGGAGACCCATACTATCTGCATACACCTCCACTATGTTGTCCCAGATGTCTCTCTCCGAAGGATCATCCTGGAGCCACTCTTGGAGTAGCTTCTCTGCAATACCCGGACCTATCTTCCAGCACCCTTTTATGTGGTCTGCAGAATCCCCAGACAGACATTGCTGCCAGAAGAAGAAGTCAGCCTCGAACTGTGAGATCGTGTACTCAACATTCTTTCTGTAGTTCCAGTGTAGTCCTGGTATCTGATCAAGATCCTTATCTGGTGAGCAGATGACGTATGGCTGGCTTGATTCATACGCTCGTGTAGCAATCATATCGTCAGCTTCTTTCCCGTTAACCGGGATAGCATTCCACACCGTCATCATATACTGCCGCACCTCCTCTAGGTACAGGGGCTTCTCCTGTGTACGGTTTGCCTTGTACTCTACGAGGGTGGATATCTGGTCCCTATAGTTTGTACCATCTCCCTTCACGTAAACCTCAAGGCGCTTACCGTAACGCTCCTGGATCTGCTTCATGGTCATCTTCGCTGCATGGAGACAGTGTGTCACATCACCAGGGATCTTCCGTGCAGTCTTCTCGACTAGCGTTAGATTCAGATCCTCTGCATGCTTCTTAATGTCTACCACGTACCGTAAGGAGGCGAAGGTATGATTCCCCTCACTGTCCTCAAAGATACAGTCCCATACGTTCTCCTCACCTACCGCGGCAGCTGCATAGAGCAGCCCGTCAGCATCTACTAGCACAGTAGGACCTTTCTTATTTTGTGCCATAACTTCACCTCTTCCCATTCTTTGCCTAGCATCCAGTTGAATATGGGAGCTGCCAGTGTGACCTTACCTTGGTGGATTTCAACCCCACCGGCAGCATACCCTGTATCAACCAGAGCTAGAAAGGGATGTCGTCCTCGAAGTCATCACCATCCTCGTCCGGGACTGTGCCATCCGGGATAGGCTGAGGTTCGTTCGTCTCTACCTCACCGAAGTCAGCATGTTGATCCAACACTCTCTGGATATCTTGGCTGTCTTTGAACAGCTTGACTCGCAGCTTGTCGAAGATCTCGATCGCTTCATCGAATCGCTTAGCGGTGTTACCCTTCGTACCCTTCGCAGACAGTGGGATAGCCTCAGCCTCCACCAGTGCAGCGAATACGGTTGCAGCAACATTACTAGCGTTACCCCAAGCAGCACCAAGGTCACCACCCCCCGAAGGTACTTTTGTATTCCCCTTATTAGGATTGTCAGCAGCACCAGCCACAATCTTGAAGGCCTTGATGGTTCGGTTGGTGTACTTACCATTCTGCTCTGTTGTGAACCGGATCTTCACCAGGTCCCCTTGCTTCGGTGCAGGATCGATTGGGTCAAACCCATTCTGATACATCACACCATCTACGATCACGTTATGGAAAGCATAGGGCTTACCATTCTTACCGGTACCACCTTTGATCTGGTATTCATTTACGGTACCTTCTATATCTTCAAAAGACATTTCTTTTCCTCGTCTATATTATTTATGCTGCTTCGATCTGGTCTTCCCAGACATTGTAAGCTTCTTCATTATCATGGGTTCCCCAATGAGTCCCCCAACTTATCTCAGTCCCTAAGGGAAGCCCCTCTAGACTGAACCTGTACATTTTCTTTAGGTATGTGTACACATCCTGCCAAGAGGTTAATACACACTCCTTGTACATCTCTAAGGCTTCTGGGCTAACCTCAGCTAACACACTATCATGGACGGTGTTGACCAGCTCTATCCCTTCCTCATGGCGCACATAGTGCCATAAGTATACCGCTTGTATCGGTATGATCTCAGCTGTAGCGAACGACTGTATCGGTGCGTTAAACACCTTTGTCCGCTCATTAACATATCCGCCCTTATCCATCTTAATGTAGGGGTAGTAAAATTGCATACCCCAAGGAAGTACCACTCGCTTAGTTGCAAGCGCCTCCGCTAACCACAGCTCCTGGGTCTTAACTAGCCCAGAGTATCGCTCATTGAACGAGGTGTAGTAACGTTTCTCGTCTGGAGTACCAGACTGCCCACCGAATAGAGGCTTGAAGGTATGCGCCTTCGCCTTGCGTCTCTGATCGTAGGTAACGTCCTCTTCCTGCACCTTGTTGATGATGCTAGCTGTACGTCTATGTGGATCGAATTCAGGATTGTTGATGTCATCCTTGATCTGCTGGTCATCTCCTACCAGCCCAGCAGTCCTGAACTCTAGACCTGAACCATCCTCCTCCGTGAATAACCATCCAGGCACTTTGGCACAAAAGAATTTCTTGTACTCGTTAGGCTGGTTCTGGAACTGTGTCCCACCGAACCTAACCTTCCCTTTATTATCCAACATACCGACCAACTCAATTGTCATCCCACTACTAGATAGTCTGTGGGTCTTAGTCACGGTCTGGTTGAATGTTGCGTAGAATACACCACCATGGTGCTCAACGACTGTCAGATAAAAGTCCAGGTATTTCGATAACCTGGATGTCGTCTTGGTGTAGTCCTGGTACACCTTCAGGAACTTACGTTGTTCCGGTGTTCGTCCCTTGAGTTTAGCCAACGTGTTGATGTCTACCTTGTAGGCACCACCTACTGTGCGTATCGGCTCTCCTTTCTTGTCTTTGGGTTCTTCGAATCCCATCTCCTCATACAAGAAGGCACCGAACTGTTTATCACTATTCCAGTTTATGTCTGCATAGGACTGCAGCTCCACGCGAAGTTTCTCTGCCTTAGAGGTCTCCTCAGCGTGGGCTGCTCGAACTAGATCACCATCTAGTTTCATCCCCTTAAACTCCATGTCAGCTAAGACAGGAGTCAGCAGACACCGGGTGTATACGAGGTGGAGCCTATTGGTGGACTCCAGGAGCATCAGTTGATGCTTAAACAGGCGCTCAGTTACTTGGACATCCTGGATACACCTGCCCTGGAGCCACGGTCTAGGGATATCTACCGGGTTGACATCTCTAGACATCATGTGATCGACTACAGGATCCTTAGCCGGCCACCCGCGGCGTACACAACAGTCATTCAGACTCGTACTAACGTTGACTAGGTTGCCGCGCAACACATACTCACCTATCTTTGTACAATAGACCAGTATGCTGCCGATGTCAAAACCGCATCGACTGAGCCAACCTAGTTCATACTTAGCGTTGTGCGCCACCAATAGTTTCGCATACTTCAAGTGATTGAGAAGAGTACCCATTTGATACTCGTTCCCCCAGGTGGAGTACACCTTACCTTCTTCCTCGAAAGCAGGGTGTTCGGGTCCGAGACTCCAGCAGGCGAGCAGCATCTGATTCTCCTCGTGTACTGGATGACCGAAGTCCCCATAACTCGTATCGATCTCCAGGTCCAGTACTAGATAGTTGCCCCTATGATAATACGCGGTACTCGGGTCTGACACAAACCATGGGATGTCCATGAATACTCCTCTCAATATTACTATTATCGTGTTTCTTGATCATCCGTTAACCCCTTCTCAGACAATCTCTCAACCAATCTGGTTAAGCTGTCTACTTCCGCCTTCAGGGTTTCGATCTGTTTACGATCCTTAGTCTCCCGGGCCTTAGCCGCCCCCAGCTGACGGTTAGCTGTAGCAAGGGAGGCTCGTGCCTCACTAGCACCAGCTGTGTCTTCCTTAGCCAAGACAATAAGTGCATCTAGCATCTTGCTCACCCCGACATCACTTCCGTCGTACATATTCCCCCAGCGAACCTTCTGGGATACAACATGAGACATGATGTCCTGAGCTTGTTCCAAGGTAATCTCGCTCAATGGACTTCTCCTGAACCTGGTTGTATATTCAAGTTCCCTGCTATATACCCTATACAAAAGACGGTCTCAGCCAGTGTATAAGGCTCGTACGTATACAACCCATCCCGGAGATCCGGATCAGTAGCATAGGCCTCTTGCCACAAGACAATCGCTTGCCCAACCAAGGCACTAACTAACTCTGCTGGAATTTCTGCTTTCATTTGTCACCTGTATAGTAATTTGAATTTTCGAACCCTTCTGGATGTCGTGCAGCCAGTTTTAGCATGTTGGCATCCAAGATCTCGTCCCGGGTTATCTTCAGCTCATTCCGCAGGGCTTGCAGATAAAACTCTACATCACCCAGCTCCTTGATCAATGCATCACGATCATACTTCTTCTGGGTAAAGATCCACTTCTTGAATAGATCCAGGACCTCTCCTGCCTCTCCAGCTAATCCACATGCTGCATGTAGAGACCCGAAGTTACTCAGGATCCTAGCATCATCATCTGCAGTCGGAGTGTTGTGAAACATATCCCGCACATACTCCGAGTAATAAGTGTTATCCGCCATTATTTTCTAACTCCTTCTCTAATTCTCTGTATTCATAGAAATCACTACCACAACCACTTATTCCAAATACTTCCGGTCCTTGGAAGTAAATGTAAGCCTCATTACCTCACCTTACTTTTTCTGACATCAACCTGGACGATGAACCCTTCATGGGAATCCTCCTGGTCGGACATCTTGTTTTTACATATACTGATAGCTCTTGTATTAGAATCTCTCAGTGCCTGGGTACACCCAACCCCTAAGATCACATCGAACTGTGCAGCCAAGCTTGTACGATTGTCTGCAATATCGCTCATTGTAAGCCAAGGTGGTGGCTCCTGTCCATGTCTTTCTGTCTTATCTCCAGCCTGGGTTACACTCACAGATACAAACTTATGGCGACCAGCCATGTTCCTCATTTGTGTTCCGAGTTCCCCCAGCTTCGAGGTAATACTATCCCCTCCCTTACCAGGTAGGTCCAGGTTCCGTATTTGATCCACAACGACCACAGCCGGCTTAACATCTTTGACGATGTCTTCGATCTCGGGGATGGATCCTGGATGCATGGTGAGGATGTATAACTCATCAAGGCCTCTGGACTTAGCTTTGGCAAGAACACCTTCGGGATCGAGTTCATAAGCGTCATTGTCAGCGTCAGCCAGATTGTTGACGATTCGCTTCCTGGTTCTGTAGGTACCTTCCTCATTTCCAATGTACAGGACCCGATGTCCGTATTTAAGGAATCCTGCAACCATGTTGACTGTGAAGAGAGTCTTACCAGCTTCAGGTCTTCCGAAGATGAGGATGGATGTCCCTGGTATGACTCCACCCAGTAACTTATCGTTGAGGCGGGAAGGTCCAACCTTGATAAGGTTTCTTTTATCGAGCAAGGAATCCATGTCCTCGTCGTCCATGGTCCAATGGATTTCCGAAGTACCGAGTGAAGTTGCGTTTCTAAGCTCACTGTACTCGGTAAGGAGAGTATCAATCTTGTCATTTTGTCTCGCTTGTATCGCTTGGCTTAATGCATTCCCTTTCTGGTATCTCTTCAACTCCAGTAAGTCTTTGACTACGTTGGTCGGAGAGTCAACCTCAGGGAGGTCGTTTAACCACCCAACCAGGGTATCTATATGTGCCTCGGGAAGTTCTCTCTTCCCCTTCTCTAACAGGATCGATCGATCCACACTACGTGCCTTAGGGTCTCCTTCGTACCACCCTTTGATTAACGGGAACCACGTCTGTCCCTGGAGCGAAAGCTCCTCTATGTCTATGTGCTGCCGCACCTTCTCGTAGGCATCCCGAGACTGTAGTACAGCCTCGATCACCTTACCATCTAACATCCAATATCCTCCTTACGCATTGATGGGGGGGTAGAAGTTTGCTGTTCGTCTAGTCAGAAAACGTGGCTCGTCATCATGACATAGATCACCCCATAGGACTGGGATACTGTATATGTCTTGATACCAAGACCCATATCCACGATCGATCGACCACGATATAAACTCTCTCGGACCTAGTCTACTTTCCAACTCCTTTCTCTTCTGTTTTTTTGATACAAATAGTTTACCACTCCACATGTAATATCTCCTCTATTTGCTTTGGGGTCATATCCTTTGGATCTGCATCACTGGTCACTACCCGGCAATAGTTGAAACTCAATCCCCACCTGTGGAGGATCTTGTACGCCTGGTTTGTTACATCAGGGTCTAACCATATCGTGACGCAAGTAGGGTTCTCCTTCGCAATCTCAGCTGCCTCAGGATACCCCATCTTAGCTCCGTTGAGGGCGACACCACGAGCATCCCGATAACACTGCCCTATCTTCCAGGCAGAGATTATATCCTCTACTACCACTACCTGGTGAGGGTTAACGACCCTGCTCCATGGTGACCAGGATAGACGACTGTGGTCATGCCGATCTTTATAGTTCAGCGCCTTTGGTTTATTCGGGACTCCCTTTCTTGGGCAGGAGGTTACCCCTTTCCAAACCGGTTGCCGTATTACCCATCCCCGGGGGAACCCTACAGGATGTAGGATAGGTAAGGCATACTCATCTTTTGATGTTACCTTGAAGTCTATGGGATCTACACCCCATTCTTCCTTAAAGAACGTAGTATCCATATCTGTCAGTAGGTAGAGGGCGTTTATGTAAGGTCTGTTCTTAGGCTTCGGTGTGGTCCTTGCGGCTGGTCCGTCATCCCAGTATCCGGTAGGGATAAACCCAGAAGCGCCACATGATGCTCGGAAGCAGTTATACAGTAGTCCGGTTACCGTACGGGTAACACTGAATTTCTCTTCATGTGCAGCCATACAGAATGGACACTCTACAAATCCGGTATCCTCCCCTATTGACAGTCCTTGCGCTAATAACTTTACAGCATGTTTACTCATAAACAAATATCCTCTACTCCGAGAAGTAGAACTTGTTATCATCGATCCGGTTAACATACCGGATAGTCGATACAGCTCTCTGAAACTCAGGAGCATTCTGCTCCGCTTCTTGACACTCCTCGATGTACTTCTTGATGTCTGGGACTCCATCTACGATACGTTCCGTTGTCAGTAGGTAGTCTTCCCATAAGTCGATGATGTATGGAGTCTCTATTGAGGCTGCTTCAACAGCCTCTTCTAGATTATGGTATACCTTGAACCACAAAGGGTGAAAGGCTTCCAGTTCTTCAAACAATTCATGTCTATCAGACATATCTATATCTCCTAAACTTTATGTAATTACTTATAATTATGGGATGCTTTGGGGCATCCCTAAACTACTAATTACACTTATACTAATACTAATATTACTATTATCGCTCGAACGCGGAGATTGTTAACCCCCCCAATAACAATTCACCTAAACGAGCCTCAGCTCGCTTAAGAATCTTGTGTACCATATTCCGGCTAATACCCTCCAGATCGGCTATCTCATTGAGAGTCTGGTCCTCAAAGTAGTACAGGGTTACGTACTTCAACTCCCTCTCAGGTAGTGCTGGAAGGACTCTTCTCAACCGGGCTTTATCGAGATCCAGAGCAGGATCTTCACCCAGATATTCCTCGTCAGCCAGATCATAGAGAGAATTGTTGTACTCGTCATCACCATGCTCCTGGTCATCTGATAGAGTCACCTCGGCAGGGACTACACCTGGTTCAGGAGACCACTTCTTCGACTCATCGAGGATTGCACCTCGAACCCGGATCCATACCCAGGTACCGAAGCTGGACTTCTTAGGGTTCCACCGGGTCAGTGCCTCTCCGATCGCAGCATTCCCCTCAGCTACAGCCTCTTCGTACTCACAACGGAGTAAGTCCATAGACGAGAGCTTGTTGCATATCTTCAGGACCAGTTTGGTCCCGTACAACCAAAGATCATGCCACGCCTTCTGGTTTCCCTTCAAGGCTTCAGCATGTAAGCCGGCGAGCTGGTGTTTGGTCTTGTGTTCAATCTCCGCGGCATCTAGGTCAATGCTGTAGAGCTGAAAACTACTCAGTTCTGTCATATCATTCTCCAAGGTTATCTAGACGTACCCTTTTCGGGTACGAAGGTTCCCTATATGGGTACCTAGAAAGGTGAGCCGTGCTGACCGTCGATGGTCTCCTCGTAGTGGTAAAGTTCATCCTTGAGATACCCTTCTGCTTCGAAGAGAAGGTCATCCAGCTCCTGTAGGATCCGTACCCGCTGCTCGTCTGATTGGATACGGTCCAATCGTTGCCCACATAGGGAGATCATTTGTGTGATGTGTACTATATCATTCATTCGAACTCGCTCCATTCATCTTTAACTTGAATATCTTTCACGCAGAGCCATAGGCGCTCGTATTCAGGGAATTGAGCCTTCCCTTGTGCTCTGCACTCCCTTAAGTTATCCGCGGCATACACCGCTTCCCACTCGTGCTCACAGTGCGTATTAAACGCACACAGCACTACCAGTAGCGTCTTCATCTACGCCTCCTCAGAAAGGATCTGGAGTGCCCACGTAGTGGCAACATCCAACTGATATTGTGTGAACCCACCGTACTGTACAACCCATACGGCACAGCTCCAATACAAGTGACCACCCATCTTAATCTCCTTGTGGTGTTATCTGGTCCTGGACATACTGCGACAATCCCTCTGCGAGGGTTATCAATCCTACACCAATGATCCCATTTACGTCAATCACTGCGTCGATCACATCGCTCAGGCCAATATCATTTGATACCAGCCAATTAACGATCTCTTTATTTGTTAACTGCTCTTTCATATCTATCTCCTGGTTATTCCTAGACGGGGGCTTTCGCCCCTATCCCTTAGCTCCTTTTGTGCTGATTGCTATGATGGCTAGGCCTATAAATACGAGGGTCACTGAGTTCAGTATACTCGCTAGCCATAAGACTAGCAAGCCTGCACACAGAAAGATCATCATAAAAAAGGCTGCTACAAAATCGCTCAATTGCTTTCCTCCTCGATGTCCTGGGCGTTGATTATGAGACGCAGATCTACAGTGAACTCTACGCTCCCAGTGAACCTACGCTCACCAGAGAACTGGGCCGCAATCTGCTTAATTGCATACAAAAGGTTTTCGTTTTGGTTACTTTCCATATCATTCTCCTTGGTTATTCCTAAACTGGGCCGGAGCCCAGGTTAACTACTCACACACAAGCTCATAGATTGGCTCTTCTACCGTCCGGGTTCCTACCTGGACACGCTGGCATACGGTGCTCGAGAAGGTTACATACAAAGATGGAAGGCCCTCTTTTCTGTACCACGTAGTGAAGTAGTTCCGCGTATCATCGGAGATACGATCTTCTGGCTCCCAGCCATGCTCACGTAAAGTTGAGTATACCCACCGGTACACCCCACTGTCTCCAGCGAAGCGGATATCGAACTCACCGTCGTTACTATTGGCCTTAATGTTGATGTTCGGATCCACGTCATATAAGGCTTGGAACAAAGCATCGTACTGTGCTTGGATCGGACGAGGCTCGAAGACCTCGAGATTACGCTTCTTTTCCTCAATTCTAGCGTATTCTTTTTCGATCAATTCGCGTGTTAACTTAGTCATATCATTTCTCCTGGTTATCTATACAGCAGTTTTACATCATGCTTAGGATGTAGGTAGCCCACGGAGTGGAATTCTCCGCGGTGTAGTCTATTCGACTTCTACGCTAATATCAGCTGCTTCCACGGTTACCCATGGACTACCATCTTCGGGTCGAGCGGCTTCAACTTCCTCCCAATCTACAGAGGCTTTCACCACGTACTTGGTGGTATCTAGTCCCTGGTCGGCAAGGAACTCTTTTAGACTCACATATACACTGTGAGGGATACCACTATACCACGGCATAACTCCCATGACAAGCACTAGATCAAGGATCTGGTTATCGTCGAGGGTGTCGATTATGGTTCCATACAGTCTTTGGTCATTTTCGGTCATATCAATCTCCTGGTTTATTCCTAGACGGACAGCTTAAAGCTGCCCTAGTAACCATGCTGTAAACAGCACAACAATGATCACACTAACATAACTACTAGTGACCATCAACACCGCGTCCCAGAAAGGGACATTGTCGTCATCGTGGCTCATTCTCCACCTCCCTTCTCTTGGGCTTCCAGCTCTCGAAGCTCGAAAGCTGTCAGCTCTTCCTCTTCTGCCTCCTCAACCATCACGGCTAAGGACTCGAGGACAGTATTTGCAGCAATGAACACCACATAGGCGTATTCATTAGGGATACGTTTGATAGTCTCCCCTAGATCGTCATCGATGGTAAACAGGTTGCTTTGCATATTGCGAAGGTTTTCTGCGGTCAGTTTCATATCATTCTCCTTGGTTATCCTAGACGATCCTACCATCTGGCAGGATCATGTTTTACATGCTTTAGTATGCAGTGTGAATGGTATGCACTCACAGCCTCCGCGTCATCGAAGTGTGCGCTCTGCTTATCGGCGATAAGCTCGCACCATGAGTCCCACAACACCGCGGATCCTCCTAGTCCTTGACATAATGCAATGTAAGACTTGATTTTAGCAAGTCTAGTCTTCGCTGTCAAGTTCTTAGTAACCGCGTAGGATTTGACGTTTACGCCATGGATCCTCGCATTGTGGGTATCTATACACCCAACACCAAAGCCGAGACACTGGGCAACAAAGCTTGCCTTTACCGTGTTCAGCCCGGGGACTGTCAAGAGTGTATCCACTGCTTCCACAGTGTCGCACCCCTTCAATTTAGCGGCCAATTCCTGGGAATGCTTCTCAATATAGCGAACACCCTTTCTCTTAGCGCCCCACATAGTGGGAGCCATTTCACCCTGCAACGCCCATGTATGGAGAATGTCCTCCACAGTAGAAAATTGTTGTTGGATGGTGGCGAGTACAAACCTAACTGTTTGTTCTAGTGTCTCACCTGGTTGAGCAGCAAACCCGGCTTGGATTTTCCGCATTTCTTTCTGGTACATATCTATCTCCTTGGTTACCTAAACGCCCCCGTTAGAGGGCTAAAACACTAGGGTTTTGACCAATTTTGTATCCCTGGACTGTGCTTTATCAGCTCAGGATCCGGGTGATATAAGGTCCCATATGCGGCACCTTGGTAGGTGGCCTTTTGGTATGGTCTTGTACCTTCATACTCTACTGGACCAAGCTCAATGCGATCGTTAGGACCTCCGCATTTCTCGCAATCACAATCGGGTGGATTCTTTGCAAACTCCACACAATCTTCAAACGAGTAGCCTAGTAAAAGTCCCATCTGGACTTGGAAGTCAGCTCTGGTATATTTTGGTCTATCGGATAGCAGTTCCAGGTATTTCTGGACATAGTACCCATTACCAACAATAACCTCGGGACCTTCCTTCCCATTCCGATGTGTAACAGGTATGCCATCGATCTTTTTGATCTGTAGCAGTACCGCATACAATATCGGCGCTTTTCGCTCCTCGATTATACAGAAATTCTGCTCCCCATTAAGGGTATCTTGAAGCTGTTCCCATTGTTGTGTCTCTTTCATATCAATCTCCGTGGTTATTCCTAAACCGAACTCCCTAGAGGAGTTCAGTACGTAGCCTGAACAGTAGATCTTCATCGATCAAGCCTAAGTGAAAGGCTTCGAAGTCTGTCAGCTCACATACGCCGATCACCGGCAGATTTTCCCGTAAATGCTCAATCTCGAAGCTGTCAAGTGAAAAATCCGCTTCTGTTTCTCGTACAATATTCATATATATCTCCTTGGTTATCCTAAACGAGAGCCCTAAGGCTCTACGTAGTCTATATCCTCCATTCTGCAAGCTCTCTGGAAGTATATGATATCTATCGCATCTCGGTATGTCTTGCGATAGGAAGGATTGATTGCCCGGACAAATTTTGCTGCGATCTCGAGCTCTTCAGCGCAATTATGGAAGTTTTCTTCCTCAATTGATTGGCGAGCACGGTCAAATAGTGCGCTGCAAATTTGCTGGGCTTCAAACCTTTTCACTTCGATTTTAGTAGTCTTAATAGTCATATTTAGTCTCCTGGTTTACCTAAACAGACCTATCTACCGATAGGACTGGATTACACGTTGCATTGCATTCTGGTGAGATGCGATCTTTTTTCCTCGCTTATTCAATTGCTGTAGCACTCGAACCTGAGCAGGTGTAAGCATCCTACGGATCTGGTTGTATGTCAAGCCCTCGTACTGAGTGCCGGCAAATAGATCCACTTTGGTGTGTAATTGTGTAGTCATAATATCATTCTCAATGGTTACCTATACAATTTTGGGATGGTCTGATCGGCATACTTAGAAAGCATCCCAACCACTCCATCCCCGCATTGCTGCGTTTGTTTCGATGCCAACCACGGCATCAACAGCTATTGCTAGCCGTTCTCTCTCGAGTCATCAGTAGGTTTTTGGAGAGATATGATATGAATCTTCACCGTTGAATCACTAAATCGCTAGTATCCTCACACACTGGAAGCTTACGCTCCTAAGTGAAGACTAGGGACAACATGCTCAGCGATGCCCGGCAGAATCAGATCATTCCTTGTATCTGACTGGTAGTTCTACCTACCAACACGCTATTATTTTAACCCCCGGCTTTCATCCTATGTGCCACTTCGGATAAACTCTGTAATCCTAAGGTGACCTACTCGCCAGACCTCGATTTGTGCTACGTTCGAGGGACCCTGATCAACTGCTACTCTGGCTATGTGGATCTGACCGCGAGGCCTACCGTGCTTACCGAGTCGAGGTGTAATCCCCGAGCTGATGTAATCATTATACGCCTTTTGTTGAGGATGTCTAATACCGTGTTGTTATAAGCTTATAACTAAAAGG
>Ga0196901_1000468_pt1 | contig 21156 bp, 28 predicted proteins | sample CB_VirMetaG_FD_169099 | JGI IMG/M metagenome (GOLD analysis project Ga0196901, IMG submission 169099) | Freshwater to marine saline gradient viral communities from Chesapeake Bay - CB_1504_1 Viral MetaG (v3) (version 3) | ecosystem: Environmental > Aquatic > Marine > Coastal | place: USA... | reverse complement strand
ATGATATAGTTAGACTTAATCAAGCTATGAAGTTATTAGTAACTGATGATTTACAAATTAGACCATCACCAGAGAATGCACTAGCTAGAGGTAAACTAGAAGCATTGACTAGAGTTAATGCACTAACTATAGACCAGTTAGAAGAAAAAGTAAAAGAATTAAAGTTTGAAGTACAAAAAATAGAGTTAAGAATTGAAAGACTTAAAAACTAAATTAACTATATTAGTAGAAAGATTCGGACAGTCTTGGTCTGCTTGTATGCTAGCTATGGTACAAGGTGATGTAACTGTACTAACATTCAATCACGCTATAGTAGCAAGTAAAACAGGATTATTAACTGGATTAGCTATGGTAGCAGCAAGTCTATATAAAAATGGTAATCAATGGTTAGGTATTTACTTAACTGGTTTGTTTACAGTAATAGCAGATTTTGTTGTACACCCACAGCACTTTCCATTAGAAGCAGTAGTTACAGGACTAGGTGCTATGGCACTAGCAACAATATACGATAAAGGTAAGGAGATTTATGCCAGCAAAGAAAGACAGTAGATTAGCAAGGGCAGGAGTATCAGGTTATAACAAACCTAAGCGTACACCTAACCATCCTAAGAAGTCACACGTTGTTGTGGCAAAAGAAGGTAGTAAAGTAAAGACAATTAGATTTGGTCAGCAGGGTGTATCAGGTGATAAGAAACCTACTGCTAGACAGAAATCATTTAAAGCCAGGCACGCTAAGAACATTGCTAAAGGTAAGATGTCTGCTGCTTATTGGGCAAACAAGGTGAAGTGGTAATGCCTAAGAAAGGACTATACGCAAACATACACGCTAAGCGTAAAAGAATTAAAGCAGGTAGTGGTGAGAAGATGAGAAAACCTGGTAGTAAAGGTGCACCAACAAAGGCTAATTTTAAAGCAGCAGCTAAGACTGCAAAGAAAAGGAGTAAGAAATGAAATACGGAAAAGGTAAATCTAAAACAAAATTTAAACCTTGTAAAGGATGTCCAATGGGTGGTGCTTGTGAGAAGGCTGGTCGTTGTTTACTTAAATCAGGTGGAATGTAAGATTAATGCCAGACCAAGTTACCAGACTTAACTTAAACGGAATTAATAAAGATATTAGTTCGTATGAAGTCGACCCTAATAAGTGGACTGATGCTAATAATATTCAGTTTGATAATGATAAGACTAAAAAAATATTTGGTCACTCACAAGTATTTGGTTCATTAAGTGGACAACCATACTGGTTATTATGGTATAATACAATAACAACTAATTATTGGATTTATCCATCACTAACTAAAATATATCAGTATGACCAATCTACAGATACACACACAGATGTTACAAGAACTTCTGGCGGAGACTATAGTGCGACTGCAGCTGATAGATGGAATGGCGGTGTTCTCGGTGGCGTTGCAATTTTAAATAATGGTGTAGACGTACCACAAATGAAAGGTACTGCAGCTAGTGCCTTTAGTGATTTAAGTAACTGGAATAGTAGCCATATATGTAAAGTTATTAAACCATTTAAGAGATACCTTGTTGCGTTAGATATGACAGAGTCTAGTACAAGATACCCATTCAGAGTTAGATGGTCACATCCAGCAGAAGGTGGTACAGTTCCTACAACTTGGGATGAAACTGATGCTACTAAAGATGCAGGTTATGTAGACTTGTCACAGACTTCTGGGTTTGTAAAAGACTCAATACCATTACAGGATACAAACATTATATATAAAGAAGATAGTGTATGGTCAATGAGTTATGTAGGCGGTCAGTCTATATTCTCATTTACACAACTATTTTCTGATGAAGGTATACTTGCTAGAGATTGTGCTATTAATATTCCTGGTGGGCATTTAGTAGTTGGTAATGATGATATATACTTTCATAACGGACAAAGCAAACAGTCGGTAGCAGATAGACAAATTAGAGATGAGTTCTTTGGTTCACTAAATTCATCATATCAAGAAAGAACGTTTGTTGTTGGCGACTATAAGAACAATGAAGCGTGGATTTGTTTTGTGTCTTCAGATAATACAACAGATGCTTTTGCAGATAAAGCATTTGTCTACAACTGGATAAACCAAACTTGGTCAGTAAGAGATTTACCTAATGTATCTTATATTGGTTGGGGATTAGTAGATGATACTACATATCAATGGGATACAACTGATGCTTGGAATACTGCAACAAGTAGCTGGAACATACCACTAGGTTCTGCATTACTAATTGCAGACGCTACTAATTCAAAAGTATATGTACAAGGAAAGACTAATCAGTTTGATGGTACAAACTTTAGGTCATATGCAGAGAGAACAAATTTAGATTTAGGATACCAAGGTACTAAAGCAGTAAAGAAAATTGTACCTGTTATTGGTGGTACTGGTTCAGTAGATTTTTATGTAGGTTATAAATATATTAGTAATGAAGCAACTACTTGGAAAGGACCATATACATTTACACCAGGCACACATTCAGATATACCAGTTAGGGCAACAGGTAATTATATTGGTGTAAGAGTTGAGTCTACAGATGATAATGCTTGGGCATTAGATAATTTAGAGATACATTGGATACCACAGGGAAGTAGGGCTAGAGGAAATGGCGTATAAGTACACCCCCTTACCAATACCTAAAGGACAAGATGAGGTATTAGTAAGATACTTACAAGAAGAACTAAGAAGAATATCAGAAACAGTAAATGATATATCTGATGGTCACTTAGATAAAGTACACGTTGAACCACCTAGACCTAGAGAAGGTGACATAAGATATGCAGATGGTTCAGACTGGAATCCAAGTCAGGGAGAAAGTCTTTATTACTTTGATGGTACTAACTGGATAACTTTTGGTTCTGGTTTTGGTGGTGCAGGAGATTTTGCACAACTTGCTGACACAAATAACCAGACAGCAACAGCAATAAATACAGCACAAGGCATTACTTGGAATACAACAGCATATAGTCAAGGAATAAGTGTAGATGGTACAGATGCTTCAAAGATATACTTTACACATAGTGGTAAATATTATATTAACTTCTCTTGTCTACTACATTCTGAAAGTGCAAGCAATAAAGACATTTGGATTTACCCTGCTATAAATGGTACAGAGATAACTGGTTCAGGCATACACCATACACTAGCAAGTAACGACCATAAGAGAACATTATCTAAAGCAGGTATATTTGATATAACAGCAGGTGATTACTTACAAGCAATGTGGGCAGTAGATGATTTAGATTTAGATTTACATCCAGAAGCTGCAACAGCATTTGCACCAGCAACACCTAGTGCAACATTAAGTATAATACAAGTGAGTCAATGATACAAGGGATACTGAGTAAGGATGTGGAGAAATGGTGGAGTCACGTTGAACCACACATATTAGATGCGTTAAAACACGGAGTAGGTGAGTATACTTCTGAAGATATTAAATGGGCGTGTCAACAAAAAGAGATGCAACTCTGGGTTAAATGGAATGATGGAGTACAGGGTGCGTTTGTAACACAGATATTAAACTACCCACAGTTTCCAATATTGTTAGTGTTATTGTTAGGTGGTAAAAATTTTAATGAATGGAGAGATGAGGTAGATGGATTACTTAAAGCGTTTGGTAGAGACAAAGGTTGTACCTACATTGAATTTTTTGGTAGAAAAGGTTGGGGTAATTACCTCAAAGATATTGGATATAAAGAACAAACTAGGATGTTTTCTAAGGAGATAAGAGATGAGTAAAGGTGGTGGAACTCAAACAACTAATACAGACCCTTGGTCTGGTATTCAACCATACCTTAAGGATGTATATGGTGAAGCATCTGGGATGTATAAAAACTATACACCTCAGTTTTTCTCTGGTCAAACACAGGCATACTTCAGTCCAGACCAGTTAACAGCACAAGCAGGTGTAAGAGATTTTGCTACTAAAGGTGCTCCTCAAATTATGAACCCAGCTATTGGTGCATATCAATATGGTACTGGTTCTTCTATATTAGATGTAGCAAAGAATCCTTATGTATCTGGTATGGCAAAGCAAGCGGCATCAGATGCTATGGCAGCACTACAACCAGAGATGGCAAACATACGAGGTGGTGCTATCCAGTCTGGTGGATATGGTGGTTCAAGACAAGGTATTGCAGAAGGCCAGGCACTAGCAGGTGCGGCTGATGCAGCAACAAGAGCAGCAGCAGAAATTTATGGTAATGCTTATGGTCAAGGTTTAGGTGCACAGACACAGACACTAGGTATGACTGGTAACTTACTAGGTGCTGGATTCTTACCATACGAACAACTAGGTGCATCAGGTGCAGAGCAACAAGCAAGAGAGCAAGCACTTATTGAAGATGCTAAAGCAGCATTCGAGTTTCAACAGAACTTACCTTACAGCAAGTTACAACAATACTATGGTGCTCTTAGTGGTACTTCTGGATTACTTGGTAATGCTGGTGTTAAGACTGCTCCAGGTCAAAGCAGAACAAGTCAAGGTTTACAAGCAGCACAAACTATAGCACTACTAGCAGGATTGTAATGGCAACACCTCCTAATATCTTTGCACCATTACAAGGTAATACCAATGGTTATACATATGGTCAAAACCTTGGTGCAAATGATTATAGTATTTGGGGTAGTAGAGGTAATCCTTATTTAATAAAAGGTAATACTTATAACCCAAGTCCTGTAGACCTTAACCCAGTCACTCCAGCACCTCAACCATCTGCTACTGGTGGTGATGATAGTTTCCCAGGTGGTGATGGTAGTGATAGTAGTAATCCAAACTATGACCCATATGTCAGTTCATTTAATATGAGCAATACTATGGATGACAGTTTGTTTGGTAAAGTTCCTGGTGTATTAAGTGGTGTTGCTTTGTATAACGCAGGTATTAATCCATTAAACAACTGGTTTGGTTATGGTGATAGATACAATGAAAACTACACAGGTAGTGGTTCAGCAGTAGTAAATGCTTATGGTATAACTCCTGGCCAGCAAATGGATATGCTGATTGAGCAAGAGAAGGGTATGTGGGATAACCCGTATGAACAAGACTTGTTCTATACAGGAAGTGCAGCAATAAATCCAGATGAGTATGAAGCATCTAAAGAATATGGATGGGGTTCAGACCAACACTTAGCATCTATTGAAAAAACATTTGCAGATTTAAATGACCCAGTCAATGCAGAGTTAGCAGCACTAAGTGGTGGACTAACTACTACAACTACAAATGGTTTAAATAATTTTACAGTTGACCCAGCATTACAGCAACAATATGATATTGCTAGAGGACAACAAATGGCAGCACAGACTATAGCAGATACACAAGGTGGTGGGCCTGCTGGTACTGTTACTATGTCAGATGGTTCTACTGTTGGTAGTTTGTCAGATATGGAGGCAGGTACTTCTGGTTCTTATTCTTCTGCTGATTCTGGTAATGTAGGTGTCACTTCTTATGGTGATGGTCAGTTTGGATTTACTGATGCTAACGGGGAAGAGGTAGGATACGAAGACCCAGGTGGAGAAACTGGTGGTGACTCTGATGGTGGTGGCGGAGGTTCTTATATTGCTACTGCTACTACACAAGCATTAGGTGAAGAAGGTCTGAAAGTATTTGAAGACTGGAGAGACTATATGTTTAACGCACTACCTACATTCACATCTTCATTTGGTAGATACAGAGTAACTGCACCTAAGATTGTAAAAGAGATTGACAAGAAAGAGAACTCTAAAGAAATTTACAAAGGTATCTGGGATAAATATCTCAAACCTATATTCGATATTATTAAGAAAGATAAAGATAGTAAGAAAGCATTAAAAGATTACAAGGTAATGGTAAAAGAATTAAGCAATAAGTATTTAAAAGGAGAGAAGTAGTGGCGGTTGATGAAAACTTAATGGGAGTAATAGGTTATTTTAGTCCTGAAGAAATAATGAGAATGTATCCTGATGCTGGTTATGGTGAGAGAGATTTCTATGAAGCAAAACTACGTGACCCAGGATTAGGATTATCTGAAGAAGAGATACAAAAAAGATTAAATGAAAAGTTTCCTCCTAGAGAATATGAAGAACCTATGGATTTATCAAATGAAGAAAGAGGTTCTTTAATGGATATGGCAGATGCTGGTTCTATGCCTATGAAGGGAAGAGGTTTACTCGATGAAGAGTATATGAAAAGATTAATACAAAGAATGAAAGGTGGCCCTAGTTTATATAACCCACCTGGTAATTTTAAAGGAGGTTACTAATGGCATCACTTTGGAATCAGTATTATACTGAAGAGGAACTTGAAAGAGCAAGACGATTAGCAGATGAGTTTGGTGGTATGGATAATGTTGTACCTATTGCAGATAAGCAGGTAGTAACAAATAATCCTATTGTTGATGCTTCTGTTCAAACTGGAGAGTTTGCTGGTATTCAACCACAAGGCGAATACAATCCTATGTCAGGTGCTAATGATGCTTATATTTATGTTGATGGACAACGTAGGGCTGTACCTAAATCTATGATAACTCCTACACCTTTAACATATGATGCAAATAAACTTTCTGGTTTAATGAGAGATAACTATGCTAACACAGATAGAGGAATAGCAGGTGTACCACAAAATGTTGCTGGGCCATTAATGCAAAATAATTTATTTACTCCTGAACCTCCAACAAGAATGGATAGGATTGGTAGTCTGTTTAAAGATAAACTATTTAACTATGATTATATGATGGGTGAAGTAGCAGACCCTAGATTTGCTGGAGAGAATAGAGCATACAGAGCACTAGGTGCATTAGCAAATCTTCCTTTGTTTGGTGCTACTCCTGAAATGTCAAAAGAATTTAAAAAATCGTTAGAGTCAAATACACAAGACATTAGAAAGAATTTAACTGACAGAGCAAAAGCACAGGCAGCAGCAGCAGGTAAGAGTATTTATGGTAAGTATGGTACTACTCAACTTTCTAATTCTTTATTGAACGAGGTTAAGTCCAGTGTAAACAAAACATTTACATTAGGTGATAATGCAAGTGATGAAGAGATTAAAGGTATAGCAGATAATGCAGCAAAGGTATTAGTTCAAATGGAAAGTAATCCTAATTTTGCTGGTCTGTCTGAGACACAGAAACGAAGAGCAGCAATCTTAAAAGCAGTAGAAGATTTTAAAGCATTCGGTGGTTCAATCTTTTAAATTATGTTACCTAGAATTGAAGAAGAAGACCAAGCACTTCTTGACCTATACAATCAGGAATATGAAGTACCCTCAGCAACTGCTGGAGATGTAGCACTACCTGCTTATTTTTCTAATCAATTAAAGGCAGGTGTTGCGTTAGGTGACATATTTAATTTTGATTCACAGACTTTAAAAGAAGAGCAAGAGAAACAAGAAAACTTTTTATCACAGTATGAACCAAGGGTAAAGAGTTTATTCCAAGCAAACAATATACAAGAAGGTGTAGAGTGGTGGAAAGACCAAGCTATCCTAAACAGTATGAATCAAATAGTACCTATGCTTGGTTATACTACTGCTAGTATATTAGGTGCTGTACCAAACCCAGTTGCACAAGTTGCTAGTAAGTTAATTACTACTGCTACATTCGCATCTCAATACACTGCTAACTTAGGCGATACTCTATCAGAATACGAGGACAGAAAGGGTGGTCCACTTACTGATGCAGAAAAAGCAAAAGCAGCAGGCGTATCTACTATGGTTACAATGCTTGACTACCTTACTCCAAGTAAAGTTGGTAAAGATGTTGCTAAACAATTAGAAGCACTAGGTGGTGTCAAAGGTACTAGAGACTTCTTAACTAAACAAATTAATAGGACAAAAGATTCTCTTGGTTTACAGGTTAAGAAAGGTGCTAAGTATGTGGGTGGTGTAACTGCTAGGGAGATGGGTACTGAAGCAACTCAGAAAGCATTACAAATTGGTACATCGACAGACCCAGGATATCTTGGTACTATGGGTGGTCTTGAATCTATTGTGTCAGAAGCAGTAGCAGCAGGTCCAACATCAGGTATCATCTCAACCCCATCAGCATTGGCAACTGCTACAAGAGATAACAGAAATATTAATGCAGCTCGTAGAGGAGCAGAAAGATGGAACGAAGTTCAGAAGCAAGCACGTGCTAATTACTTTGAAAGAACTGGTAAAGAACTAACTAAACCACTACAACAAATACAAATACCTGAAGGAAGTAAAGGTATATTCGAAAGAGGTGTTAATAAACTTGAGCAAGCTACTGGGTTTAAAGCGGGAACATTTGGTAAGAAGGTAGCAGATATTGCAGCATTCAGACCTACTAGTTTATTACTGGATGCTAGAGGTAGACAGAAGACTGGTGAAGGTTATAACTTAATGAACAAAATCATACAGTCATTTGTACCTACTGGTACTATGTCTGGTGAGAAGGGATTGGGTGCTAACTTTTTATCTAGGAAAGACCAGTACCACGGAGAATATTATAAACCTATTAATGAAATACTACAAAAGGTAGCAAAGACACGTGGTAGATTCCTTGGTTTGGGTAGACCACAGATTGACCCAGAATTAAATGAATATCTAATTAAAGTATTACAAGATAGAAAGTTAATAGATAAACATACTAGAGAAGATTTAATATCCAAAGAAGATTTACAACTAATAGGTAATCAGTTAGATGCTATAGGTAAAAGACTAGGTAAGGCAACTGGTGCTCAGTTTGTTAAGAACTATCTAAGTAGACCTGTTAGTGATGAAGCGGTTAGAGGTGATAAAGAAGGATTTATTCAAAGTTTAATTGAGTCATCTAAACAAGCATATGAATTAAAGAAAGGTAAAGGTACTAAAGATTTTATCTACCAACCTAATGACGAACAAGGTACTTATACTAGAGCACAACAAATTGCTGATGAGATTATACAAGGAAGAGACCCATTAGTACCAACTTCTGCTGTTTTTAGAAAACAGAAAGCCAGGAAAGGTAGAGCAAAAGAAGACTTTGAAAAGACTAGAAGTTTAGAGTGGAAGAACTTAGATGATAAGTATAGAGACCAAGATGCTGTAAGAATATTAGACAGATACTTCTCTCGTGCAGCAACTAGGATTGCATCTGCCGAAACATTTGGTAGCACTGGTGCAAGTGGATTAAGAAAACAAATACAAAGACTAGTTGAACTAGGTGACATCAAAGAAGATGAGGTCAACAGAATTTGGGATTTGTATGATGCAGTACACGGGGTATATCGTAGAGATGTATCACAAGGTGAAGCACAATTTAGACTAGCATCTAAAGCATTAACAACTGTTGGTGCTATTACTCACTTAGGTTTTGCTACACTGTCATCATTACCTGAATTAATATGGATAGGTGAGAGAGCAGGTGTGGGTAATATGATTGCTACTTTACCTAAAGCAATTAAGTATACGATTGATGGAATTAAAGCAGGTGTTGGTAGAAATGATGTTTACTCTGATGGTAACCAGACTCTTGCTAACTTAGGTTTTCATCTTAATCCTCAGATGAATGAGAGATTAGACCAGATGTTTGCTACTGATAGGAATGCTATACTTAGTGCATTCTTCCGTTCACCTTTCGGTGGTATGTTAACACAGTGGACAAACTTTAATAGAAACTGGGCAGCTCAGGCAGGTATGATGATGATGAATCGTAGAGCAAAAGGTATGCAGTCTGGTAAGATGAATGCTACTGATAAGAGACGTATGATGAACGAACTCAAAGAAGTAGGTATGACACCAGAAGAGTTTATGAAGATAGCAAACTTATCTAAAGATGAGAATGGTAACTTCAATATTAATTTTGTTGACGACAACTTCCTCAATAAAAAGATTAGATTACCTAATGGTAAGTATGGTACAGTAAGAGACAGATTACATCCTTATGTATATAAGATTGTTAATGATGTAGTAATTAATCCTGTTGCTACTAACAAACCATTATGGATGTCAGACCCATCGCTTGCTACTATTGCACAACTTAAGACATTCCCTATTGTATTTGGTAACACAGTAATGAAAAGGATATTACGTAAGTTAAATCCTAGGCAATGTGGTCCTGATATGGGATTGGCAGTAGGTGCTATAGGTGCTATGGCAATGTCAGTAGCAGTAGCAATGCTAGGTGAAGCGTTGAAGGGAGCAATCAGAGGTAAACAAAGAGACTTAACTTGGATTGATATTGGTAATACAGCAGGTTTAACTGGTGCGTTTGGTCTATTAACTGGTAGTAGATATGGTGACTTCACTACTACTGCACTTGGTCCAGCATTAGATGGTGCTATTAATACTACATTCAGTCAACTTATTAATCCATTCATTGATGCTGAAGGTGGTGGATTGCCACAAGCAACAGACAATCTTTATGATTGGACAATGGATAGTTTGATTAGTTCTCTCGGTGTACCTGGTGAGTTAATGTTTGGAGGTGAGTAATGGGTTGTCCTGGTAGTATGATTCCTGGCTTTCAACAGTCAGAAGATATAGCAAAACAGAATCGTGGGTTGTCAACTAAGATGACTGGATTAGTTTCTAGTGAAGAGAGCAGACCTAAGAAGGTAGGTGCAGCAAAGGAAGTACAATCATTTAGTAATTTAAAAAATAACTCAGAGATAATTACTTATCACGCAACACCATCTAAAACTATAGAGAACAATAAGTTCGAGATAAGAAAACCTGTACACGGGGGAGAGGGATTTCCTAGAGGTATACACTCAGCACCCCAAATAAATAATTTTATCATTGACTTAAACTCTGGAGAGTTTGGTAATAATATATTTAAACTTAGTACAAAGGTTGGAACAGTATTTGATTTGGCAAACCCAGACCCTGCGTTGATTAAAAAATTACAGGATAGTGTAGTAGAGAAGTACAGTGGTAAAGTTGACCAAACTCAAATAGAATATATGATTGGTAAAATAGCTAATCGTCAACTTAATGCACCAGGATTGGGTAGAGAGTTTTTACTAGAGAATGGTATTGATACTATTAAAGATGGTGTAGAAAGACTAATAAGTTTAAACCCAGATAATATTAAAATAATATCAAAAGTTAAATAGCATAGTTAACATCAATGTACCCTACTTTCTTTTGTTTGTGGTAGGTGTTGGTGAAGTCTGTATTACTAGGCATACCTCTTTCCTCCCAACCAAAGTCATACTCATCTCTGTATAACTTACTTACATTAAAGATATATACATCTTGTGGGGTTGACACACAATAGAGGAAGTCTTTACCTTGTTTGTCTGCCTCTTCTTTGACTGCTCTTAGTTTATCATACTCGATTAGTTGAGTGTCATAATGAGTACGTCTACACTTTAACTCAGCCAGGTATTCATCTGACTCAGCATCCCATCTACAATACTGGTCTTTCTCTGTACCTTTAAGATTAAGATTCTTTGTATTCAGTAATTCAAGTAATTCACTCTGTGTCATCTAAATCCCCCTTTAATTCTACGACTGCATAGTTGTCGTCTTTGATACCACCAAACTTTGTGTGTATCTGTGTAACATAATTATAATGGTCATCTTCTACTACACCTGACTCAACTAAAGCATCCATAAGAAACTTGTGCATTGGGAATGTGTAGTTATCTAAGTCTTTCTTTCTGTTTCCTTTAAAGTAGATTGTATAGTATACCTTAAGTGTTTTAAATCTAGGTAAACTCTCAGCCCACTCTTTGACAACTCCGTGGTATGCTTGCTTAGTATTGTTCTTAGCAATGAAGTGCATAGGAAAGAAGTTGTTAAGACTTACAAGGATATCTCTTTTCTTTTCACCCCTACCTTTCTTGAATGTAGGTAGAGGTAGTATTGCTTTATATTGCATTCTTATCAAACAATTCAAATGATATATTACCAGAGAAAGACCTACGCTCTTGCTTCTTATCTTTGAATGGATATACTGCGTGACCAAGATAGGCAGGGAACATTAATAGTTTACCTACCTCTGGTTTAAATATTCTTTGGTATCCAGAGAATGGTGTGTATCCACCATAAGCAAATAGAATATCCCCAGATTGAAACTTCTTGTTCTTAATATATCTGTGTTTCTCTTTCTCATACTCTTTAGTTAAGTCTGGTACTTTAGTATAGAACACAAACGATACATCACCACTGTGCATATGTAATGGATTATAATCTCCACCATACTGTGAGACAGACCAGAATTGTCCTATATTAACTTTCTTAACATTAGGTGGGTTGACATATGAGTGGTCAATTAAATCCTTAAGATACCCCATTAGTTCTTCCATCAACGTATTGTCTTGATTAAGGAAGTCGTGTACGTCAGTCTCTTGAGTTATATCTCCAGCAAGATGTGGGCCATTGTCTTGGTCTTTAATCTTCTGTTTGTCTTTGTTTAGGTTGTCAAGATATTTATTTATCTTGTCTACATTTTCCATAGATATCCAACCCTCTAGTATGGGTGGAGAAAATGGTGTGTGTATCTTAGTGCTTTGTGTCATCGTCATCATCCCCAAATAGTTCATACTGATAATGAAGACCATCATTACCATTCTGACCTATAATATCCATACGCTCATCATCAATCTCTAAGAGTTGCGTGTAGTATCTTTCAATAGCAACGTTTTTAATTGCTTCAACGAGTTGGTTATATTTCTCTTCCGCTTCGATTCGTTTCTTTTTCTCTTCTTCATACTTCCTAACCCAAGAGATGTAAGAGTTCTTTTGTAACTCACGCCACGAATCCATTACTGATACCTCTTAAACCAAACTCTTCGACCATTCTTTCTGATGTCGATTGTCTTACAGTATTCAGTAGCACCACGCTTCTCAGCAGACATAACATACATATAACAAGACCATACATCTTTACATATATAAGTACCACCACCCTCTATTCCATCATTCTTTACTACATCCATAGTAATTAAATCTGGTGCAGGGAACTGATACACATTTGGTTTATTCCAATCGTGACTAGCGTGTGCTGCAAATCCCATAGTAACAAACCCTAGTGCAAATCCCACCATAAGACCAGAACCATTATCACAAATCCATTTAGTAATACTACTAAGCATAACTTCCTCCAAATCTCATAGGTATTTCTTTACCTGTTTCATCAACGATAAGTATCTCAGTGTATTCTACTACCTCAGCATCCTTACCTTTACCTGTTTGTGTTCTAACAACTTGTACATCTTTGACAGTATATTTAGTTTTATCTACCATCCCCATTCTCCTTTCATACCAGCAGCTGAGTAATCAGTTACTGTTCCTTCAAAAAAATTCTTGAATGAATCACCAGCGATAATCCACTCAACCCAAGGTAAAGGATTGTCCTTCACCCCATAGTTTGCTTTCAGTCCTAACTGTATTAGTCTTCTGTCTGCTAAATGCCTGATATAATCTTTGACTTCGCCTTCTTCAAGACCCTCGACACTCCCCATTTTGTAAGCAAGACTGATAACCTTGTCTTCCAAGGCAACGGCAGTTCGTACCATTTCATATATTTCCCTCTTCAGTTCATCCGTTACCACTCGTGGATGTTCATTACAAAATTGTCTAAACAACTTAGACATTCCTTCTACGTGCATTGACTCATCACGTATACTCCACTCGACTACCTCACACATACCTTTCATCTTACCGAAGCGTTGGTAGTTAAGTAGCATAGCAAATGCAGAGAACAAAGACATACCTTCATTGATACAAGTCTGTGCTAATGCTTTAGCCAACCCGTGTAATGTAGATGTATCATTGTCCTGCATAAATTCAATCTTGTCTGACATCTGTTTGTATTCAAGGAATGCTGAATACTCACTGTCATCAAAACCTAGCGTGTCATTAAGTAAAGCATAGGCACGTTGGTGTGTACCTTCTCTGTTTGCAAATGACATAATCATATTCCTAATCTCGTGGTTACGAAATTTAGGTAGGTATAAGTCGCAGTAGTTTTGTGCTACCTGTACATCAGACTGAGTGAATAGTCTGAGTATCTGAGTAATGTGGTTCTTCTCCTCTACTGTAATATCACCTCGCTTCCACTGGTCTACATCCTCCTGTAGTTTAACTTCCCATATACCCCAGTGAATCTTCTCGTGCTCTTCCGCTATATCCATCGCCCATTGATAGTTAAATGGTTTATAGGTTAGTGCTGCTTCCATTACCCCTGACAACTCAGACATTCCGTATCCTCTTTAAATGTTTCTAGTTTAATTCTTTCTACCTTCTTACCAATCTGTTCAGCAGTAGCACCACTGTTGGTACGAAGATAGTAAAGACCTTTTAATTTCTTCGCCCACGCTGCGAGATGTACCTTGTTCACGGAGGCCTTCTCGCTACCCGCAGGGAAGAAAAGATTTACGCTTTGACCTTGACATATAAATGGTTGTCTAGTTGAAGCGTGTTCCACTACCCATAACTGGTCTAATTCAAATGCAGTTTTAAATACATCCTTCTCCCAGTCAGATAGATAATCTAAATGTTGGACTGAACCTTCGTGATGTATTATATCAGACCACTGTTCTTCCAACCAATCCTTTTCAAATCCCAATCTTAATCTATGCTCATTCAATACTCTTGCTAGGTATTTATTCTTGACAAGATGAGAACCCACCCTCGTTCTATGTGTGAAAGCATTAGACTTAATAGGTTCAATACTAGCACTAGTGCCACATATAATACTGCTATTGGCATTAGGAGCAATAGCAAGAAGATGACTATTCCTTCTGCCACTTCCTCTACCATCCTCGTATTCTCCACGTACTTTAGCCAGGCGTTTAGTCTCTTCAACTGCTTCTTCCTTTATGTGTTTAAACATTCTTAGATTCTGTCCAGTTGCTTGAGCAGATTCCCAAGGTATGTTCTTTGATTGTAGGTATGAATGAAATCCCATAGCACCTAGACCTAGACTTCTTTCTCTCATTGCAGAGTTAGTTGCTCTCCATAATTCTTCTGGTGCATTCTTAATAAACTCTTCCAGTACATTGTCAAGCATATGAATCAAGTCAGCAACTAATCCTTTGTCTCTCCACTCATCAAACTTTTCAAGATTGACTGAGGATAAGCAACATACTGCTGTCCTATCCGAGCTTGTGGGTAGGTGGATTTCATTACAAAGATTACTTCCTTTAATTGTAAGTCCTCTATCTTTAAGTTCTTTTGGTAAATGTCTATTCGATTCATCTATAAAATTTAAGTAAGGTTCTCCAGTCCTGAAGCGTACCTCTAAGAGTCTTTGCCATAGTTCTCTCGCACTGACTGTATCACGGACTTCACCATTGCTAGGGTCAGTAAGACTCCAAGGAGTATCATTGACAACACAATCCATAAAGGCATCAGTAATATTGACAGCATTATTAATGTTAAAACACTTGCGATTACTATCACCTCCAGTAGGTACTCGGAGATTGATGAACTCGATAATGTCTGGATGACTGATGTCAGTATACGCTGCATAACTTCCCTTCCTTGTTCTTCCTTGTTTATAAGCAGTCATTGCTGAGTCTGCTACTTTAATAAATGGTATTGGCCCTGGTGCTTTATCACTTACTGGTCTTACATCTCCCCAGTGTCCACCAACACCACCACCTTTAACACTCAACCACGCTAGTTCTGATTGATGTTCAATAAGACCATACAAAGTATCACCAACATAACTAAGGAAACAACTAATAGGTAAACCATTTACTTCCTCATCAGGTGCTGGTGCATTAGATAGTATAGGACTACTAAACATAAACCAGTCCTGACTAACTGCATCATACAGTCTTTGTGCTAGACTCATATCTTTATTTGAATATGCGACACAAGCTCTAGCATATGCTTCTTGAGGTGACTTCTCTTTACCTCTAAGATAGTAGTTAGTAACCAGTTCTCTTGCCTGGTCTGACATCTTCTTGTCTCTACTTCTATCTATTGTTATACCTAAGTAATTACTTCTCACGTTTGTTTACCTCAATCTCTACCATCTCTTCACCATTGTCATCATAGTAAGAGAAGTAAGTTAACTCTCCTCTGTTGTGCATTAGTACTGCATCAGTAAGTCCTTCTCTGTATGCTCTCTTATCAACAAAGTATATTACTATTGCACCTATTACAATCCAGACCGCACTAACTAAATGTAATTCATTCATAAAATTCCTCAAATCTTTCTTTCTTATCCCAAAGTTTCTTCTCGAAGGCGTTAAGTATATCTTCAGGTTCTATCTCTAGTTCATCACATAATAGACACACATCATAGTTCTGTGCTAACCTTTCCTTAAGTTCTTCGAGAGTAATCATTAGAAGTTTCCTTGTATTGAATCCACGTAGTAAGTAGTAAAACCACTAGGTGTTGTTTTCTTTTGTAGTGCATTGTCGAAACAAATATCTTTGTACCCACAGAATGCACACATCATATCAAGAACAACCTGACCCTTGCCATTTGTTTTAGTAGCACCTGCAATACGCATAGGTGGATTGTCTGATTCCATTTTCTTCTTGAGGTCAATAACATATGTGTCAATATCTTTCTCAAGTTCTTGCTTGCATAGTTTAAGTTCAGAATTATTTTTGTTGAGGGCCAGGAAATATCCTACCTCTTTGTCTTCTGTCTTACCATATGCAGATAGTTGTTTGATGTACCCGAATGAATCATCTTTGATACCATCATCTGTAAATTTCTTTTCATATGACCACTTGCTTGCAGTCTTAACATCAACTAACTCACCATCGATGTGGCAATCTTGTGAACCATTGATACCTTCAAGTGTATGCTTCTCTTGTTTGCCTGTCACCTTATGACCTGATAGTTCTACTAGTCCAAGTAATAGTGCTTCCATTACGTGACCAGTTAAGAATGTAAGATAGACTCTACCTTCAATCTCTTCAGCATCAAACCCTTTACATTGATACCACTGGGCTCTCTCACATCTACCAATACCTGACATACGTAGGTGTGTTTGTTTCTCTCTAGGTGTGAGTGCATCTACTACTGCTGCACTAACATCCTTACCTATAGAATCAGCAATCTTTTGTAGGTCGCCATCATATTCTTGAGTGTGCATCATATTGTACACATCACTAACTAGTGTGTTAATTGTTTTCATTGTTTACCTCTTGGATTAATTTGTTTAGATACCAACTTGCTTTTTGCAAATCTTCTAAACCATTCTTCATTTTATAACGTGATATATATTTTACCACATTCCCTTCTAAATAATTCATTTTTTGGTCAAGAATATATTCGATTGTTTCTATCGACCCCTGTTGATAATGTTTTGGATTAATGTTGTCCATATTCTAAGTCCTCTATATGTTTATATTTTTCTAATAGTTCTTCTAATTCTTCTTTTGTTAGTCCGTAGTAATCAAGGTCGTCTGTCATACTATAAAGATAATACGTGTAATCTTCTTCTGTTTTAATGCGTCTCATTCCAGTTACGACCTATTTTATATTCACCATCGATTGGACATTTAAGTTTGTAGTAGTTGGTAGTCTCTCTCATTGCATCTACTATACACTTACCTATTTCATCTGCGTGTTGCTCATCACATTCAACTTGTATCTCATCGTGTATTACTCCGAGTTGTTTAAATGGTAGTGTGCAGGTGTTATGAAAGATAACCCAGGCACGCTTCGCTATGATTGCACCAGCAGACTGAAGTAGAAAATTAAGTGCGGAGTGCTCAGACCTAACAGGAATATGCCTACCATCTAAACCTCTGATGTATCCGCGTTTGCTAGCTCGTTCAACCCTTGTTCGTAGAGTTTTAAGTGCTGGCGTATTAGATAAGAACTTGCCTTTAAGTTTTCTACCATCTGCTTTTGTTCCTCCGACAATACTTCCGACCTTCTCATCACCCGCTCCGTACAAGAAAGCGTAAATGAATGTCTTCGCCTGATTTCTTGATTGAAGTCCTGCAGCCATTTGATTTGCTGTGTGTATATCTCCGTGTAATATTTCATTAGTGTACTCCTCATCATTCATATAATGTGCCAAACATCTTAACTCTAATCCAGATAGGTCAGCACCTACTAGTACCTTCCCACTGTGTACAGTGAATAGACTTCTCATCTCACTACCAAACTCTTTACCACTAGCAGTAACCTGCTGTAAGTTGGGGTTAGATGATGACATCCTACTAGTAACTGTACCTATCGTGTGTACTCTGGAATGTATAGAGTTAGTATCTCTGTTGTATTCTTCTAACCAACTATCTAACTGACTACGTCTCTTCTGTAGCATTAGATACCTAGCAATTAACTCTGCTTCAGGTATGTCAACACCATCAAGTGTACCCTCATCTATCTTTGGTTTACCTGTAGGTGTGAACTCAGTTGGTTGCCAACCAGCCGCAACTAATACATTGCCGATATGTTGTCTGCTGTTGAGATTAAATGGTACGTCAGACCAATAACCATAAACACCATCATCGTTTTCAAAACAACCCAAGTCCATTTCTTTTTGGTATGCCAGTGTTGGACTTCCATCTTTACGGAACTTACTTTTAACGGGGTTTTTCGGTATCCAAACTGTAGCATACCTAAATGTGTTGTGAACTTCGTCTTCCACTTTCTTAAGTTCTTCATTGATATCATACAATACTCCTACTGCTTTCTTAAAGTCAAAGTACCAACCATAATTCTCTTGCTCAGTACAATGCTTTTTAGTTTCATATTCTAACTTGAGTGCATCTTCACTCAGTGTATCTTTAAGTTTGTTATATATTTTAGTGGTTATCTCCACATCTCGTATACAATACTTTAACATTGCCTTGCTATAACAAGACCAGTCTTCGTGGTCTCCCTTGGCATAACCAAACCTCTCACCCCAAGACCTAAGACTATGTCCACCTTCTATTGATGGGTCAGATAGTTGACTCATTATCATAGTGTCTTCTATGTTTATTCCGCTGAAGTCTACGCCTAATAGTTTAGTGAGTACAGGTACATCAAATGAAATACCATTATGAAATACTAAAGTATCTACATTGTCTAGCCAGGATATGAAGTCAGAGATTATGCTAGGTGTAAATGTAATTACTTCTTCTGTCTCTACATTCTGAGCAACGATACACCATATCTTGGTAGCATCAAAACCATCTGTTTCTATATCACAACTAAAAATCATAGTCATTATCTTCCTTACTCATAGGGTTCTCACCCTTCTTTAATCTACCAGTAATAGAATCAAAGTATGCCCAACCACCTTCACCAGTCTGACCAGTACGTCTGAGTTTAGGTACTCGTATACGTATACTGTTTCTCTCTACTGGATTCTCTGCTAACTTGTCACGACTGAATAGTATATTGTTATGACAAGCTTGAGGTATAGCACCACTACCTTTAACATCATACTCACTAATCTTATGTGGATGTGAACCATCATCTGGTTTACGAGTATGAGTAGAAAGAATTATACACGCCTTAGTTTCTTTACATATTTTAATAAACCTATCCATTACCTCTTCAATATTCTCATTGGATAGATTCTTGATAGCAGTATGTAGTGGGTCTATTAATATAACAGTACAACCTAGACTCTTAATGAAGTATCTTATCTTAGAAAACATCTCATCAATATCTATGCTGCCACCACCATCATCATATAGTTGTATGCGTGTACCAAATCCTACATCCAAAGCATCTTCCATTACACTATCAACATCAATGTCACCTGGCTTAAGTAACTGTAAGTTCTCTTGCCTATGTACTGACACTACCTTACGTATTGTCTCATCAATGTTATCCTCTACCATAAAGCAACCAATCTTTTCTTTAGTCCTATTGGCAAAGTGATATATCAATTCATTAAGTATAGTGGTCTTACCTATAGATGTATGTGCAATGATAGATGTTAACTCACCTCTTGCTAGTCCACCTCTTGTCATCTCTTGTAGTTCACCAAATGAATGTGGTAGTGGTATGAGTTCAGTCTCCCTGTAGTTAAGGAGTGCTAACTTCATATCATCTATACTTGCAACACCTGATACTGTGTATGGTTTTGCTTCCCACCATTCCTGTTGGAACTCTCGACCATCACCTGCCATTAGGTATTCACTTGGGTCTTTATGTTTAGATAGTGTTAGTACCTTACATTTATTCTGACCTATGATAGGTGCTATCTTCTTTGCTGCTTCACGACCTGCTTCATCATCATCAAAGCATAACACCACAGTTTCAAAACTATCTATGAACTCTAGGTTTGCTTTGATATTGTCAACACAGTTAGCACCATTATTGACTGACACAAAATTATATTTGTTACCAAACATTTCGTAGGCTGACATAGCATCTAACTCACCCTCACATATAGTCAAGGTAATGCCACCAGGTTTATACAGTTGTTGACCGAATAGTTTATTCTCTTTGGATGTATTACCTTTACCAAAAAACTTCTTCTTCTTAACTATCCTTGTCTTGATACCACACATATCCCCGTCTTGGTTGTAGTAGGGGTAGTGGTGTTTTGCTACGTTACCATCAGAGTCTAGTTCAACCTTAACTTTATATTTCTCTAAGGTCTCACCTCGTATACGTCTGTCAGTAAGTGGGTGATACTCTCCCTTGTATTCTTCTTTCCAAGTGTCGTCTTGGACAGGAGTTTTCGAAGTTCGAAAATTATTTTTCTTTGCACTATTGAATACAAAATGATAACCACATTTGTAGCAGTGACTGTGTGTATCGTAGACTGCTAGGTTATCTTTCTTATTGTCCTCTCCTTTCTTAGAGCATTGAGGACATTGCTCTCTGTGTATTAACTCACTCATAATTTAACTCTCGTGTAAACATAAAAAAGACCCCGTTGCGGCCACAGGTGGGGTCATACCTGCTGTTTACTATGGCCAGGAGACAACTATTTAGAAGTCTGAAGGGTCATACTCACTGTCGACTGCCTTCTCATCAACCCTAATTCTGTCTAAGTATAATCTATCCGCCCATTCATCTTTACCTTGGGCACAAAGGATGGTTACCTTGTCGTTATAAAGTGATAGATGATTGACATCAACCAACTGCTTATCACTATTATACACCTGAGGTTCTCCATATTCAAGTTTACGGGTAGCACTTACTTGTTTCTTACCTTCCCATTCACTCAATGCAATACCAGCTTTCTCTGCTGCCTTAGCACTTTCCTTGTCTAAAGAAATAGTAATCTTATAACGTGTGTTACCTCTAACTGTGTCTGGTTTAGTGACGTGGTTGAAAGCAACTGTGCCTGATAATGATATC
>Ga0196901_1000466_pt1 | contig 21182 bp, 18 predicted proteins | sample CB_VirMetaG_FD_169099 | JGI IMG/M metagenome (GOLD analysis project Ga0196901, IMG submission 169099) | Freshwater to marine saline gradient viral communities from Chesapeake Bay - CB_1504_1 Viral MetaG (v3) (version 3) | ecosystem: Environmental > Aquatic > Marine > Coastal | place: USA... | reverse complement strand
GATAAGCTGACGAAGGGCAACGTTAGCAACAAGAGTCAGGGAGTTCATCTCGCCGTTACGGGCAAAGATGGAACCGATCATGCTGTTGAAGCTGGTTTCGCTGATAGCCGAACTGATGATCGAGCCAGAAGGCGTGCGATATGCAGCAGGAACTGGGTTCGTTGCTTGGGCGTCGGAATCAATCCACTTACCGAAACCACGCATGCCGTAAGGAGTGCCTGCGCCATTTTCGACGGACATTTCGTTGCTGGATGCGATGGTAGCTTCGATATCACGCTTGAGTTCACGCATCGACTTTGCTTCGGCTTGGGCGATATTGGCAGGACCAATGCTCGTTACAGCTTGTTGCAGGTTCGACACGAGATAATCGCGGCGCATGACTTGGATGTAGTTACCCAGACGAGCGCGGTCAGCAAACTTGTCACTGAACGAAGTCACGTCGGAACCTTCGGAGATGCCAGTGGTGACTGGGGATGCGAGGGAGTCGACGGTCCATTCGGTGTAGGTTGCCGATGCCTTGCCCTTAGAGCAAAGCGACAGGATCGGGGTTTCTTCTGGTGCAAGGATAGCAAGTTCGTTGCTGAGATCCTCACGGTTGGAGATCGCTGAACCTTGGCCAGTCTTGGCGGCGGGAGCGTTTGGTTGATAGGTAGCACTAATTGGCATAATATTTGATAGTTAGAAGTTATTTGAATTTAGCGATTCTGGCAGCAATCCATTCTTCCGGGCTTCCACTTTTCTCAAAGCGGTTGTATGCATCTGCGACCTTAGCCTTGACGGGCGAGGAAGATTTAGCCGCACCAGCACCAAATGGGGTTGAAGATGGATTGACCTTCAACTTACTTCCCATCGCTGATTGCGTTTTAACCTTCTTGTTTCCGTAGAGGGATCGAGCGGCATGAGCCAAGATATATTCAATCTGAAATCCGATTTCTGGAACTTGCGATTTGATTCGGTCGATCAACGGGTCAGACACCAGCGCCTTATAGTTCTTTCCGATTTCAGACTCTTCGTCCTGAATATCTGGAACTTCACTTTTAGCTGCCTCTGAATACTGCTTGGACATCTGCTCATACTGGGCAATCTTAACAAGATGCTGTTGTTGAGCGGGGATGTATTTTGTCAGTGCTTCTCGGGCATTCCGGTTTGCTTTCCGAATTTGCTTTTTGCTGAACTCTTTATCGCCAACAACGATGATATCGTCAGGACCATAATCTTCATGTTCCTCTAGGATTTCATCAGTTGTTTCAAGCGTTCGCTCAAGCTCGTCATACTTTCCCTTTAGCTCTTCAAAGGAAGAAACTTCACGGAATGGATTCTCGTCTTGAGGAATGCTTTTGACTTGTGGCTGAGGCGCGGATTGAATCTTTTCCTCAAGGGCTTTCTTTTGAGCGGTTAGCTCACCAATGCGTTGAAGCAATCGGCTTTTACCCTTTTTGGCTAGAGATTGAATCTGCTCAGTTGTAAGAGACAGCAGGTCAATTTCGGACTCTTCTTCGGTTTCCTCTTCGGATTCATCTTCTGATTGCTCATCTGATTCCGTAGATTCCTCGTCTTCTAGACTGGCAGGTTCCTCTTCGGTTTCAGCAGAATCATCAGACTCTTCTTCGGGTTCTTCCTCTGGAGAGGTTTGTCTGGACATACGTTGAGCTACAAGCTCCTCGAATGACATATTGGACACCGATTCAATAGCTTCGGCGGTAGCTTCTGGATTACTCATAATGTTTATCAAACGCCATTTACGCTCGGCGATGCGTGTTCGTGATTAACCAATACTATAATCATTAGTATGTCAAGTAGTTTAGTAAGGTATTGGAATCGACACAAAAAAGAGGCCGTAGGGAAAACGAAAACCCTACGACCTCTAGTATGACACAAACCTAAAACACGCTAACACCCGCTAACGCAGGGCGACTAGAGCATGAAGTTGAATCGCCTGTCAACTATTTTCAACTGACAGCAGTGACAGTAACTCATCCAGAGTAGCCACGCTTCCTGCAATCTTCATAACCTCGTTAGTCTCAGTGCATTGGCGAAGGTCAGCGAAGAAACGCTCACGCTCGTCACGCACAAACTGGACGATTGCTTTGAACTCGTCTCGATCAGATAGTGCCTCAACGGCTTGCTGAATGGTTGGCTTGGGTAGTTGTGTCATGTATTACTTGCGCTTGGACATTCCAGCTTGGCTCATGGCAATTGCCACTGCTTGTTTGCGACTCTTAGCTAGAGGGGCTTTCTTTGGTCCTTTAGGATTCACTCCAGCGTGCAGAGTTCCAGCCTTGTATTCACCCATGACTTTCGCCACCTTAGCCTGCTTGGTTGCTTTTGTTTTGGGACTTCTCATGAGTTACTTCTTTTTGGTTTTTTTCTTAGGCATGCGACCCATCTTGATTTCAATCTCAACGTATCCCTTGCCTTTTTTGCCGTTACTTTCTTTGCCTTCTTTATGGCCGCAGCCGCTTGATTTACTTTTCATAAGATTACTTCATTGATTTGCTTCCGCTGCACTTCCATTTGCGGGAATCGTTGTAAAGTTTTTCTGCTTCTTCTGGTGTCATATTATTTTTAATCCAATTTGCCCTCCAAGAAATTACTCTTACATTTCCTTTAGTGTAACCCAAAGACGGAATTATTTTATCTAAAGACGGACTGTTATTTTTTTCTTTTGATGTTGATATTTCGATTCCAAGAACTGGGCATTCCGTTGGAACAATTATATCGCTTAATTCAATATTAAATTCAAGACCATTTTTTTTAGCTCTAGATTTAGCGGAGTAAAATAAAGAATTCTGAATATTGTTTTTTCTGTATTTCTTGGCATACTCGTTAATTTTTTGCAAATTTTGTAATCTGTAATTATTTTCGCATTCTTTACATGATCTCACTTTCCCACCAGTCCTAAAATTAAAATCACTAAATTGTTTCCATTTTTTACATTTATTGCACCATTCAAATTCTCCAATAGGTTTAAGTGGTCTGTTAGTTCTATGGTGGCAAGGAAGGCAGCTTTTAATTTTATGTATTGACTCACTCCTAACTTTTCTAAGTTCTCCGCAAAATGGGCATTTGCACATGTAGAATGTTCTTTTTCCTTCTTTTATCGGCCCTTCTACAATATAAGATTCTTGTGGCTCAACCATGAGGCTATTATCTCATAGACTTATCACCTTTGCAACGCCATTTTTTACGACTTAACTGGTTGGGTGAGTTCTTATCACTGCGCCAGTCCCCCTTGATAGCGTTGGACCTCGCACAATAAGAATCACCACGGGCCGAGCCGGGCGAAATAGTTGCCCCCTTCTGCCCATACTTGACGGTTTTCTTACGTCCGGTGTCGGGGTTAGTGATTACTTTCTTGAACCGTTTTTCGCTCATGTTTATATTTATTTATACATGGTTATATCTACTTTGAGATATAACTTGAATTAACGCTTCTTGGCCGTTTTAGCAGACCGCTTAAAATCTTGGGCTGAAGGAGCCTTCTTTGAACCCACCTTATTCATCTTCTCGCCGCTTCCAGCTTTGATGCGGGCTTTCTTGGCATTGAGATTCGCGTAAAGTCCTTGTTTCATACAGTTATTGTTGCATTCCTTGCGTTGTGACCCCGCCCATCTGGGCTGGATTTGTTCCAATGCGTCCAATCTCAGCGTTCTGAGCTTGCTGCATCATGAATTCATATTGCCCCATGTATTTCTGGAGGCGTCCAGCAAAGGCTTCGTCAGACTGTGCGCGTTGAGCAACGTCTGGTTGCTGGACATACGCCTGAACCATTTGCATTGCGATTTGTGCGCCGTTTGGTTGCGCCGGAACCTCAATGCCTGCAAAGATCTTCGCAAGGTCGTCAGTAACGTTCTTGGCGACCTTCTGTTGAGCTTCTTCAACTGGTTGCAGCACATAGTCCGCAAAGATCGGGTTGATTGAAGATGCTGTGAACTCAAGCAGCTTGTTGACATCGAGGACGCCGTTGCGGTCAAGTTGCACTAATGACACCATGTTTTTCAACTGAGTCTCGGAGGTTTCAGGATCGGTGGACAAAGAATCAAACGATACCGTAATGCTGAAGTTTTCGTCAGGACTGCCCTTGGTCATCGTCTGAGGATTGGGATTGCCTGTGACTTGGAAGAACACTTCATCCGGTCCCATGCGTTGATATAGTTTCCATGCCATGTTCAGCACATCGCGCACATGATCTAGGAACTTGCCAACGTAGAATTGCTGACGGGCAGCGGTGAGCGGATTGGTTAAATCAAGTCCAACGGCCCGATCTGCCTGCGCTCTCATGGACATTTCGGCCTCAACCGACCCCTGATCCATTTGCGGAACTGGCCCCCAAGCAATCTCACCAAGACGACGGTAAGGCACTCTGCGGCCCGGACCCCAATCAGACGGTGGGCGTCCTGCTGGGTGCATTAGCGGCGGCAGCGTAGCGAGTGATGCACGGTCAATCCGGCTATCACGCTCAGTCTTGATTTGCATTTGCGCTCCACGAAGCACATCGCTAAAGGTTTGAACCTCATACATGCGCTTCTGGTCATTTGCCAAACGAGTCACCACGAACGGGTAATCGTCATAGCCGTTAAGAAGCTCATGCTTTGCATAGCCTTCAGCCTGCGGATGGAATACGGTGCAATAGATGCCCTCGGAACCATCCTCTTCGTCAATCAAACGTTGGTATCCATAGACCACCATCACCAAGTCATTGTCGTCAGTGATCGGAAGGCGTGTAATCGTCTTCACCTTCTCGCCGTCTAAATACATTGAGTCTTTCCCGCGAAGGTGCGAGATGGCATAGTCAACCCACTTGCGGTCCCAGCCTTCGTTCGTCGCCTTCTTCTCAAGCTCCTGAGCGGTCAGGAATGTGCGCCAGAAGATATACGGTGCGCGTTGTGGGTCAGAAACGTATGGAGGAAATACAACCTCGCCATCTGGAGCGCACGAATAGACGATCGGGCAGTCAACGGTTTGGCGGGGCAGCGGGATGTCGGCTACGCCCTTCTTCCGCATGTCAACGATAGCCTTCTTGGCTCGCTTGTTTGACAGGTCTGGAAACGCCTGCTGGATAAGCCCAAGCAGCATCTCGTCATCGTTCCCTTCAATAATAAGATTGGCTAGATCAGGGGATTGTTGGGCAATTTGGTCGATGGTGACTTGTTGCAAATATGTCCTTTTTTCTCGCTTCCAACCGACATAGGATACCATAATCCCCTTCTCTAGCAAATAGTTCGCTCCAAGTTCCATCTGGTTCTTGAAGTCTGGAATATATGTCGAACGCATCCATTTGAGGAACGACGATACAATAGAAGCTCGCGGCATTGAAGCCATCGAAGTAGGAAACGCCTTAATGTGGCTACGCTGAAGGGCTTGATCAAACAGCGAGACATACATGTCGATTCGCTCACCAACCACGTTCACCTCTTGATCTGACGCGCCCTGCCAAGGAAAGGCATTCGCACCGTTCTTGCGTAGATCGTCAGACTTTCCGTCCCAGATGTTCCGTCGATCATTGTAAGACCTCAAGCAAGACTCGAAATAGTAATCCAAATCAATCAGGCATGTATCATACGCATCAGCAAGCGCACCAACATCAGGTTCCTTATCCGCATAGATAAGAGCGTCATCCTCTACTTCTTGTGATTCAATCATGATACGTATTCGTAATAATCATCTGGGTCAGCTGATACTAAGCATACTTTGATGCGTTTGCCAAGCAATTTCTGAGATATGCGTGACGGGCATTTGACGGGAACAGCCAGTCCATCCATGCGAATCATAACCCAGCTTGGGTTGCTGCACATACGCATAACAAGGAACTCTTCATCAATTTGCTGCTCGATCAAACTGTCGAGACTGCATGGTGACTCGTCGATAATTAGCGTTTTCTTTGCAGGACGCCCCCGTTTCGTTGCTTTCTTTGCTACTTTTTTCATACTAATATCCACCAGACCCGTGAGTTGTAACAAATGATTGGCTGTTGTCAACATGATCGAGATTCGCAATGGCGGCGTATCGCAATACATCAATAGGATCTTTATGAGCTTCCTTTAGTCCACCGTCTCCAGTATACTCTGACAATGCCTGAATAATGTTCTCGCAATCGGAGCTTACATAGAACTTTGGCCTATTAACAGAATCAAGAGGCTTGCTGGTATCCCACGCCATCTTCCCGATAAGTGCCTGAAGCCCGTCATCAATATCAAGTCCCGGTGCAGGAATGCATACCATGCCGGATTCGTTTAAGTCTTCGATGATCGAGGATGACCCATCTTGCACCTGATACTTTGCCGCACCTAGCCGGGGGTCGATCAACCGCTCAAAGATTTCTTCGTCGCCCTCCATTTCCTGAATGGCTTCGATGTAATCGCGGATACCGAAGCCTTGGCCCTTGCATCCCGGCCCCGGAACCCACTTCCCGCCCTTCCATTCAGCCCAATCACCAACGTCAACTCCCGGCCATTCACGGTAAACCCAGAATGTTCCAGTCTCGTCAATGGCAACCCAGCACATAAACCAGTTTTTTGCGCCAGCGGGGTCAATGATATGATAACGTGTAACGTTATGGGTTGGAATGGCGTCAGGCGAAACAATATTAACCACTTTGTTAAACTTGGGAAACTTAGTGGCAGCGGCTTTTGTGGGTATGCCGTAAGCCCTGATTAGAATTTCTTCTCTAGGCTTCCCCATTAAGGTTTGTCTAATTCGGTCATAACCACCAAAAGGATTGTCTTGAGAGTGGAAATAATGAACGGTTCCCTTAATGTTCTTGCACTCCAGAATAGTTGGAACAATCTCATTATTTAGCAACTCGGCTTCTCTGCTTTCGATAACCTTCGCGCCATCAAGATACTGTTTAATCAGCTCCGTATATCCAAAGATCGGAGTAAACGTTAGCATCATCTTGCTGTTTCTAGTGGCCAGTCGGAATCTTAAAGTGTCAACCAATTCGGGACCACCAAGCATTTCGTCACACCAAGCCCCGATATTCAGCCATGTTGCTTCTTTTGATCCAAGCTCTGCACCCTCTAAAATAGTCTGATTGTTTGCAAATGCTGCATATGTCTTGAATGAAATCCGTGATCCATTCGGCAAAATCAAAGAATTGTCAGTCCATCCGTTTTTGCGGGAATATGAAAGATACGTGTTTTGACTTGTCTGCTTGCTTTTGAATTCCGCTGGCATCCAGTCATATACCGCTGCTTGTTGCTGCCGAATTGACACTTCAGCGTTTTGAGCAAAACAAAAGATGTCGGCATTCGGATTTTCAATAGCGGCCTTTACTACGAAGTATGCTCCTACTTGAGTTTTGCTAGAATTGTGAGAAACCACCCCAGCGGCAACATAGTTATTATAGACAGGGACATGGAAATCCCAAACTGTATCATCTCGGAGGTAATCGATATTTTTTATCTTTACTTCTGGAGGTAATAATGCATTCTTCGCGCATGGCGAGAAATATAGAATACCCCGTTGAACAAATTCGACAATGGATTGAAGAAGGAAAGACTCAGCAATGGGTTGCTGACGAGTTGGCAAAATCGACCGATCCAAGGATTCAGGTGAAGCTAATCTACAAGGTTTGCAAGCGTCACGGCATACAGTGTCAAAGGACTGGTCCCCGATCTGGTCAAGGCCATCCTGAATGGAATAATGGAAAGATTTTCTGCAAAAATGGCTACGTGAAGATTTACGTTCCAGACCACCCATCTTGTGTTCGCATAAACCAAAAAAGAGAAGAGAAAGCCAATGGAGGATATTTTCGAAAGCTTTATTACGTCTGGGAACACCGTTATGTGATGGAATTAATGCTTGGCCGTCCACTGGTGAAGGGCGAGGTTGTTCATCACATTGACGGCAACACAGCAAATAATCACGAATCCAATCTTGAGCTTTTTCAAAGCAACGCCGAACACCTTCGCCAAACGCTTGCGGGAAAAATCCCCAAATGGACCGAAAAGGGACTAGCGAACATTGCGTTTGGGCGTTCACTAGAAGGGAGCCGGACGAGAGCGAACTTAAAGGCTGCCATCCCGAGGGTGTCAGGAGCAAGTGAGCCATTGAGCAATGTAGAGATTCGCCGTTACTTAGTGTCACTCGGTAAATCCCTGAAACAGGTTTCTGAAATGGAGTCTCTGCTTGAGCTTCCACCATTCGATGACCGTCCCAAGCATGAACGTAAAATGATCCTTTGATTTCACTAACCTTAGTCGATGTCTTGGATACGGGGTCATAAATTTCCTGCTCGCCTCCAAGGCATCGATTTCCGCCGCTAATAAGTGCTTCGTTTCGAGTTTCAAGGCACTTCTCAAGCTTTTTCCAGTTGTCGAACTTCCATCCATACCTGAACGGGTCTTTAGCTGCATTGCGAATAGCCTCTTCGCGGATTTGATGAAACTCCATCAGTTCCACGGCTTCCATTTGAGCGATTTCCTCATCCGTCGGGATAGAGAGAACCGGATGATCAGTCCATTTTAGCATTTCTATTATTCGTTGATAATCTCAGCCTCGATTGCACTCTCCTTGATCTTGCTGGCAATGCGAGCTTTGGCGTCCAGAATCATCTTGGCGGCGTCATCAAGACTTGCACCCTTTCGATGTTCAACCACAGTTGTGGCCATTCCGGTGAGTTGCGCTGCCTTGTCCGTCAGAATACCCACGGTAACGGCAAGCTTGTCAGGACTAATCTTGGCAAGCTCTTCTGGATTATCAAATAGTTGTTGGGAGCGCTCAAAAAGCAAATCCGTGTAATCCTGAGCCGCAATCGCGTAACGCATAGAGAACTCCTTGCGCTTCGTCTCTAGCGTATCGTTGTGACGCCATTGAAGCCCCCTAATCGTCTCTCTACCGAGTCCGGTCGCCTTTTGGATGTCGCTTATCCTCGCGCCTTGTGCGGCCAGCCACAGGGCCATTGCGGCCTTATTAGGGGCGTAGTGTTCAACGCACGTTCCGGGATTCAGCTTTGCACGTTCCTTGACCTCAAGAAACCACGCTGCCTTGGCCTCGCGTTCGTCAACGTATTCGGCCTTGAGCTTTTCGTTTGGATCTTTACTTGTCATTTTACTTGTCGGACTTTTCAGAAAGACCGCTTATAGCAAATGAAATGCTTTTAGCAAGCGCAGAATCACGATACTCTTTGTTGCCACGACGATAAGAAATAGGAGAGGCTGTCCGAGTTGGCGTGCTACTTGGAATCTTAATGTTTAAGGCTTTATTTTTTGCTCCAGCCGCCCTCGATTCGATCTCCATTTGAGATATCAAATCGGCTTTGCTTGTTCCTGATACTTTTGTCGTCGCTTCTTGGCCAACAACCTGACGAGAAACGCGTTGCTGCTTGAAAACGTCGATTGCTTCTGCAAGCTTTTCGATGTTTCTGATGTCTCCCTCGAACTTATTGATGATTGATTGGATGTCTTCATTTCCTATGTTTTTTGATTTTCTCGCTTGATCAAGTGCTTTCTCCGTCCTGTCCCATGCTTGAAGTATTTGTTGATCCGTCACCCCACGAACGTATTGTTGAAAGTCTGGAGTATCACGCACGATTTCAGACTTGCGACCCTTGACTCTTTTAGCTGAATTCCCAAGTTCTGCAAGTTCTGAAATCTTATCGGCGTTATCATCAATGTATCCAAAGATTTTTTGAAGCTCCGTCCTAGATGTTTCCTCAAATTCTTTGATTAAATTGTTTTTATCGACAGCTCTCCTCCCAGTTGGAATAAGACCAACTTCTCTTGAACTTTGGTCTGTAAAATAACCAAATGGGAGTTCGTAAGTGTTCCCATCAATTCCTTGCAATGCGGGTCTTCCACTGTCATCAATAATGATTCCAGTTTGTCCTTGATAGTTCACCTCGCTTCCAACCAAATCAGAAATAGTTGGATCAACTGCCATTGGAGGTTCTTTTTGGAAGGCAAGTGGCTTGAATTTGCCTTCCTGCTCTTGAATGTATGCACGGATGTCATTGGGAGTAATGGAATTATCAACCCCAGAACCTCTTACCTTTGACACTGAAACTTTTGCTTTTTTGGCCAACTCGGCAGCAAGCCTTGTTACCTTTGGCTTGCTTTGAGGCATGAGTTTGACGCCAGAAACTTCAGGAATCAATTCACCGTTGCGATTGAACCTTGGTGACTGCGGCATCAGGTTATTTTTGATGCTGTAATAAGAGCTTGGGCCAAACGGAATCACAACGTCGCCACTAGTTTTGATTGCGCTTTGGATTCGATCAAATGCAAACGTCCTAAAGATGCCAGTAACCGGATCTGGTGAAACCTGTGACATGAGCGGGTTAATGCTCAATTGTCTTTTTGTTTGCCGCCCAAGAACCGAGTTAATGAAGTTTTTGCGCCTTTCCCAATTTGCAGGGTCAACGCTTTGATAATATGCATCGGTTGACTTTCCAGAGTTCTGAATCTCGACAGACTTTTCAATATCCTCCAAGATAGACTTAGGCTTTAGTCCGAGTTCTTTTGCAATATTGTTTTTCGCTGCTCTTTTGACATTTTTCTCAAGCTGGCGAAGATCCATTGACTCAAGATATAAACGACCTTTCTTTAGAACCCACTTAGTAGGAACAACATATCCTTCAGCAATTCCTTCAATCTGAACAGAACGGCCTTGCTGGAATGGTTTGTTTGTAACTAGAAGTCCGTGTTTTTGTGATGCCTCTAGTGCGTCTTGCAGAAATAACGCTTCCCCGAACCTCCCGTTATCAATCACGCCAGCCTCTTCCAAAGCCTTTAAGTGATCGGAGGTAAGAAATCCTTCGCCATTTCCATTTTCGTCTGGGACAAGAACATTGTCAGGAAGCTTCTCTCCGCGAGCCACAATCTGCTCATTGACGTTCTTAATGGCTGGGTCTGCTCCATAATGCTTTGGATTGTCTGACGCCACATCAACAAGCCTCGGCGGTCTTGTTGCACTTGGCTTGCCCGATGTTTCACGATACATCTGACGAACCATGGACTTCACTTCTGGAATCTCACGGAACCCGTCAGCAAGCAATCCCGTCCCCATTACCATGCGCCCAGTTGCATCAGTCGCCCCGCCAAGCTTGAAGTGCAAGTTCTTAACGATGGGGGTGGCGTTAAACAAGGTTCTGAACGTGTTTTCGACAGACCTGCGGAGTGGCGTCTTTCTGGACTCTTTGTAAAGATTCCCCTTCAAGGTATCCTCAAGAAGCGTTTTTACGCCTTGATCCGTGAAATACTCAACTGCCAGTTCACTTAGATCGGCTGGACTGATTCCATTTTGTTCGCGCAGATTATTATACTCTTGCGACCATGCGCTGAACTCGGCGTCAAGTGTCCCATCAACATTACGAACTAGGCCGGATCTTGTCTCGTCTCCCAGCATTCTTGACACGATAGCGGAATCATTTTGCCAAACGTGTTGAATCATATGACCAGCTTCATGCATTGCCACTTCCTTGAGGAATCCAACTTTGTCGTTGATGTTTACAACGGCACGGCGATTTGCAGGATCAAAAAAGTTGTTCCCTGATTGCGCGATTTCCCACTTGAACATCCCCGGATATGCAGCGTCAAGACCTGACAACGCATATCTAAAGTCACGATCTTTAAGCTGATCGAACACAGCAATCTGATCAGCGTCCAATTTATTTCGGTAATTGAACATTTGATCAGCATTAACCTGATCCATGTTTTTCTTTCCACCAATGACTCTGCCAAGCGAGCCAAAAATAAGCGCGTCTCGTCCAGCACGGGCAACGGTAGTCTCGTCAACTCCTTGTTCATTGATGGCGTTGTAAACAAGAGTCGCCGGAGCTGTTTGCGCTACTCCTTTTGATACGCCAACAACACCTCTAGCCAATGGTGACGAATAATCTCCTAATGATGCAACAGCACGGCCAAGCCCTCCAACGCTTTCATTGGCTGCAACACGCTTAAAGAATGGAGTTGAGCTTGTGCGTTCAAGCATTTCCTCGCTCATAACTCGACCAAAATTCCCCATTTTGCGTAAAACAACAGGAGCGACAATAAGGCCGACTTTAGTTCCTGCATAAACTCCAAATGCAACAGGATTCGTCATGAGTGTTGCCGCCTGAATAACCTTTGGAACACCATTGAATCCAAAAAGCCTTTCTGTTTTTCTCACAAAACTGTTCAAGCTAGCCACTCCAGCACCAAGTTTTTCCGCGCCAACAGCAACTCCCTTTATCGCACCAGATGCAACTCGACGAGAAGCATCTCCTGCCGTCCTGATTGAATCAATACCAACTTCGGTTTTGTTTGCGAAATCACTGACGTTTTTTATGCCATCATCAATCTTGTTGATTTGAGATCCAAGCTCGTCAAACTGAGACGTGAGAGTATTTAGTTTTTCCGTCAACTCCACAGATTTTGCGGAATCACCAATTTTAACTGCATCATCAAGCTTGCCAGAAGTAAGCGAGATATCATCAGAGAGTTTTTGCGCGGCAGATGTTGCAAGAGTTTTTGCCTCAGTCAATCTTCGGCCTTGAGTAACAGCAGCAAGTCCAGCCTCAGCTTTTCTTGTTGCATCCGCCGTTCTGATCATTCTGAATCCAGCACCAAGACCAACAGTCGCCATGCCCAAAGCCAATCCGGGAACGTCGCCACCAGCTTGTCCCACTGATTCGTAATTGTTTAGTGACTCAGTGAATTTCTTGTCGCCGTCTTTTTCGCCGAATTGCGCAACATAGTTTTGCCGTGTCGCTTCAACTGCGTTAGCAACCTCATCGCCAGCACCAACAATTTCGGCCAATTCAACAGAACTCGTATCACGAAGAGTCCTGTCAAGCATCTCTGTTTCATATGCTATCTGGTCCTCTCGCCTTGTAGCTTCTTCTTTGGACATTAGCCCGATCTTCTCAAGAGTCGGAAGCAATCCGATGTCTTGTCCAAACACGTTCGTTTTCTGGACGGCACTGGCAGTTTTCTGCAAGCTTACTGCTGCACCCTTGACCAATCCACCAACCGCTTGCGCTTGAGCCGTTCTGACTTCCTCTATTGGCTTGCCAGTAAACGTTCCCCTAAGCAAGACGTCCGCACCCGCACCGAATCCTTTTAGGCCCTTCCACAGTTCTGTGAAAATCCCGTCTTCGGATGGTTCAGGCTTATCAAGACCAGCTTTGCGACGGATTGCGTAAATGCGTTCTTTTTCGGGACTTTCACCCAAGGTCATCCCGTTATCAACCCATTCAGCAGTGTTGAATAGTTCTTCTTCTGGAGTGGTGAATGCAATTCCTTTTTCCGTAAGCGCACCATCCTTCAGAAGGCCTTGATCTTCCAACATGAGGTAATCTTCACCAAACAGAGTCGCCTCTCCTTTATCATCAAGGATTCCGCGAACCTTCATTCCCTCTTCGGTATTGAATTCAGGAATTACAAATTCCCCACCAATTCTTGGATCATTCAATTCAAGATTTTGCCAATTTGGTGGACGCAAAGACATTTCTGCCATCTTGATGTTCTCGGCTTCTTTCGCAAGATACTCCTTGGTTGCCTCGGACTCAAGCGTTGCAATATCAGATTCAGGTTCCATTAGCGATTTCCTTGTGGCTTTATTTTAAGCCGGAGCCTTTCATTTGCACTCAGTGACCTCTCTGGAGTTTTTTCTTCAGTCAAGAGGGATTCAGAAGATATGATTTGATCAACAGCTTCTTGGATTTCATATGGATCTTTTTGTTCTTTTTGCAAACTTGAAATCGTTTTGGCAATTTTATTTGCTCGATTTGCGTATTTGATGCGGAAATCAATAATTTTCTTGTTACCTTCTGTTGTCTTGCCCATATTTGGAGACAATACAGTTTTGAAGTAATCCATTTCTCTGTCACTAATCGCTCCTTTGGTGAGAGCAATGTTCTTCATTGCTTCTGCTCCAACTCTCGCTTGGAAATCCTCCTCACTTGACACATCTTGTCCAAAAATCTTCTTTGCCTGCATTAATGTTTCTCGTCCAAATCCGGTTTTGACATTCGTGTTCAAAAGATTTGTAATTTCTTTTAATGGCTCCACATCAAGAGATGCAGTTGTCCCGGCTTCTCTTAGTGATCCAAGAGACTTGTCAAGCTCAAGCAGTCGTTGGGTTTGGAGCTTTGATTGAGGTGACTCTATTACAGGAGACGGCTTAGGAGAACCAGTTTGAGAAGTAATCCGAACCATGCCACCTCCAATTGGAGTTGAAGTAACGGAAAGCCCAGATTCGACTCGTTTTTGAGCTTCTTCCGCAGTAACGACTTCTCCTTTTCCTTCTTTTGTTGGAGCAAATCCAGGACGCGATCGTGGTTGTGGAGCAGTAGGTCCAACTTGTTCCGCTTGGTTTTCGGAAAGCTTTTGGATGTTTGATGTAACTCCTTGTGTCCAGAATTGATTTAGATTTCCTGGATCATTGCCAGCTCCGGGTGGAGCATAAATATTAGCAATGTCAGCAATAGATTTTGCATTTGCATATGGTCCAGTTCCTTCATTTATGCCTTTACCAAGGAGTCTCGCCATTTTATCAATCGACTCAGCAACGCTTTCAACTTTAACAGGCCCAGATGCGTCAGAGATCCCCATTGCGTTGTTTTTGTTGAGGAAAGCCGATGAAGTCCCGTTTCCGGTTTCGTGCATTGAAATAGCAGCCAATATGTTAGCAGGAACTCCATATTTGGCTCCAGCTATTTCAAAATCTTTAGCAAAAGGCTTAAGGGCAGCTGGCAAATTGTTAAGACTTGATGTGCTTTCCTCACCCAATCCGCTCACATTAATTGGCACATAGGAACCTTTCTCTGCGGCCCATTGCATTTTTTGGGTTCCCCCTTCAATCGAAACGTCCAATGTGGATGGTGGTGCATTCCCCGAAGCGAGTGCAGTTTGCGCCCTTGAGTTTGCATTTTGCTGAGCAATTTTAAGCTGCTCATTTTTGTATGCAGCATCCAGCTTTAGTTTATTTGCTTCAGACGCTTGATCTTGAGCTTTGATTCCAAAATTCAAGACGTTGCTAATAGAACTCGACGCTTGTTGAGCATAAGCAGCTGCTTCCGTTGGAGATACGTTTGGATCGTTTATTTTCTCCAAAAATGGAGATAGGCTCGACTCAACATCAATGCCAAGGCTTTTGCCCATTTTGATTGCGCTTTCGATACCAGTCACAGTCGCTTTAATTCCAGCATCCAGCTTTTTGCGCTCCGCCTTTGCCTCCCCGTATTTCTGGATACCGCTTCCAATCTGGCCTCCAAGGTTAGCCATCCCTTGCGCTTGAATATCAGCAGCGCGGGTAAAGCCTGAGAAGTCCTGCATAAACAGGCGTGGGTCAACGGAAGATCCTAGTAATGCCATAAATTTAGTCTTTCATGTAGCTGAGTTTTTCTTGATCCGCCCAAGGGACAAGAGATGAAATATTTTCAATAGTCATGTTGAGTTTCGGACAATGAACAAATTTAGCAGATTCTGGATTACGATTAATGCAGCTAGTGCAGGCATGAACGTAATCAACATTATGAAGTTTGTCTAGCTTCTCGCCCCAGACCCCCTCAAGTTTTTCGTAACGGTCCGAATCGTATGGGACATTATTGCTTTCAATGTATTCCCAAATATCTGCATGAGTCCAGTCGCGAAGAGGAAACATCATAGTAGCCTGATCCATAAGCACCCTAGATTCAATTCTTGTTCCGGCGTCTCCTCCAAGGATGGGATCTGAATCGCAACCTTTATGACCAATCCACAGGCAGTCAAATGACGGCACTTCAAGGTAATGTTGTTTAGGTCGCTTAAGAATATCCAGAGCACAAGCAAATTTGCTATTAATTGTTGGATCAGTAATTCCGGTTGGGCATGTGAGAATTGTTGAGTTTACCTTGTAATAATTCTGAACCTCCCATTCATCTCCTTCTTGTTGAAAAGCCGATTGATATGGATGCCATGAGTAAACAAGCAACTCCCAGTCTTGGGTGATCTTATCGTGAAACTTATATTTTGATGGTTGCCACGGTTCACGAAAAAATACCAATGGCAATTGAATTCCCATGCTACGCATGATATGCAGCAACACCATGCTATCTTTGCCGCCTGACCAACAAACCATTCCTTTCGGAAAATTCTTTGCGCCAGCCGCGATCAGCTCTTTCGTTTTTTCAAGTTTTGTCATTAAATCAGTGCTGCTCCCGCCGCCGCGCCTCCCATCGCTCCAAGCCCTCCAGCAATACCACCTCCTAGTGCGCCAAGCCCACCAAACAAACCAGAACTATATGATGCCTGTGCTTGCGCGTTGGCAGCTTGAGCTTGAAGCATGTTCTGCCTTTCAGCAGCACCAAGGTTAAGCCCCATATCTGGATTAATCAATCCCGGTGTTCCTCGACCAATTTGCCCCATCCCCATTCCAAGAAATTGCTGCCCAGATTGATACGAGAGTGGCTGTTGACTTAGCATTGAGAGTCCCGGCTGAGTGTAGAATCCTTGAGCTGCTTCATACGCACGACCACCAGCTTGTGCGGCTTCAGCGCGTTTACGAGCCATAACGTCTTCACGACCCATTGCTTCTCCAACAATTCCAAGGTTTCCGCCAAGCCTTCCAGATGACTGAAAGCTTTCACGGGCTTGTTGTTCATAACCTCGACGCTCTTGAGGGCTTACGCCTTGCGCTGATGCCCTTGACCTTTCGGCTTCTTGAGAGAATCCTTGAACAACAGCAGCTTGTTCTGGAGACAACCCCTGCATAACTCCGCGAGTAAGAGGTGCTTGCCCAACCATTTGACCAAGCTCTTGTTCACGGGTTGCTCCAAGTTGACGGGACGCCTCTTCGGATGCACGACGACTCAAACCAAACAAGCCTTCTTGCCTACCAACACCACCAAGGAAGCTGGAAATATCCCCAAGATTAAGCTTTTGGAACTCTGGACGGAATTGCTTCTCAAATGCAAGGACTTGCGGAAGCGCACCACCATAAGCTGATACAAACTTCCCAATATCAGCGGCATAATCAGCCTCTGGAGCTTCGACTTTCTTAGGTTTGCTTCCCATATTCTTGTATTATTTAAGTTTAGAGTAAAATTGTTGAATGTCGTATGACCTTATCCGTGGTAAATTCTTAAACTCACGCCGGAATGCGATGTATTTGAAGTCATCGAGAAATTTTCCAAGTGCTTTCCGCATATCACCAACGCACATGGTGACAAAGAGTGTGTCGCAATGGTGAAATTCACAGGCTTCTTCTGGAGAGTCTTCTTGCGAGAAAAACCCAAGGCAGAAGCTGTCAACATCAGAAACCACAATGCCAAAGCATAAATGCCAGCCAAGTAGTTTCTGAAAGTCTTCGCCATATGTCTTTGCTGCTTTTTCAAAGTGCTGGTTCATTATTGCTTGATGCAGTAAAGCATCGCAATGTTTTTAGGGCGGGTTTCAGTGCCTGAATTATTTGGTATGACTGAAACTGCATGTGGTCCACCACCAGTGGTGTTTACTGTTAAACCAGATCCGTCTTTAAAATATGATCCACTATGAGTATGAGGTCCAACCATATCGGCTTGCTTTGCTCCAAATGAACCAGATGCGGTTCCGTTTGAATTAGTACCACTACCTCTAACAAAATACCCACGAAGATCTGGAAGATTAAAAGATCCGCCAGACCCTCCGTATGTATATCCAATAGCCGCAAACAGTGTGGCGTATGTTGCTGTGCTGACAGAAGCCCCATCAGCTCCCAGCCACCCGGATGGAGCCGTATTCATGGCAAATGCCATAACTGCTCCAGATGGCAATAATGAATCGGCAAATGTGGTTGCCGACGGATTCACTGATCCCGCTCCAAGTTCGTTAGACGTAATGCCTTGAGAGCGAATCTTCAACTTCCCTGCTGCAACTTCAAGCGTAGTTCCAATGATAGCGTCATCAGTCATCGTGGTCTCGTCGATGATGTTATTCATCTTCGTGCTAGTGATCGTGTCAGTAGCAGTGAAGGTGTAAGTTGTATTTACCGCGCCCATGATTTACTTCTGTGAGAGAATTTGTCTGTTTGTTACTGATCCAGCAACCTTAATGGAGTTCACCTTGGGTGAACCAACCGTTCTTGTCAAGATCATTGTGCCTGTATAGCCTCGAATTCCACCAAGCCTGCACCTAATGCCAGCTGTTTCCGCTTCACCAACACTACTAGGAGCTAATATAGTGCCGCCAAGGAACTGTGTGGTAGTTCCGATCTCAGAAGCGTTGTCTGGATCTTCAGATGCGAAGGCAATCATATACTCACCAGTTTCTCCAGCGAGGTTCTGCATGACAATCTGTGCGTCAGTAAACCTTTTGCGCTCCATCGTCTTTAAATCATACCCGCGAGTGGTTAATGACGAGTTAATGGTTGGCGTCACAATTGATGTTCCCACGTTTGATACGCTAAAACGATCAACTGAACTATCAACAGCCTCAAGTTGGTGCAGTCCACCGTTTGCCGTCACTGCGTAGATGTTGTTTCTTACACCCGCACTGCCCAGAACGAAGTTTTCGATCAGGAACCGGGAGTCTCCAAAGGTATCCAATGACTCCCAACCTTTGTTGAGAAAGTTAAACACAAGAATCGAGTTGTTTCCTCTGGCATCATTAGCTCCGGCAACGGAATCAAGTGGAACGGCAAGGTAGTATCGGTTGTCAAACAGCACTCCTACTGATTTGTCAGCGTAATCTTTGTTAATCCGATCAATATACGGCTGAATATTTTTGGAAATTGGCTCATCAGCCCCACGGAGGTTGTAATCGTTGAGGAATTCAATGCCATAGACTCCATCGTCAGACAAAAACATCATTACATTCCCGCGCATGACAACAGATTTTCTAGCCAAGCACCCAATCTCAGAGGTAAGCTCTTTAACCGTAACATCCAGAAGGCTCCCAAGCGTTCCTTTAACAATATGTAGGCTGTTTCTGTTTAAAACAATCAGTGCATCGTCATAAAACCCATGCATTCCAACCACATAGTCCGCAGTTCCACCACTGATACGGAATTGATTCTCGATTTGATCAAAGGTAGTGGTGTCTAGAATATCCGATACGGATATTTCATCAGTAATCTTACGACTTGTATAAGTGGGAGCATTGTATGGTCCCGATTGCTTGTAGTAATACGGAACCCATAAACGTCTTTGAAAGTGAACTCCCCATGGCGCTCCGGGCTGATGCATAAACCCGCCTCCGGCACTAAATTGACCGCCAACTTCAATCTGTAACGAACTGCGTAATGGCTTAATAGCCGTCGCTCCAGTAGTTATTAAATCGTATTTCATTTGTGACAGGATTGGCGTCTGATACGTTACAGACGTAGATCCAGCCACAACAAAGGAAAGCTGATTGCTGTTTACCCGTGTAAAAAAACGATTTCCATTCAGAATGCTATCGGCCCCAGTAAATCCGCTGATTTCAGCCCATCCATTATCCGCAAATCCATGAGAGTTGATCGTAATTGTAATTATTCCACCAGACGCCCACGATGCGGCAGTGGCATTCAATGGAGTCGGAATGGTATAGTATGGCAACGCTGCTGTTGTTGTATAGGTAAACACATCCCCACTAATACTTGTTACAGTCTGGGTTCCATTTGGCGGGGTAGTCCCTGCATGGATTCCAGTCAGTCCAGCAACGCTAATTGAGTCGCTTACTGCAAAGGCGTGACCTTTTACGTTCGCAGTTACGGTAGTTCCGATTTGATATGCAGATACGATGTCTTGCGTGAAGTTTGGAACTGGAGCGTAAAATTTAACTTCAGTTAATGATGCACTTTCAATATAAAGCTGTTTGCCGATTAGCAATTCAAACTCTGGTATTGTGCATTCATAGACAGAAACAATATCCCCTTTCTTCAGGGTAAGATTGCCATCAACACTGACTGTCACCAAGCCGTCCAATGCCGTAATGGCGAGGCCGTTTACATTGAAAATTTGTGGTTGAGTGTATTCGCCACCCGGAGATAGGGTGAAACCATCAGTAGCAATTGCCGAATCAACACCAAAAACCTGCGTCTGACTTGATGTGAATTCGTATATGAACGAGTCTTCGTCAACAATTGACTTCACCAAGAATGTTCCATTAGCAGGAGTTCCGCCAGTAAGTCCGCTTACAGTAATTGTCGCGCCAACCGAAAGCCCATGATCACGAACGTTTATGATTACGTCTACGCTGCCTGCTTGAGACGCAGATAGCACTGGTCTTCCATTGGGATACCACTCAAACGCCTGTTGCCCGTCACGGAACAGCATGATCTTGTCGAACAACTGGATCATCTCGGTGCTTGCACCCAAAGCCTGCCCAATCGGGTAAGGGATGTCAGTAATGGCAAACGTAGCTAGATCAACCTTCTTGGCGACGGTATCCAGTGCAACAATGATATACTCCTTATTCCCGGTATTGGGATCGCTGAACAGGCATGAAGCCCTTACGTTGGCGTTTGCCGTGTCGTTAATCTGCATCTGGGACAGTGTGCCATCCACATCAGTTGGCGCGGTAGTCACTCCTGCAATCGTGTAGTCGAGCGTATCAGCATCAAAGTAGGTTAGCTCATAGCTGCCATTAAACGAAGCGTCCAATCCAGCAATCGTAGCCCAACCCGAAGTCCCAGCCCCAAACCCATGTCCAGTAACCGTAAGGCGCACCGTCCCAGTAACCGGAACCGTAACATTGGAAATCGTCTTCGCCACATCAATCAAATAGAACGGCAACTGCAACGGAGTCTCACCAGTAGTCAACGCACTGGTCTTTTCTACAATCCCTTTGCGGGGCCTCCAATATCCCTCCATCCGCCCATTCAGCGACTCCCTAACCTCACCCTCTTGGAGTTGGTTGGACTGAAGCCTTTGGTTAACGCCTGTGAATCCACGATCCGTGTCCTCACCACTAGCCTCACCACTCTGGGCAAACTGGGACATTAAACGTAGTAAACGATAACCACACCGGACGTAAGCACCACGGAACTGAAGTTACCTCCAATACCCAAGCCAGCAGGCAAGGTGATGGTCTGCAACCGCGATGCTCCAGTGATGTTCCCAGACGCACTCGCCACAGTGGACAGCACAGCGTCATTCACAACCTGAATCCACCGGATGTTACCAGTATACGTAGTGGCAGCAGACGAAAGCACAATGCCTCCACCTTGGCCTTGAAGGTCGTAACTAATAGAACTAGCCATAATAATATAAAGTATCACCAACGCAGAACACGCCAGTTCCAGCACAAGCTACTATATTATAG
>Ga0196901_1000461_pt1 | contig 21269 bp, 28 predicted proteins | sample CB_VirMetaG_FD_169099 | JGI IMG/M metagenome (GOLD analysis project Ga0196901, IMG submission 169099) | Freshwater to marine saline gradient viral communities from Chesapeake Bay - CB_1504_1 Viral MetaG (v3) (version 3) | ecosystem: Environmental > Aquatic > Marine > Coastal | place: USA... | reverse complement strand
GGCGTCTACGTTGCCAGCTACATCGCCGGTTACGTCACCAGTTACAGCGCCTACAAAACCAGCCGTAGAAGTGACTGGACCAGAAAAAGTTGTGCTCGCCATGAGATTATCTCCGTGTTGCAGCACTCGCTACGTAGTCATCTGCAATGTCCGCTGGGCCGGTCTACGTAGCTGGATTTCCCAGACTTAAGGAATTTATACGCGAGCAAAGCCGAAGCGTCAAGATGATTTCCAGATGCGTGGTCGGCGATTGTTTTGCTCTTTCGTTATGACTCTAAGATTCCACGGTACGTGCAACCCGCACACGGTTCCACCTTGCAGCGGGACGATGTGATCGACTTCATGCACGATACCGGTAGCCTCAGAAATCTGCCTGCGTAATCTGTAAATCTCATGGATCTGATTAAGCATTTCCTTATTTAACCACGGCGGACACGCCTGTCGTCTTGCTGCCCGATATTTAGCTTTGCCTGCATGTAGTTTTACAGGGTCTCTAGCAGCATCATGTTCTTTTGCTCGTTCTGGATTATTTTTCTTCCATCGTTTTGCTCGATCCACAGCCTCTTCACGATGTCGAGCGGCGTAATCACGGGCGCGTTCGCGGCTCTTATTGATGTCGGCATAGTAGTTCTCACGCACGCGCTCGATAATCTCATCGCGGTTGTTGTCGTACCACTCAGCAGCACGGCGCTTCTTCTCTTCCGGGTTTTCTGCGGCCCACTTACGCATCCCTTCCCGGCGACGTGGAGCAAGGCACTCAGAGCACGTCCCACTAGATGTAAAGCGGTCAGCAATATGGCCGTGTTTGCACGGCTTGCCAGTGTTGTATCGAGGTGAGCCTGCGGCTTTGGCTTCGGCGCGAGTAGTAGGTAGTTTTGACACAGGTAATCTCCGGTTGTGTATACAAATCATACCACCCTAAATTAAAAATACAATAGCCGCGCATAAAAAAGCCCCCTTGCGGGGGCTTTTACCTTGAAAATCAAGGATTTAACTTAGGCGCCCGGCGAACCGAAGATACCTAACGCATCGGACCAACCGAAAGAGTATCTTTCGCGCGCCTTGTAACGTACGTTACCGGTGTCGAAGTCCCCCTCCATTTTGGTGGTCATCGGAGTACGCACGAAGTGCTTCAGACCATTCGGGATGTCAGTGGTCAGGAACCACGCATCGCTGTCGGTCAGGAAGTTATTCACTGCGTAACCGCCCGGAATCGCACCGTTGTTGGCGATTGCGTTGATGTCGTTGTCAGCGGTGCTAACACGGCCTTCAGTCTTCAACAGACGGGTAGCCACGAACATCAGGTCACGAGGAATGATGAGCTTCTTCGGCTTAGCTGCGATCAGCAGGCCGCGCTCGTCAGTCCAACCACCGATCTGAATTACTGCCGCCTCAAGGGAGGTTTCGTTCAGGTCAGCGTTTACCGCAGGTCTGTTGGAGTTAGTACCACCAGATACCAGCGGGTGTGCAGTAGAGCACAGGGTCACACCGTCACCACCAGTGTAGCCAGAAGCAGCGAATGCGTTATTCAACACAGACGCAGCCTTGATCTGCTTGGTGTACGCCATAGCACGAGCCAGAGCCTTGGTGTAGCGAGAAGACAGGCTGTCATACAGATTGTCTTCTACCGCTTCTTCAGTAATGCTGAAGCCCAAAGCGATGGTTTCGTGGCTGTAGCGAGAGGTGAACGCTTCTTGTGCAGCGTCGTACTGAATGGCGTCGCCTTCAGACTTAACCGGTGCAGCAGAGAAGCCGCTCAGCTTCACTTCTTCTTCAAAAGAGCGATCAGAACTTTCGGTCTCGAAAATTTCCTTATGCTCTTCACCATAACGAGAATACTCCATGCCGAACAGTGCGTTCAGGCCCGGCAGGAGCTCCTTCACCATTTGTGCGCGTGAAATTGCCATTACTTAGCTCCTAATTAAATGCCGGTAGAGTTGGTCAGCTGGTGCCCAGCGTTCCACTTGACCAGTACTTCGGTGAAGCCGCTAGAAGAAGCGGTTTCAGCTACACCTTCAACAATGCGGAAAGGCAAAGTGTTGGTAGTAGCAACAGTAGAACTGTCCAGACCGCCGTTAGAGCGACCAGTTGCAGTAGAACCGTTAGCAGAAGCACCTTCTTCGGTACCAGCGTTAGCACCGATAGCAGCCTGAGTAACGTAGCTCATTGCGCCGTTGTCATCGACAACAGCCATCTTGAACAGCACGTTCGGATCATCAACCACGTACGCGGTGATGTCGGAAGCAACAACGCTGCCCGGATAGTAGTTACGGAAGGTCAGACCATAGGTCGGATCAGTGTAAGAACAGCCTACAAAAACGCCAACAGCAGCGATAGCGTCATCGTAAACACCACGGTCAATGTAGCCGTCAGTAGCCAGAGCAACAACGTCACCGTTGAAGATTACGTCAGTGTTACCTGATTCAATCTTGTAAGCACGGGTGGCGCCATTGTAAGGATTACCGTTGACCATCTTGACCGGAATCATGCCGTAAGGGGCAGAAACAGTCGGATATGCCATGAGATAACTCTCCTAAAAGGAAAAAACGAAGGTTCTAAGAACCGCGTCCAAAACTGACCTGCGATTTACGCTCCTTGTAGAGCGGCATACGCGGGTCATTCTCACGCATAAAGTTGTTGTCGACCGATTCAATTTGAGCTTGGTTCGTACGGTTATAGTACGCGTTACGCTGCTCAACGAACTCGGTCGGCATCTTGCAGAGGATAAGGCCACCAATTTCTACGAGGCCGGAAGAGGCTGCGTCACTATCAACGTGAAGCTCCAATTCAGGATGGTCCTCGAGACGGCAGGTTTCCCAGCCCTCACGCACTTTACGCGAAAAGTTCGTTGGATCACTAATGCCTAACATAGACTTACGGATCCAACGGAACGTGAACCCCTCTTGAGGTTCTGGTTCAGGCAACAGGGATGCAGGTGCCCACTGCTTCTTACGCGCAGTCGTTTCACGAGTTTCTTGCGAGCGAGAAACCGGACGAGGTTCACGGTTACGAATTTCATCAGCCATTACTATTCTCCAGTTTCATCACTTCGCGAGCATAGGCTTCTGGGGAAATACCCAGCTTTTTAGCCATCGCTACTTGCGACTGTGTTAGCACTACCTTCTTCCCCTTCGGAGTTCTTCCGGCGGAGGCGACGACGGTAGAGGGTCGACGCTTTTCCTTTTTAGGAGCTGCATCCTCGAACTTGTCGGGAAACACCTCACGCATGCGAGCGTCAATTCGCTCGTAGTATTCGCTGGTCGAAGGCGGAATACCTTCCTTCGTCAGCTTCTGATGAAGGCCCAGCGCAAAGCTGGTCATTTCATCATCATTTCCAAACCACTTGTTGCGTTCGCCCCACTCTCTAGTTTGAGCGTCGGGCTCAGGTGCGCGTACACGCGGTTCCGTGGGTTGATTATATACCTGTGCAGGTTGTCGCTGTAAAGCACTGTTTTGCGGTTGTTGCGGAGTATTAAACACCGGATACATCGCATTGGCTTGATCCGCTTGGTATGTAGCACGGCTCAAGTTCTGCTGGGCTTCAGCAATCGCATCAGAGTCACCCTGCTCATACGCATCACGGTAAGCGCGTTTTGCTGCTTCTAGTTGCAGCTGAGCACGGCCTTTCGCCTGCTCTAGCGCCCACTGCTCACCTTGCGTCAGCTGACCACGGAGGCGGTCACGCTCGGCTTGTAACTGTTGGGCGTACATGGCAGCGGCTTCACGCTCACGAGCCGCTTCTTCTTTGGCTCGGCGCTCGTCATGCCATGCTTTTTTGAGCTGGTCGATACGCTGCTTAACCTTAGCCGAGTACTCCTCGGTTTCATCCTGCTCAAGTTCCGCCTTGACCTCGTCAGGGAGCGGCTTGCGGTTGCGGTCCTGCGGCGGGGTGTCATCAACGATCTCAAGCTCGAAATCGTCTTCTTCCTCGACCTTCTTAGCCTCTTTCTTAGGTTCGTCTTCAATTTCTACATCAACTCCCTCTTCCATCTGTTTGTTTTTCATACCCGGAGGTACGCCAGATGGGTCGGAACCGATTACAAATTCGGTATCCTCAAAATCATCCTTTTCGGCGGCTTGAGCCATAAATTACTCCTAAATGCGGGAATATCCCGTTGGATCTTCAACCACGGCCTCAACCGAGTCATCGTTAATGACACGGAACAGTTCTTTACCGTGAATCTTGAAGCGCGTGCCGGAATAGGCACGGATGAGAACGTAGTCACCAATCTGGCAATACGGGCCATTTGGGAACCTTTTCTCGTCCTTATACGCGTCAGGGCCCATGTCGATCACACGCACCACCATCGTTGAAATCTCTTCGTTCTTGATTTCGGTGGCGGCCTTCACGATGCCTGAATCGCCGTACGTTTCCTTAATTTCCGGTATTGCTACCAGTAGCCGATACCCTGCGGGTTTCGGAATTTGCTGCTCAGTGAGCTGTGTTGCAGCCTGTTCGGCTGTAGTCATAACCACTCCTTACTCGGATTTTTCAGCTGCCTCCATGAGGTCCAGCAGTAACCGCTCAGCTTGCGCTAAGCCCTTAATCACGCCCGTCATGTGGGCGTATTCTTCGTAGTTACGGGCGCTGCCGGTGGCTAAGCCATCGACGAGGTCGTCCATATCCTTACGAATTTCTTTGCGGAGATGCTCTCCGAATGTGCGGATCATTTGCGCTCCTTAGCGTTTTGCCAGATCAATTCCGGCCTTCAGACCAGCCTTCTTGAGGTCAGCTTCAGTCTTGTTTTTGTCGGAAGCCGCCTTGGCTCCCATTGCAGCGCCAGCCTGCTTTTCTTGCGACTCGACGCGGTATCCTTCGAGCACCAAGTTTTTGAGCTTGATGTCGTAATCCATCTGGTCCTTCTGGACCTTGCGTTGCAGCTCCTGTTCTTGGAGCTGAAGTTCTTTCTGCTGCATCTGAATGACAGGATCTTGAGCCTGAGCCTGCTCGGCCTTGGTTTTTTCTTCCTGCTGATGTTTGCCAGTAATGCGAGGCGCTGCCTCGGCGACGAGACGAGAAATGGCGAGTTCCTGCTCTTGGTCCAGTTTCTGCTCTTCGTCGTACGCTGGGAGCGGTACACCTAGCTCCATCTCAACCTTGGCACGGTACGCAAACGCCACGTGCTCAGCGATGTGCGCGTGCAGTGCTGCAATCTTGATCGCTGCGGCTTCACCTTGCGCTTGAACAACCTGTTGAATTTTCGGATCGTCAGCAAACGCCTGATGCGCCTTGATGTGCGCCTCGTGGTCCTGATACGCGAACGCCTTGACCGGCTTGCCCTGCAACATGTTCATGTTCTCGGTCATCGGATCGCACGGCTTAATGTCGTCCTTATCCGGCACAAGTTCAGCTGCGTTCTTAATACCCAGCGTCTCGATCATCTGGCGGTGTAGCAACGGCAGGTCGTACAGGTCAGGAGACTGTGCAGCCAACTGCATCGCCGCTTGATACTGCGCTACGCGCTGCGACATGGTGGACGCATTCGGATCTGAAACAGGGATAATCTCTACGTTAGAGTAGTCACGCTGACGTGCAGCGAACCCTTCATCACCCTGTGCATCGTACTCGTAGTCGACCGGAGCAAGCTCCGCCATGATCTTCTTCAGGATCTTAAACTCGCCCTTCATCGCTGCGTGTACACGCGCTTGAACAGCGGTCATCACCTTCAACTGACGCTCAAGAATTGCCAGCGTTGAGCCTACAGGCGTGTTGGCAGACATATCCGCCACCTGTATATCCGCCATTGACGCGAAGCGGCGCGCTTCACCCACGATCTTATCGAGCAGCCCCGCCAGAACCGTAGACGGCTCTTTGTACGGCAGCGGCATGATGTTGTCGCGGATTGTGCCAGTCGGTACATCGACATCACGGAACTCACCCGGAGCGATCGGAGTATCACCACCACGGATACGAAGCCCGCGAGTACGGAAACCACCCGGCAAGTTTGCCAGTGTGCCCGCATCCACCAGCTGACGCATGATGCTCGTTGCACCCTTTGCAAAGCCGCCAATGAGGTGAATCAGACCAAAGCCGTAGAAGCCAAAGCCCGGAATGTATTTATAGTCGGCAAAGTGGACGAGCTTGCGCTTCTTGTCGTCCATCTCATCCCAGTTACGGTAGATCGACAGAATCTTGCCGCTGTCTTTGAGGATCGTTACGACATACGGAAGTTCGATACCCGTCGGCTCACCTTCTTTATCCAAGTCCTCAAACCCATCAATGTCGAGTTCACAATGGACTTCAAGGACGGTGTACCGGTCGTCTCGTGCTGCATCGTAGCCTCCAAGCTCGTTTTTGCGACGCTGAATGTCATCTTCGTCCGCTACCGGATCACCCAGATCACACTCTTTATAAAACCCACTGACCTGCATCTTGCGCAGCTCATTTTTTGTACACTTCATGCGGTGCGTATAACGCTGGGCAGTATCCAAACTTGTCGCGCCATAGCTGACCACGAAATCTTCCGCACCAATAAATTGAGCTACTGGGCGCTCGAGTGACGCGTCGTAGAAAACCTTCTTAAATGCAGAGCCTGCGATTGGCAGGTTCCACAATAGGCGCTCGTGCTCAGACCTGTAGTCGGGCATTCCGTCTGTCAGCGCAAAGTTCATGTCTTCACGAACACGTGCGGCAGACTCCTCTTTCTCACGGTTTGTGGCCCCAAGAATCTTAGTCTTGACTGGCCCCTGTGCAGGGAAAGTTTCAACAATCGTCTCCGATTGGAACTTCACTACAGCTTCCGCGAGGAGGGGGTGATAAACGCCAAAAGCACCTTCCCAAGGTTCCGACCGGTCCTCAATCTTGAGGCCCAGCAGCTCAAGCCCGTCGTAGTAGGTTTCTTCCCACTCCGCTCTGGATTCAATATCTGTGGCATACGCCTCGAGCAAATCATCAGCGATGACGCCCAGTTGATCCTCGTCGATGTACTCGGCAAGGTTCGCGTTGTGTGCGATCTCATCCCCCGCATCACCGGCTTCAATTTCAAAAATTTCTTCGCCGTTAATAGAAAACTCAACGCTTTCTGGGTCCTCAATAGCGACCTCAACCTCTACAGGTTCTTCGTTCATCGCTTCTTCTTCGAGACCCATCGGGGCGCCGTACATCGCTTTTTCAACTGCCATATTTCATCCTAATAGTACGCTGCGCGTACCGGCTGATAATCATGCTCATCCTCCCACGAGTCACTGGGGAGGCGAATAAAACCGCCGTCGCGAAACCGCATCAGCGCATAAATCGTCGAGTCCACCAAGTCGTCATGTGGCATGGCTGGGAACCCACAAACCTCGTCTACAACTTCTTCTGACCAGCGCCGTCCTGCTGGATACCACACCATGCCAGATGCAAAAATATCAGAAACTGCGTTTAGGCGCGCTACTTTATCGCCCGAAGCTCGAGTTGGCGTTATTTCCTGTACTGGTATTCCTGCTCTGCGCATCTCTTGGTACAGGGCAGTACCGGCTGATTTCTTTTCCACCACGAACCAATCTGGCTGCCAGTCACTGTACTCGTCGTAGGCAAGCCGTTTCAGCTCAGGAAACTCGAGGCGTTCTTTGATTGAGTTGAGCAGAATAATGTTTGCCTCCGACCTGCCCGTCTCCGGGCTGTCCATATAAAACACACCCCACGTCGTAAGCGCGGTGTAGTCAGCACGGTTGTTTTTTTCTGCTGCGGCGTCGAGTGACATGATTATGTACTCGCACTGGGGCGGGTGGTCCTTGTCCCACTCTTGCCACCACTCACGCTTAATTATCGCTGCATCTCGGGATGTCGGCTGCTGGAGGTACTGCGCCGCCCACTGGAACCCCGGCATAGACGCCTTTGTTTTTAACAGGGCTTCTACCGGCCACTGCTCAGGCCAGAGGGCCGTGTACTTCTCTTCTTCTGGAGCCGACGCCGGGGCGTCCGACCGCTCAAATAACGCCGGGAACTCCACCACATCCCACTGATCTGACCCCTCGTTGCGGATCATGTCCGTCTGCAACTTGCCAATCAGGTCTTGCTCCGCCCATCGTGTTGCTACAACAGCCACAGCACCACCGGGCATCAGACGAGTACGAGCACCGTAGGCGTACCACTCGTACGCCTTCTCGAAAACCTCGAAGTTTCCGTTCAAAATGTCCTGTTCGTTGTGGGGGTCGTCGATCACCAGCAGGTCAGCACCGCGACCTGCGATCGCACCGCCGATACCGATCGCGAAATACGTCCCGCCCTTGTTGGTATCCCACCGACCAGCCGACTTTGAGTCAGCAGCGAGGCTGACATCGGGGAAGATTTGCTTATATTCCTCGGAATTGACCAGATTTCGCACTTTACGACCGAAATCGACGGCCAGATCCGCCGTGTGCGACACCATCATTATCTTTTTGGCCGGAAAATTGCCGATAAACCACGCCGGGAAGAAAATTGACGTCAGCTGGGACTTACCCATACGAGGTGCGATGCTGACTGTGACGCGGGACTTGCGTCCGTAGGCCATATCTTCGAGAAGTTGGGCCAATTTTCTGTGATGTCTGCCGATTTTGTACTCCGGCATCATCATTTTGGCGAAATCCAGCAGATTTAAGCGCGCGGCGTTGGCTTTTCTGCGGTTTTCCAGCTCCTCGACCACGCTTAGCACCTGCATCTTCTCCGCCTCGCTCATTTTGTCGAGGTTTGAGAGCAGTGCTACGATCTCTTCTTGCGTTAATTCAGCAGCTTGCGCGCCCATCTTAAAGTTCGTTCAGAAGATCGTCAGCGGTTACTGTCTCAGCCAACCGTTTGGCCTCGTACATACTGCGTTCTTCAAACAACCCTTCCTCAATTTCCTCGGCTTGGCCGTCTATTAGGCGGCTTAACTTGCTGCGAAGGAGGTCAGTGAGCTCTTCCGTGCTCTGGTGCTTGATTGTTACTTCCTTCCGCTCGGTGAACAGGCCGACATCGCTGATCTTACCCAGCAATTCGTAGGCACGAAGGCGGATTTTTGGATCTGGGTCGGAGGTTTCCTCCAGCAGGCGGTTGGTGACGTAGGTCCGCACCTGCTGGGCATCGTGAATTATTGAGTAGTCGTACTCGGTGAGGAGCGCCTCGAGCTTGAGCATCACCCCCGGCAGTGTCCGTTCGTACTTCGTGGGGGTGCGCGCTTCCTCAAAAATGTCTTGGGCGCGCATTTCGTCCTCTGGCTCGACGGTAATTTCGTCGTCGCCAAGGTCTTGCATCAGTTTCGCTGTATTGGCAGCCGCGAAGATTTCTTCCCTGTCCGTCAGGCGCGGCTTTTCCACGGCGTCGAACGGCACCGTTTCAAGAGGAGGGATCAGGCCCTCGTCGTTCAGCAGGTAATCAAGCGTCATTTTTGCGTAGCCGTAGCTAAGTTTGGCAGAGAGTAGGGCATAAACGTAATAAAAACAAGGGACTCCTAAATAAATCGCGCGGAATTTGTAATCTGACTGGATTGGTCAGGAATTGCAAGGGGGGTGGGGGGTCTTGAAAATTTTTAGTGGTTGTTTGTGTGGAATGGCATGTATGTAAGTAGAGCGGACAGGCCGAAATTTTTGGGGTGCGGGGGTCGCTGGGACACTTATCTATAAAGCGCAAGCCCTCCCCGTTCCGCTAAAAAAGTTTTGGGGATTGTCCCGACTGTGCTATAACTAAATTGTCGGTTGCATTGCCCGACTTTTTCCCGCAATGCTTTTATTGGAGATTGTTCAAATGAACAAAAACGCAGCAAGCGCTAACGGCGCAATTGATACCGCTATCCTTTCCACCTTTCGTGATGCTGGCGCAGCTTGTGAGAGCGCCGAATATGGCGTGGCGAATGCGGTAGATACCGCAGGGGCTCTAGTGAAAGACAAGCTCGGCTTAAAGGCGGGCTCAATCCTTGAGCATGACTTGTGGATTAAATCACGCGGCGCATTCCATGCCGGCTATATGTTGTCAGCCGGTAAGCGCTGGAAAGCCGAGAACGGCGGACGCACTATGCCGAAAGATGTGCAGGAACTCGCAAGCAAGGCGGGCGAGAAAATGGCAACGCGTGTTCGCAATTACCTGATCGACGCAGGCGTTGAGATTAAACAGTCGGAAAGCGCGGACGCAGTAAAAAAGCGCCAGCAACGCGAGGCGAAAGCCGCCGAGCGCCAGGCGCAGGACGCGCAGATTGTCCAGCAGGTACGCGCTCGCGCTGATGCCGAAGGCACTGACGAAATGCTCGCCGCTATCGAAATCGCGAAAGGCAATCCAGCACGCATGACAAAAATCATGGAGGCGCTGGCTCGCACTCACGCAGTCGAAAACAAGGCGGAACTCGCCGCGCAGGACGCAGAACTTAAAGAACTGCGCTCGCAAGTACGCGCTCGCGTAAAAGACGCGGACGCAGAAACCCTGCGCGCCATGCTCGCCTGCTAATCCAGTAGGCGCATTGCCCGCACGCCGCAAGGCGTGCGGGCTTTTTTTTTCGGTACGGTCACGGGCTTTGATACGGTCATAGTCTTCGCTTCGCTCGACTATGTATTTCTGCTCGCTTCGCTCGGCTTTGATGCGGACTCGCTTCGCTCGTATTTCTATGCGCTGCCGCGCTCGCTTCGCTACGCGCTATGCGCATGATGCGGCGTTCGCTTCGCTCACAGGCTTCGCTTCGCTCAGCGTTTATTCCTTCCGCTGTTCCGCGTTAGCGTAACGAGCGGAACGGTCACGATGTCAAGCGGGACATTTGGACATTTTGTCCGTTTGTCCAGTTCCGCAGGATTATTTTTGGGGAACACTGAGTCGAGCGGGGCGGCGAGCAGGTTCGGTCACGCTGGGCACAGAGTCGAGCGGGGAGACAAATGGACTTCGTGTCTGTTTGTCCCCTATTCCGCACGGAATGCTGTAAGTCGTTGATTCTAGGGCATTGTTCCTGTTGTTCCAAAAAAGGCGATTTTGTTCCACGCATGGAACACTGCAAGTGGTTGATTCTGAAGCATTGTTCCAGTTGTTCCTTCTTATTATATTATTTATGAGATATATTTTTTTTTAGTTTTTAGGGGGTTTGGCGGCACGCTCGCTCGGTTTTTCGCGAAACCCATTTCATTCTCGCTGGCTCAATTTTTGGAACAATGGAACAACCCCTCAAAATCGCCAAATTCTCTTAGGGGGACAACCACTTACATCGTTCCGCGCGGAGGAACAACGCCACCCTCCGCAACCCCAAAAACCTAGCCCCCACGGGGCGTTCCCGCCGTTCCACCCCCTTGGAACAACCCCAACACTTCTCCACACCTCACACCACTTCCCCCCACCTCACGCCACATAAAAAAGTACTACTAAGCAACACAAAGCACCACAAAGGACACCATATTGACTTTAAGCACAAAACGCTGTATAATCCGCAAATGTCAGAGATTTTTCACTTTGATACGCATTATTCCCCACTAAATCCACAACTCGGAGCAAAGACCTTCCCCACTAAATCGTTTATTTTTAACTTTTCGGGACAAACGGACACAAAGTCCAAATGTCCCCCAACCGGAGCAACAAAGGAAACGCTATGGAAATCGACAAGACTCTGCGCCGTGCGGCGCGCAACTACGCCATCGAAGCGGCCAACCTTGCGGTGCTAAAGCACCACGACAACGACGCGTGGCAAGACCATTTCATCCACCACTTCAAAAGCCTGACTGACCCAGCGTACAGCGGATTCCCCCTGCCTAGTGCAGAGTGGATCGAACGCTGGGCGTACACAATTTAAGGAGAACGACATGAACAACACACAACCCAACAACCCCACAGTCTATGTGGTCATGCACAACCTAGTGATTCTGGGTGCGTACTCACGCCCCGAGTGGGCAGCACACGCTGTGCTAAAAAAGTTAGAGGAAGAGCATATTGCGCGGACTCAGCGTGCGGTGGAGTTCAAATTCCAGATGCCGGACGGTGTGTACCTGCTGCGCGCAGGGTATGACGAGGCGGACGAGTTCGACCTCGTGTACCACCCGACGCTTGAACAGATCGAGCAGACAATCACAGAGCGTGCCAACTTCATGGGCGTGACGGTGGCAGGCATCGGCTCCAGCACATACGCGCTCAACATCATCCCCGTGGTGATGGACGCCTGAGTTGCTTAATTTTTAATCACAGGGACAAACGGACATTGTGTCCAAATGTCCACTATTAGGAGAACGCTATGAAAAAGCATGAAATCAATCTGCACTTCGAGGCTGACGGCATACACGCTGGCGTTGCCGAGTTTGAGTGGAACAATCAGCAGTACCGCGCGATCAAGCAGTACGAAGATAACCCAGACAACCCGTGGGAAGCATGGTGCTGCCAGCCGCCAGTAGTCGGCTACGGCGGGAGAAATTACAACTACCGCAGCGGCGGGGCGGACAACCCACCGAGCCTGACTTACTCACAGATCATGCGGAACCACCGAGAGATCGAGCGCCTGATTAAAGACACGCACCGCGACAACTACTGGACGGATAGCGAAGCCGACGAGTTCAACCTGCTGGAGTATCTGCTCGGCGACAAGCCAGTTGAGATCGGTGGCTATGTGTACACCGTGGAGGATCTGGTGGCCGAGGTGATCGACGAGTACCTGTCCGGCAGCATGGACAGCGAGATGCTCGACCGCATGGAGGAGGTGTGGGAGTGGGCAGATGTGCGGACTTGGCGCGATACGCTGGTTGGCTACTCGCAGGGTGATTGGATCGACACACTGCTCGTTGCGACGCCTGAGTGGGTTGAAAAATCAAAGGGAGATTCGCACACGCCCGATGCCGTGATCGACCAAGCCCTAGAGAACGCAGCCACCGTGTTCGGTGCGTATATGTTCGGCGATGTGTACGGCGTGACTGTGGAAAAACTTATAAGCAACGGCGATGACGATGCAGAGTGGGAAGAAGTCGAGTCCTGCTGGGGGTTCTACGGCTACAACGACGAGACATCCGGCCTCGCTCAGTTCGTGCGCGGTGCGGTTGCAGACTGGCAGATGGAGGCAGCATGAGAGGGGAAGATGACAACGACTATACGCACCCAGAGAAACCGATCTACACAAAAACCGACTTAAAACTGACGGTTCGCGAAGAAACTACGCGACACCTGCGTGCGTTGGCTATGAAAGCAAAAGAGCGGGACATGATCGACTACATCGCGCAGTTGATGTTTGTACACACCGGAGACGAGTGGCCTGATGGCTACGAAACAAAGGACGACATAAAAAACTGGCTGCGCCAGTCAGTCGTCGAGGAGTTATTCAAATGAACATTTTTGCAGTAGACGAAAGCCCATCGGCAGCAGCGCAGGACTTGTGCGATGCCCATGTGGTGAAGATGATCCTAGAAACCGCGCAGATTCTATGTACGGTGCATGACCTGTACGGTGAGTGGCAGGAGTGGATGTACAAGCCCACGCACAGAGGCCACCCCTCGGTGAAGTGGGCGGCGGAGAACGACTGTAATTACAGTTGGCTGACATACCATTTCTACGCGCTGGGCAGCGAGTACACCCGCAGGTACAACAAGAAGCACCGAACGATGGAGAAGTTTGGCGGCAAACTGTCGTACCCACCGACAAGAATCCCTCGTGCAGACAGGCAGACACCGTTTGCGTTGGCGATGCCAGACCAGTACAAGTTCTTCGATACGCCAGTCGACTGCTACCGTGCGTACTACGCTGGAGTAAAGAGCAAGATGGACAGGTTCACATACCGAGGCAGAACTAAACCTGCGTGGTTGGACGAGTGGCAGAACAGGTTGGCGACCTAATCGCTGAGGATTAGTGCGTTCGTGCCTCGGGGTTTTGTTGCAGGCGATTGTTCCCCCCGAAAACACGCACAGTCGGCACAGGCTTTGTGGTTAGCTACCACCCGTTTGACAGCGGCTCCGGCTTGGGAACCGACCGAGTGGCTCACGACACGAGCCATTTTATTTCAGAGTTGAGGACACTCAGTTGACTTCTCAACCAGAAAGTGTATAATACGCAGACTATTAAAAAGAAAACACAAACCACTCCTAACACTTCGGAGATACATCATGGCTAGACCAACACCAGCCAAAGCTATGGCTGTTTTGAAACTTGGGTGGAACGAATATGTGCTGCCCATCAAAGACGCGTCCGCGATTCTGTCCTCGCTTGAGGCTGCGGAGAAGTATGAAACTCGTGGCTACGGCAACGACAAGATGCACTACATCGGTGGCGCTGGCCCTGATGTGAAGATTGAGTTGTTGGCTGAGGCCGATTACTTGCAGGGGAAGTTCGCTGGCCCCTATTCAGAAGCTACCAGCGAAGGCTAGGACAAACGGACTTCATGTCCAAATGTCCCTTTACTTTTATTCCAATTAAGGAGTTCTCATGTCCACTTCAGTATCACTTACCCAAGCCGCACACCTCGTTGAAACCTGCGGCGAACACAACACCTTCATCTTTCAGGGCGAGCCGGGGATTGGCAAGTCCGCCATGCTCAGCATGCTAGGTGAATCGCTCGGCATGCCGACCCGCTACTTCGACTGCACTCTGCTCGACCTTGGTGATCTCCAGATGCCCAAGATGAACGACGACAGTGTGGCATTCGTTCCCAATAAATTGTTCATGGCTGATGAGCCAACCATCTACATGCTGGATGAGATCGGCAAGGCGCAGCGCGCCGTGGTCAATGGCCTGCTGCCTGTCTTGTATGAGAAGCGCATCGGTGAGTACCGCCTGCCCGAGGGCAGCATCGTGTTCGGTACGACTAACCTCTCGACGGATGGGGTGGGCGACTCGCTGCAAGCACACGCTAAGAACCGCGTGTCGTTCCTGACTATCCGCAAGCCTACGGCTGACGAGTGGATTGAGTGGGGCGTGGACAACGACATGGACCCGACGCTCATGGCTTGGGTCAAGGAGTATCCGCACTGCATGGACAGCTACACTAGCTATCCGGCTGACGAGAAGATCGACAACCCATACATCTTCACGCCACGCCAGCAGCAGTCTGCGTTTGTTTCGGGTCGCTCGCTCGCACACTCGTCGCACATTCTCAAGCAGCGCCACAACCTCGACGACGACACGCTGATAACTGCGTTGTCTGGTACGGCAGGTGAGGCGTTCGCTCGTGATCTTCAAGCGTATCTGTCCATCGCTGACGATGTGACGCCGTTCGCCGTGTGCGTTGAGAAGCCGGACACTGCCAAGATCCCGACCAACCCAATCGGGTCAGTCATTCTTGCGCTCGGTGCGGTGATGCGAGTTGACAATTCAAACATCAACAACTGGATGAAGTATCTGAAACGCTTACCGCGTGAGGTGCAGTTCATGTTTGCTCAAGCGGCCATGCGTTCTAAGAAGGCAGGGCTAGTGGCAAGCGCGACTGAGTTCACCAAGTGGGCGCGTGAAAACTCTTGGGCTGTGTAAGGGGGGAGCAATGGCAACTAAACTAACAGCACCGCAACGCCTCGAGCGCAGCCACATTCAGCTGATGCGTTCCAGAAAGTTTGCTCTGTTGTCCGGCATCATCATGCTGGGTGAGAGCAAGCCGAAGGATCTCGTGCCGACTGCGTACACGAATGGCCGTGATAAGTATTACGGCGTGCAGTTCATGGACAGGCTGGATGAGAAGGAACTCAACTTCGTGGTGGCGCACGAGAACTTCCATGTTCTCTATAAACACTTAACCACTTGGAAGCACCTCGACAAGATCGACTCCAAGCTGACCAACGCTGCGTGTGATTATGTAATCAACTTGCAGATCGTTGACCTCGACCGTGAGGGTGAGTTGGTGTCCATGCCCAAGATTGGCCTGCTCTATGACGAGCGCTTTCGTGGGTGGGATACCGGCCAAGTGTTCAAGTATCTCCAGCAGAAGATTGAGGAGAAGCAGCAAGCGCAGCAGGGCCAGCAGGATGGCGACCAGCAAGGCGACAACCAAGGTGATGGCACGCCGCAGGAGCGTGGGCCTGTCGATGCGGATGAGTTCGCTGAACACTACGCCAAGGGCAACGCAGACAATTCGTTGGATGAGCATGACTGGGTGAACGCCAACGACCTGTCGGCAGAAGAACGCGAGGCGCTCGACAAAGCTATCGACCAAGCCATTCGTCAGGGTTCAATCCTTGCGGGCAAGCTGGGTGGCAACACTGCGCGTGACATTGGGGCACTGCCTGAGCCGAAGGTGGACTGGCGTGAGCAGTTGCGTGAGTTCGTCACTGGCGCTACGCAGGGGCGTGACTCCTCGACATGGCGCAAGCCTAACCGTCGCTGGATGGCGCAGGGCAAGTACATGCCTAGCCCGTACGCTGAGTCTATTGGCCCTGTTGTGGTTGGCATCGACACCTCAGCGTCTATCAAGCAGGAGGAGATCGCTGCGTTCCTTGCTGAGATCAAGTCAATCACCGAGACCATGCCGCCTGAGCGCCTGCACTTGTTGTACTGGGACACGGCGGTGGCTGGTGAGGAGACTTATGTAGCTGGCGAGTACGACACGCTTGAACATTCAACCAAGCCTGCGGGTGGTGGTGGCACTGACCCACGCTGCGTTGAAGGGTTCGTGTACAAGATGGGCACAAAGCCTGACTTTGTGCTGATGTTGTCCGATGGCTATGTCATTGACTGGCCTAACTTTGGAGTGCCTACGATGTGGGCCATGACTACTGACCAGACTGCACCTAACGCAGTCAACATTCGTTTGTAATTTTTACAAGGAGTTCTCAAATGGCATTTGGTGTATCAACAAACAACACGGCTGGTCTGCGCAACTTCGCGCAGGCTGAGCATTACTTCAACACTACGGCAGAGATTCGTGGCACTAACAAGCTGAGTGTCGGTGTGCCGTTGCAATCCAACCGCAAGGACTGGAGGCACAAGGCGTTGGTCAAGATCGACGACAACACCTACGCTGCCAGACTGTACGAAACCAATGTGGTGACATGGCATCGCAACGGTGAGATCACTATCGACATGTCGTACGGCTCGCAGTCGACCAACACTTTCGCTAACTATTTTATAGGGAAAGCAGGGCACGCCATGTGGCTGGGCACTGAGCATAGACAGTGCGGCATTCGTGCGACGCACTTGTCGGAGGACATTGTCAGAAGGATGCGTGAGGAGGGCAATGAAACCTCCGGCACAGACTGGTGTGAGTTCCTCATCCACGGTAAGGAATTGTCTATATGGTTCGACAGTCAGGGCAAGACTTACATCACTCCGCTGGCTGACGCCTACAAGAAGTATGTGGACAAGTCCAAAGCACACGAGGTGCGTAAGAAGTTCAACGGGCTGTTCGACTACCTCAAGATATTCACGGCGTTCCCGCTTGAACAGTTTGACTTTATGCTTGGCGACTACGCTAGAGAGAACCACATCAACGGCAGAGCAAAAACCAAGGTAGACATTCTGGCTAAGGTGATAGCCAACCCTGACGACGAGTCGGTGTGGCCTTACTTCGCTGCGCTCTACCACGATAACCGCTGGGCGTACAACAGTTCAGGTGGTGGGTATCGCATCGACTTCGCCAAGCTGAAAGACATTAAAGCTGAACTCTTTCCGCGTGCGTACACGGCGGCTGGCATCTACTCGTATGAGCGCTTGCCGTTGGGCATTCTGAAAGCTGGCTGGACTCGTTACCACGACTAATCAGGACAAACGGACATCGTGTCCAAATGTCCCTACTTCGGAGACTTATCATGGCTAATCAAATCTCTATTTCCTCCAGCGCCATGCTGGTTGACTTGTCAATCGGAACATGGACGGCTCGTAAGCTAGACCGCAAGGTCACTGACGAGGTGAACACCGTGAAGAACGCATCGGCTGGTGCGTCGCGTGTCAACAAGAACCTGCTGCATGGTGTCGATCACCTTGACCGCATCATCAAGTATGCGGCCAGCGTGCGTAATTGGATGTACTCCAAGACCCTGCCGTGGTCTGACTATGGCCCTCGCCTCATCCCCACGCAGGCGTTCTTCGACTTCAAGCAGGAGTTGGATGCACACCAGAAAGAGTTTGAGACGATGGTGCAGAACTTCCTGCACTTCTACCCGACGCTTATCAGCACGCAGGCATTCAAGCTGGGGGCTATGTTCAACCGTGACGAGTACCCAACCGTCGAGGAGATCGAGCATAAGTTCCGCTTTAATGTTTCGTATTTGCCTGTGCCCACGGCGGGTGACTTCCGCGTGGATGTTGGTAGCGAGGCAATGGAGGAGCTGCGTAGCCAGTACGAGGCTGAGTATGCTCGGCGTTGGGAGGGTGCGGTTGCAGACATTCGCACACGCCTGATCGACAACCTCAAGCATATCTCGGATCGCCTGTCCTCTGGTGAGGAGGGTGAGCGCAAGCGGTTCCGCAATAACATCCTAGAGAACTTTGCCGAGACCATCGCCACTGTGCGTCAACTCAACATCACCAAGGACGAGGCCATCAATGCACTTGTGGAACAATCTGAAAAAGTTATTGCGAATGTCACCATCGACGAAGTCAAGGAGAACGACACAGTTCGAGCAGATGTTCGCTCTAAGGTTGATTCAATCCTCGACGCTTTTGCGATCTAGGGGTGGCCGCCATCCGATGATTATTGTGTATCGGGACCAAGACCACGACTGGTGGGTGGAGGAGGAGATCGACAAGCCCATCAACTATGGTGAACTAAAAAATTTGCCAGACGGGCTTGCCGATAAGATCGTTGCACTCCAACATCTAGATGTCAGAAAAAAGTTAGATGGGGTCGGGGTTCGAGTAGGCGAGAACCGCTATTGGATTAAAACATAAGGAGAGTCTAATGCACGATTCTAAACAGTTAGCCACGAAGGCTAGATGCCTAGCCAAGATGGTGATGGCAGTGGTCAAAAGGAAAGACACGCCCAAGTGCGATGAGATAGATCAAATGGCACAAGAAGCGCAGTACATCCTTATTGACACTAAAGAATTAGAAGATGAGAATGGGAGGTCCCCATGATTGAGGGGCTGTTCTACTTCTTCTATAACCTACTGCTAAGCGCAGTAAATTAACTTCACTTGGAGACCTATGATGAAAGCGATTACTAAAGAACAACGCACGATGATTATCAGTCTGCGTAAGACCGGCAAAACCTACAAGGAAATTGCCGAAGCAACCGGCGTAAGCCAAGGCACTGTGGTCCGCTACACGCGGGATGTTAAGCCAACCAAATCCGCTGAGACTAAGAAGGCCACTGCCAAAAATAAGTCAGCGGATAAATCAGCTGGGCTGATGTATGTTCCGGTATCTGTTCGTGCCCTGATTTCTGCACTGGCAACCCCGCACGAAAAGCCAATGGACACGGTTCTTCGCGGCCTGCGTTTGCTGGCTGAAAAGGATGAGCAGGAAATCAACGACCTCAACGCACTGCCAGTTGTGACCAAGGCAGAAAGCGACGCACTGCGTGAAGAGTATCCGGCAGTCACCGACACGGCAGCGGACTACATGGAGGGTGTGAAGCTGACCTTCGGCATCGCTGTGCTGATCGGCCTTGTCCTCCTGACGCTGAACCAAGCGGGGGTGCTGTGATGCACAGGTTCATGTCTCTCCTGCTGATGCTTGGCATCATCACCCTGTTTGGTGCGCTGGTAATCGCCGTAAGTGATGTGGTGAATACTGGGCTGAATCTAAGGGGGCAGTGATGACGGACCGCACTTGTTCTGAGTGCGGTGAGACTAAACCTAGCAAAAGTTTTCTGGACGCCAAGCGGCGTGTGGTCGGTATATGTACTGACTGCCGCCGCAAGGCTAAGGAGCGGGCTAGGTATCTTCGGGCGAAAGCTGCGAGTAGAAAGCGTGACCGCCGAGTGGAGCGGGATGACGCCATACTCGCCCAAGAGCAGTTGCTGGCACACGACCCAGCCGCAGAAGTTCTGGCGGAGATCAAGTCTCTCATGTACGCACCACGCCATAAACTTAGGCAGTACCTCAACAAGGTAGAGCTAGGCATAGCGACGCTACGCACTGAGCAGGGTATCAAGCGGCAGCGTCAGCGCATGGACTATCTGGAGCATCTGTGTGAGATAATCGAGCGTGACGCATTGCTCGGTAGGGCGTCAACGCTCCAGCACTACCTGACGAACACTTATGTGCTGAACGAGCATGGGTACACATGCAATTTGAATTTGGACGACGAGGACATTCGCGTCCACAAAACCAAGGAGTTTACTGATGCCGATCATTGACCAGAACGCCACCATCGGTGGCACTCGCGAAGATGGCAGCGCCATCCTACTGCCAGAAGTCGAAGTAAAGATTGAGAACGTCGCTACCGGACAGGAATACAACAGCGATGTTGAAGCCGCCGAAGATGTTGCGAATCCAGAAACTGCAACCAGCCAGAGCGACATCAAGCGCAGCGTCACGCTACGCGTGCTTAAGGGTGTTGGCGCCGAAGGCGGCGCTGGCTAAAGAACACCCCCAGTAGTCGGGGGCCCACCGGAACCTGAGAACTCCTCGGTGGGGGTTTATGGACGGCACGCTGGCTGCCGAGACTACAGCCAGTAATTATTCTGGACAAATGGACACGATGTCCATTTGTCCCAACTATAAGAAAGAATCAGAGACATGAAGCTAGACGACGAAACGATAGAAGCCGTGCGCGCCGCATGGTCAGACCGTACCCGCAACATACACAACCTAAAGCGCCACACAATCCTTGAACGCTTGCGGATCAGGGGCTGGACGCTGGAGCAAGCGTTGAACACGCCAGTGATGACGCGGAGTCAGGCGGGCAAGATCGCCGCAAAGAATCCCTACTGGCGAAACTTCACAATCAAGGAGCACAAGGATGAGCGATAAATGGCATGGTGGTAAGGGCAGCAAGCGCCGCCCAGAAGATCGCAAAGCATACGAGGACAACTACGACAAGATATTTAGGAAGAAAGATGAGCCAAGGACTGAAGAGGTACAGACGGAGCTTGATCTCGAAACTGACCGGAGCGCAACGCCGGATTGACGAGAACAAACGCTTCGGCAAGAACTACAAAGCAGAATTTGAAAAGCTCGTGCTGATGCACGCGCTGCAATCCGTAGATGACTACATGAACCCCGAAGGAGCTACCGATGAGAGCAAGACCCCCTGAGTTTTTACATTCCCTTTCCCTCCGCAAGCTGCGCAAAGACTTGCAGGAGGTGTGCCAAGAAGCCATGCGCTTGTCACGCACTAAAGGCCAGAATGAAATCAAGCTGAACTTCACCGGCAAGGACTATGTTGCGTTGCAAAAGCGTCGTGACACGATCATCGACAAGATCAAAACCGTGTGGAACATGGAGGAGATCAAGTAATGGCTGACACCCCCGAGAAAAAAGTAAAGCGCAAGATTGTCGACATGCTGAAGCAGTACGGCAT